>Ga0208180_1001485_pt1 | contig 13770 bp, 19 predicted proteins | sample MalvireepMed_s16_FD_184241 | JGI IMG/M metagenome (GOLD analysis project Ga0208180, IMG submission 184241) | Marine viral communities from the Global Malaspina Expedition - Malaspina viral metaG DeepMed_s16 (SPAdes) (version 2) | ecosystem: Environmental > Aquatic > Marine > Oceanic | place...
CGTTACCCACGCGGTAACAAGTTCTGCAACATCTCTGACAGTATCCGACCAGGCAAATTATGCCGAGGGTTACGTCAGGACAAACTCTGTTGTTGAAACGCGCGAGGGAACTACTCCGACAACAACGAAAGGCACTCAATGGGCAGCAGGAGACATCATCACCTTGAGATCAAGGAATGAGGTCACGGGCTTTCAGGTTATAAGAGAGAACGCTTCAAACGCTGCGACCATAGACTTCCAGTTCTACAACAAAGTTCCTGGAATGAATTAAGATGTCGGGCATATTTTTACCCGGAAGTTCCAAGGGTGGTGACATAACCGGAGTTACCGCAGGCGTTGGCCTGTCAGGCGGTGGGGATAGTGATGACGTAACTCTAACGCTTGATTTATCTGAACTTAGCACGGTTACTCCTATTAACGGAGATTTCTTTGCTACGTTAGATTCTGATGGGGCTACCGAACAAAAGACATCCACAACTGCTCTTGCGACCTTGTTTGCTGGAGATGGTCTAACTGCCTCAAGTGCTGTTTTAGCAGTCAACGTAGACGACTCAACTATCGAGACAGACAGCGATGCTATCAGGATAAAAGACAATGGCGTAAGCCTTGCTAAGATGGCTGGCCTTACCAGAGGTAGCATCATTTATGGTGACACCAACGGCGATCCTGCTGCATTAGCTAAAGGAAATGCCGACCAGGTCTTAACTTCTGATGGTACAGATATTGCATGGGCTGATGCGTCAGGAGGTATGACCTCCTTTCAATTAGAGGATGGAGATGGTACTGAGGTAGCGATAAGTAACGCTAAAGAGGTTAAGTTTATTGATGGCGATGGTATCGATATTAACTGGACTGATACAGATAATGGTACTGATGCTGACCCATACGATCTAACATTCGCTTTAGATATAGATGGTATGACAGATATAGGGGCAGCCCTTGCAAGTGGTGATTTATTTATAGTTGATGACGGTGCAGGTGGTACTAACCGTAAGACGACAATAGACAGGATCGCTACATTACTGGCAGGTACTGGCCTATCAGATTCAAGTGCTGTTATTTCGGTAGATACTTCACAGGCAATCACTGCTTTAACTGGCGGTGATTTAACCATATATGAGGATGCTAACAATGCAGATGTTTCCCTGAAAATGGGTACATCGGCAACAGAATCTTTAACCATACAGGTACTTAATGGTGGCAGTAATAAGACTGCCGAAGAAGTTCACTTCTCCACGGCTACAGCATCAGGTACAGCAGACCACGGAAAGATGGTGTTTGATATTGATGGTGTAGATATTCTTACCATAGATGATGGTGGGTTAATTATGGGGGTTGGTGCAATAGACATCACATCTTCAGGGGGGATTATCCTGGAGAACGATGAAACTATTACCAATAGTACCAATGGAACAATTTCTTTTAGTGGTGGTATAGCAATACCAGATGCAGGAAACATTGGCTCTGCAAGTGATTTGGATGCTATAGCTATATCGTCAGGTGGAGTAGTTACATTTTCTCAATCGGTTGATCATGCCTTAGATGCTCATTTTGATTCATCCCCCGCAGATGAAACAGTATCGGGTATCACTGCTACATTCACAGCAGGTGAAACTTTAGTAAGAGGTGAGGTCGTTTACTTTAAGGCCGGTGATTCCAAGATGTGGAAAGCGGTTGCTTCAGCAGCAGGTACCATGCCTGTCGCTGCTATGGCAGCAGCAGACATATCGGCAGATGCTACGGGCAAATTTCTTTTATATGGATTTCTTGCAGACAACGGAACCTTTCCAGCCTATACGGTAGGAGGTGACCTTTACGCTCCTGAAGCTGAGACATCTTCAGAGAATGTACCCGAACAGACTGCACCAGACAGTGATGGTGACTTTGTGCAGGTACTTGGATATGCGGTAACTGCTAACAGTGTTTTCTTTGACCCTGACCAGACCATTGTCGAGGTTGCTTAATGGCTGAAGTAGAAAAGTTAATGGGTGTCAGTGCTACTGACATAGAAAAGGTCATGGGTGTAGCCGCAGATGATATTCAGACAGTTATGGGTGTAGACTTGGTCACTTTTGTAAATGACCAGTGGTTCGGCAGTAGACATCTCGCAAATGGACATAGTGCAGATACAAACCGTATATCGTACAAATCAAGCACATCTGATGGGAACGTGAGTGACTTTGGAAACCTTATTATAGGCAGGGCTAAAAATGCAGGAAACGGTACAGGAAACGGAAAGGCAAGAGGTATTGCTGGTGGGCGTTACGATACTGGTTCCAGTGCCTATTCAGCGGCAATAGATTATTACGCAACAGCAACTACTGGAGATGCCTCTGATTTTGGAGATATGGATGTTGCAAAAGAGGAGGCTATGGGGATGAGTAACGGAACATTACTGTTTTTTGCAGGAGGAGGATACCCATATGTTGACAGAATGGAATATATAACTGTAGCCACTACTGGGAATGGAACAGATGCAGGAAATTTACAGATGGGTGTAGTTTATGGAGCGGCAAGCGTATCAGGAAATACAAGAGGTGCTGTATTTGGGGGGAGTGCAGGGTCAGTGGGTGCTACGACTTTGATGTATGGAACGGTTGATTACATGACCTTTCATACCACAAATAATGCTGCGGATTTTGGTGATTTAAGTGTTGACACTTTTAAAAATACTGCGTGTGCTTCAAGTACACGATGGGTTATGAAGGGAGGTTATGACCCTGAGGGCGCCCCCGACCTCCATATTCACATGGACTACTTTACCGCTGACACTCTTGGTAATGCTAGTGATTTTGGTGATTTAGCAGGTAGGACACGGACTTCTTCAGGTATGGCTGATGGCACACGAGGAGAATTTTGGGGAGGACATGATACGACTCCTTCTTATGGGAATCATACTGATGCTATTGGTTATATAACTATAGCCACTACTGGGAATGGAACAGATGCTGGAAACCTTCACGCAGTTGGAAGCATGGAACATGTAGGATTAAGTGGAGCGGCTTCATGAATGAACTTGTAGAAATACATAAAAATATAGTTGGTCTTCCAACGATAACCAAGGAAAAGATGGCTCTAATCAATGAGCGTCAGGTTGAAATTGAAAGGGCTAGACAGACTATTGGTAGAAGAAATACACAGACTACAAATCAGCTTATGACATTATCTATGCTGACTGATTCTCCTTATAGAAGATTGAGGCAGTGTATTACCCAGATAGAAAGTAGAAAAACAGCCTTACAAAGTGCGTACTTTCGCTACCAGAAAACTATGGTAGATATAAAAGAATGGGAAGAAAAAGGCGATGAACTCTCGCTGATAAATATTGAGGAAGCAAAAGTACAGATTGAATCATCAAAAGTTTATATTGACGGTGCCTTAAAAGAACTTGCTGTATTTCAAGAAGCGTATGAAGAGATACGAAAGACAAATAATATTCCAGAATTATGGGATGAAAAGGATGCGGAGATGGATGAGATACGCCATCACATTAGACAGGCATTTAGGCAGTCTCACAGGGATATGATTCTTACAGGCACTATTACACAGGGTAACGCAGAATACCTAGAACAATATGGAATACATCTTCAGACGGCACGTAACGTAATAGGAAAATATATTGCGGAGTGCGAAAGAATAATAAATGAAGACGGCAAGATGCCTAACATTGACCATCTATACGAGTTCTTTGATAAATGTGTTGAGGTATTTGGCGAGGAATACATCAAGGTAATGAACCATATAGGAATTAAAGACCTTGTTAGAAGTGAGTGGCTATTTAAAAACAATATAAACAGAGATGTTTAATGGCTATTATTAAATTCAACCTAGTTAACAGCCAAGTTCCTTCATATATAACTGATGGAGCATATTTTTATGATGCAAGGGATGATACCTATATAGGCATAGGTTCTGGTGGTGGAACAGAATTAACAAAGGCTGAACTTGTTACAAGGATGCAAACCTTTTCTGATTTATACCCTACTACCTTTACTTGGGATGAGTTAGATGGAGACATAATGGATACAAGTACAATCAGGCGTGTTACTGAAGCAGAATATGAAACTAGAGTAAATGAATGGTGCAGTGCTAGAGGGATATCATAATGGACGACATACAGCTCAAGGATCAGGACATAGCAGAACTCTTTTTAAGGATGCCTGAAGCAAAGCGTGAGGCGATCATCATCGCACAGGAAAGGATGATTAAAGAGCTGCGAGATCAGAACCTTGAGATGTCCAAGAACAATTTAAAAGGCGTTAAGAAAGTAAAAGCAGGAGTGTAGTATGCCGACAACTGCATGGTCTACGATGAGGCAGGATATATTAAGACCGCTTGGCCTTATTACCGGCTCTACCACAACGAACATCTCAAGTGGAAACGTAAACGTCCTTGATACAAAACTGACGAAGCGCTTTCCCGTAGACGACTACTTCAACAACAGGTGGTATGTTCACCTGACATCGGGAACTAATTCTGGAGATATCAGAAGGGTAACCGATTATGCGCAGTCCACCGGAACTATCACTGGTGGTGGAGCTAACTGGGGCGATAACGAAAGTGGCAGTATTAATTTTGAACTGTCCTCGTTTCATCCACAGGACGTTCAAGACGCATATAACGAAGCAAGGGAAATAGTATTCCCGGATATAGCGATGGTAAGAGATATCGAGACCGTCGTAACCGGCCTTAACCAGCACACCTATACCCTGCCCTCCTCGATCAGGAGAGTTGACCGCGTATATCGTGGCAACAGAAGGAACGCGAATTCAGGTAACAACCTGCTATTAAACGCAGACTTTGAGGACTGGGATGCAGATCAGCTCACTCCAGGTTCACAGAATAACTGGACGCTTGCTGGATCGGGGGCAACCTTTAACAAGGAAGCACAGACGACGAACCCGGAGAATTACCTGGTTCTTCATGGAAACAATTCTGGAAGGCTTGCTGTAGCAAGCACTAACACAACATTGGTTCAAACATTTACTCCTGCTTCATCGTCGTATACAACCCTGCCCACTGAAGGCCAGGAAGTTAATTTGTCTGCATGGGTATATTGCAATACGGCAGATAAGGTAAAACTCTATATCAGCGCAGCAGTCGGCAGCTTTCATGGCGGGACCGGATGGGAACTCATGAAGGCAAGCGCAACTCTTGACCACGACGCCACAACAGCGGTGGTGGGAGTTCACGTAACGGCATCCAATGTTGCCGCCTATATCGATGAGATATGGATGACTCTTGGCCAGAGCGAGATGATCGATGTTCCATATAACCAGCTCAGAAACTGGGATCATACTCCACCGGCAGAGGGAGCATCTAACGGCGGGGTCATACGATTCGAGGAAACCCTCCCTGATAAGTACAGGATAAGAATTGTCGGAAGGGACCTTCTATCTGCGGCATCAACTGATGCAGGTACGGTGGAAATTGACGGCGAATTACTTCATCCGCTTTACGACAAGGTGAGACAACTTCTGTGTCTGAGACTGGCTGCGGGTAATCCCGACACCAACTGGACAGAGATGGCAAGGCAGTTTGAGGCAAACTACGTGCGGGCTGTAGAGGGAGATCTTGTGAAGATAAAGACTCCCCCAGTTGCAGTTCCAAGAATGGTGTTCTAGATGAGTCTCGATGTCGAGATAAACTCCAAGCAGTATTCGCTTGTCCCCAGCGGGGATGGTACCAAGATTAGCACACGCCCTGTTCAGCAGTTCGTCCAGCCGATCAGAGATACAGGAAGAACAAGGCCAGAGGACGTTGCTGCATACGAATCGTTTGTTGTCCCGAACCTTGCATATGGATTTGGCAGGGCAAGGGTAAATTCAGACGTTGCCTTTGACCCCAAGGAATACAGACGCTTCTTTAATTCAACGTGCGATACAAGATGGATGGACAGGATTTACCTGCCTATTCTTGCTGAGAATTCCACGCAGTCAGGTATCAATGTAGTTAAATGTTCGACCACGTTCAAAGGTGAATTACATTCACTGTGGAGTATAGATAATATACTTGCGCCCTCCACTAGTAGAGGGGCTGTCAGCAGACAGTTTACAGGAGCATCAACGGACGCATGGGAGAACGGTGGTTATATGATAGGTGCGCCATCTACTGGGACTGCATCTCCTTCTACTACTAATACTACTAGAGCGTATGTACGCCACACTGTAACTGCTGGTGTTGATCTACTTGTGGTTGCCTTTGCCTATACAGATGCCGCAAACATTAGTAGCAACTTAACAAGTGTTGTTTACAACGCTAATTCAAGTGGCAGCGGTACTGCCATGACAGCAGCGGTCAATACCTATAATGATGACAATGGAGTGGCAATTTTTTATGCACTGAATCCAGCCGCCTCTGCTGATTCGTCTAACGATTATATTAGTTGTACTTTAAATTCTGTTTCAGGAGTTTCGGTTGATATAGTAGGTATTGCACCTTACTCAATCAGAGGGGCCAATGCTGGTACTATAAGCGTGGCTACCGCTAATAGTACAGATACAAGTGGTACTGGGATATCAACAGCAGTAACAACTGTAGCGGGCGATATTGTTATCGACGTTCTTGCAGGTAATGAAAATATTGCGGTTGCCTCAAGTGGTACCAATCAGGCAATGATAATGGAAGGAACAGGTACAAACTATAGCCTTCACTCGTCGAATAGAATCGCAACTGGCACCACAACAACAATGACTCATACCATGGCATCAAGCATAAGTGATAATTTTATTCATGCAGTGGCTGCTTTCGCTATGAATCCACAGATTCCAGTGGACATAACGACTGACAGAGGAAAACTGGTTGCGATGTCAGTGACTAACGATGACCATCGAACTCATTACTCAACTGATGGGATAACCTGGTCTGAATCATCAACCCAAATTGCAAGAGGCAAACTGGCGAGTGATAAGCCTGCCGATTTTGGAACAACGGATCATGTTGACGCAGGATTATTTGGAAATATTGGTGGCGAACTTGTAGCAGCAGTATGGGACGAAGACGATGGAACAATTGATTTTGTGTCTTCAACTAATGGGGGGGTTGCATGGGCAGCGGAACTAAGTGTTACATCAAACAACGGGCCACAGGGACTGGCAACTTATGTCGGCATAGACGGTGAAGATAAACTTTATCTGGCTACACACGAAGGTATCTATGAAATCGATACCGCACCCTCGACTTGGACATCTGTGTTAATTATTCCTATGACTAACCACAATGATAACGGTAGGCGAATGACTGTGCATGAAGGCGCTCTCTGGTTTGCACAGGGCGTGGACGATGATTCGCCCGCCCCCATCTACCGAATGACTGTCCAGCACACTACCAGAACAATTGAATCAGGCTTCGGTCTTTCATATGGAGATGGTGTTCCATCAGATATGCTTGGCCCTGTTAGGTATATGAAAAGTTCAGGCGATCAGTTATTTATATCGCTCGGCGGCGGAGCTGCAAGTAGAAATGCCAGAATCTTAGCCTGGAATGGTAAGGGCTGGCACCATATGTATAAGAACGCATCTGCCAATCAACCAATAGACTGGATAGATGTTGGCTCCGGTGATGACGGCGTTCCAAGACTGCACTTCTCAATGAGGACAGGAACATCCACCTGTGATGCAGAGTTTCTGGAACAGCCTTTAGTTAACCCTAGATCAGGTGTTAGCATCAAACGTGCAGCAGACGGGCAGTTCATAGAACTTCCCTACTACGACCTTGGTATGCCACATGAGAGTAAGAATTTCCTTGCAGCTCATTTGTCGGCAGATGACCTGACTGCATCACATGAGACGGTTGAATTTCATTACGGGATCAACGGGGGTGACAGGGACGGTACAGACCTTGGTGACTTCACCTCAGCGGTGAGCAAACTTCAGTTTGCATCAGGAGCTGGCGTCAGTGCAAAAGATATCGGGATCATGCTCAAGCTCAACCGGAACGATTCAACCAATACAAATACCCCCAAGATAAAAGACATAATTATCGAGGGTGTCGTTGTACCGACCATACTCTATGAACACCAGATGACTATTGACCTCGAGCAGACGGCTGAAGATACAGGCCAGAGTGTTGAGACGGTTATCTCAAATATCGAGACGTTAGTTGAAAGCGTCATACAGACCCAGTTCAAGTTCGGACAGGTCTCAAAGTACGTGACGCTCGACCGAGAGAGATCAGCCTTCAGCTTCAATATCAATGCGTGGGACGCAGGCGGTGCGCCGAATGCCCTGGCAGAAAGATCTGGAACATTTAACTGTGTTCTCATTGAGAAGGTGGCTTCATGATAGTAAGGAGAAAAAAGTAATGCCAATTATGAAAGAGGGGCGAATTCCCCTAGCGCAGCTCGTCAAGGACGACAAGCAAGAGGAGCAATCTCTCGCCAAGATAACGATGGCCATGAACGATATGCTGGCGCGTCATGATAACCCCGAGGATGTCATCAAGATGGTCACAAACCATGCAAGGAAGTGGGCATCAGAATGGAGCGAGCGTGGAGTTGGAAAGGGCAAGGGATCATTCACTGAGTTTATGAATTCCGGGATCGGAGGCTTTGATCCCCACAGGAAGAGCGCACTTCTTAACGTAAAGAGAAGGCGACAGGCGAAGATAATTGCTTCGGGTAGTTCTCCTAGCTAGAAGCAAATGTCAAATAAAGACGGTCGTGAATGGATGACGACCGAAATAATCAGATTGAAAAATTTGGTCGATGACCTAAGGGCGCAGACAAGGAGATTAGAAGCAGTGCAAAAGGGAATACAGAGAAAAGCATGGTGGACAGGTGGAGTTCTCGGAGCTGTTGGTGTCGGTGTTGGCGCGTATATTATATGGAAGATATTCGACAGGTATGGCTACTAAAAAGGAGCTGATGTCATGATGAATAAAATAAGGTTTCCTGACTTCAGGCTACCTGATGTGAAGGTCCCTGATCCCAGGACTCCATTACGATTTCTACTGACTGTTTTCCTTCTTCTCTCCGGTGCCATAGGACTGGCAATTTCTTTCTACAATCCCACCCTGTGGGCAACCACAAACCTTCCAGACTGTCTTAATCTTTATATCCATAACGGATGCTATGTCCATTCATCTCTGGCATACATCGATGAAGTTATTCTGACATTAAACAGCTACCTGATATATACAATTGCCGTATCGGTAGCACTGATGGTACTTGGCATCCTTCAACCCGAAGTACGCAGGGGTATACGGTCCTTCCCTCGCAAAGTTATCAACGCATACAGAAAGGTATGTGTCTGGCGTGACTGGTTGTTTGCCAAGATTGAATATCTCAATGGAGAATCTGCTAAGTGGAGAAGAGCATTTAATATAGCCAAGTCTCCTTACTCTTTCCTACGCATGATGGGGCTATCTCCTCAGATGGCTATTGGATTACTGGTAGCAGGTTCAACAGCAACGACAGCAGTCACGGTGAACGAAACCATACTGGCAGACAAGTGTTTCTCCTGTGGAGATTACGGAGAATATAACGCTCCGAATGACAAGCCACTGGATAGAGAATATACAGACAATACATTACAGATTAACCTAGGTGCTATCCCAGTACGAGAGATTCTAATCGAGAACGTATCGGTAGGTACTGTGTTCACAGGTGATGCAGCAGGTAGCGAAGCATCTATCTTACCTTCAGGAAAGACCGAAGCAATACTGGTAAGCGGTAACCCTGCTGTAGTTGACCCTGCTTTCACGGCAACGAGAATTGAAATTGGAGAGATGATAGTAGAAAAATCTCGATGTAAATCTATGGACTTCTCTGACGTTGATGCTCACACAATTATCATTGAACATAATGCCAGTGATGGGCAGTCAATTATTCAGACAGGTGGTACCGCCAGAGCCAGAGCCATTGGTGGTGGACACAATCAGGCAGAAGCCCTCACCGTAAATGGAGGTCTGTATGATAGGGTCTGGATTGACGCAGGTACAAGTGGAGTAAACGGAAAGGTTCAAAAATTAACGCTGAGTAATATTTTCACTAAGGGTGGAACCTGTAGCTTTAAATCGTTAGACATTGGAACCCTGACAATTCGGCAAAATGAAGTTGGTCACGACTCAGACCTAGCCACTAAAGAGTTTCAAATAACTAGCACAGTTACAGGAGCTAACTGGACAGTCACAGACAACGTAGAGATTACTATGTCTGAACCTGCTGTCCAACTTGGCAACCCATAAAATGACAAAAGAGAACTGCGAGATATGTGAATGGTTAGACGAGAGAGAGAAGTACGCCCGGATCAACAATACCCCTCTGCACCCAATAATCCAACAGCGTATAGCCCACCGCCAACAGTTCCACCGGGAAGAAACATGATGGGAAGATTCAGACCTCAGATAGCACTTGGCATTCTATGTGCCACCATATTCAGTTGCCTTGGTTTATGGATTGGACTTCAGCTAGAGGCCATTGAGGTCATCACCGCAATTATCGGTGGACTCTTTGGTTTCTTAGGCGGGGTCAGTCTAAAAGTATTGGAAAACGAGTAAGGAGTTTTTATGTTAGCAGCAATTAAGATGGCGATGAAGTACAAGGACGTTCTTCCGGTTGCGGTGGATCTGATAAAAGAGATCGAATTATCGATGCGAGATGACGGCAGTATTTCCCAGAAGGAAAGAAGTAAATTGATGTCGAGGTTCTGGGCCTTGGTAAAAGCAATTCAGGCCCCGAAGAAGGCTGCATAAAAAAAGGGGAGCCGATTGCCCCCCCCCTCGTTGTTGAAAGGATTTAGTCCTTAATTTCAATCACTATGTTTGTCGCACCGTTTTCTTGAGCCTTATAAATATGATCAAGAAATTCGGTGGTATGGCATATCGTTTGATATCCCATGTCCCCCGGTGTTTCAAAGCCCACGAATCCAGAATGAACTGAATAATCTAATTGGAAAGACTTTCCATCCTCACTTGTTCCAGTAATTGCCAACTCCATCATTTTCTCTTCTCCTTTTTGAAAAGATATTGTGTTGTTTCGTCCCGATCTGGGAACAGTATATATCATATGGATATAGTTTGTCAAATCCATCATATTTCATAATGTGTTAAACTGTTCCTATGAATGAGATTCAGTTACGCCTGGAAAAATTAAAAAAGAAGCGATGGACACTTGCTGCCATTGCGGATCGAATGGGTACCAAGTGGCTCACTGTTAAAAGGTGGGAGACTGGAGAGCGATATCCCGATGTGGATGGTGCGGTTATCATGGCAATGGACCAGCTCCTCACCGAGAAGGCTCCCCTGAAGAGGCGTTACGCCTACAACGAGCCATCAGTTTAAACCAACATAGGTAACTGTGCGGCATGACTGCGTGCAATTGCCCTCATTGCTTTCTCACGCCAACGTAAAGCCCATTCCATGCAATCCCCACATGACTTATGTGAATGCCCTTCGATGGGTGGGTTTTTCCTCGCGTTATAACTCCATGCCATAGAATCAGCAGACTTTAAAAGATGTCCGGTGGTTTTTAATCCGGTGAGTTTAAAGCCAAATGCGTGAAGAGAAAGACCCAACTGTGACAAGTAGGCAACGATTGACTCTGCGTATCTTGTGTCCTGTCTTCTGCAAACCGATCCCAAGCCAACCGTATCCATACTTTTCAAATCAACACCTGCCTGCGAATATTGCTCAATGTGATCGAGGTAATTTTCTAGATCCCAGCCCTGTAAAACTGGAATAACGGGAGTCTCAGTTAAATCCCTGAGTTTCAGGTAACTCTCAATAGTTCTATATTGATGTTCCTTTATGGTTAACCCTGTCTTATCTAGCATATCTGGTTCGCACATCCAATCCTGTGGTGCAGCCCATACTAAATTTCCGATTTCATCTGAATATCTGTTAATGAATGAAGCATACTCAGCTTCCGAAATTGTCCACTTGCCATGAGTTGCTATTTCGGTGAAGGCCCCACTATCAAGACACCAGGGTATTATTGCTTTAGGTAATTTTTTTCTTCTTGCTAATCTTGTCCTGGAGACAAACAAAGGGTAGGGACATCTATCTAACCAATGAGGAGCGTTGCTCCCTAAGTAGAATTCCACCGCTTCCCTACCCTGTAACAAAATATTATGGCTACAACCGCAAGAGTCATGTATGCCTTTGCCACAACTTGGCCGAGAAGAAAGTCGAGAGACCCAAAAGCGAGATATAAAAATAGCATTGAGTCTGCGACGAGACCGACTGCGTTTGATGCGAGTAGAGCTTTGATCTTCCCTCTGCTTCTCAGGGGTGAGTACACACCATAGTCAGCCAGCTCTGATAAAAGAAAAGCAGTTCCACTTGCAATAGCAATTCTTCCACCATCTTCAATGAAAAATGAAACGGTTGCTCCGACGATGATTGCCGATAGAATCCAGTATTTGTTTGATGTCTCATGCAATCCGTCACGGAGAGAGAACGCAAGTCCAGCAAAGTAAACACCGGCAGGTGCCATCAGGCCAAAGCCTATCGAAACAACTCCCCACTTTTGAATTGACCAATTAGCAAAAACAATAACCAACACATAAAGTGTAGCGAGAAGTAGTTTTATAGCTAAATTACCCATGTTATCCATTCTCCTTCATGCCTAGCACCCCTCTCAGAGGCCCGTAGAGCTGTTTAAATACAGTGACCTATGTCCTAGGTCGTCTTGGCTTTTTCAACTTACGATTTACTTTACCCAATTTAACTGTTTAGCTAATGGGTGGTTATCTATTGTTTCGTATCGACTCCAATCCTTCCGTATTCTCTGTATTTGCCTGAGTCCAAGTGGCTTATCGAATTTCTCTACCAATTCATTTAGAATTTTTGCTGTTTTCCATCCTTGATAATGCCTTGCCAATAGCAGTTCGATTTGCGGAAGATACTTTTGTCTTGTTCTAATCATTTTTTTATTTTAAATTAATTATTTTTATTTATTTTTTTAATTTAATTATTTTTTTTAATTTATTTCGTCTTCGATTACCTCGATGAAAATCGGAGTGCCTTCTCCAACCCACGCACCTATGACATTGAAGTCGAAATATTCCTGCGCCTCCTCATGACTCATGTCCTCTGCAAAGATCTCGATCACCTTGCGATAGTCGTATGCCACAATTGGCTGCATACCAAAGCGATGAGCGATGCCAAGGATGGCGGGTTCAAATCTCTCCCGCTCATCACCTTCGCCCAGGAGAAGTAATTCCTCATCTCCGTGGTCTGCGAATTCACCTATCTGATCGATCTTCGACATTTAATTCTCCGTCACTTCCATGATTAACTTAACTTCCTTTCTTGTTTTTACCTGATGGTATTCGGGTGTAATGCTTTGAATGAAATCGGAATTGTCATCCTTGATAATCCCCTCGATAGTCAGGCAATCAAGGGCGTACTTCATTCCGATAATCAAATTGTCAGGATCGATCTTCTGGCCACACCAGTAGGCAATATACTTGACGTTCACCTTCTCCATTGGCTCAGGATTCTGTTCTCTTAAACGAAATATCGTTGCGTCCTGGAACTGATTCTTTACCCCGCTCTTCTGCTGCCATCGCGTACTGGAATTTCCCCGCAGTTCCTTTGGTGGCATGTATGGATATTCAATTCTTAGCGTAATTGGTTTGGGGTCCTCGGCTATTTCTGGTGGCATAAGCATTCACATTCCTTTAGCCCGCATGATTTGTGGTATCCGTATACGCAAATTAGTGATGTCATCCGTACCCTTCCTTCCATCCGTATAGCTCACCCGAATTGCTGGCCTCTACGAGCATTATCTTGTGGCCTTTGTCACATATCATGAGAATTTCCACTCGC
>Ga0208180_1001486_pt1 | contig 13768 bp, 24 predicted proteins | sample MalvireepMed_s16_FD_184241 | JGI IMG/M metagenome (GOLD analysis project Ga0208180, IMG submission 184241) | Marine viral communities from the Global Malaspina Expedition - Malaspina viral metaG DeepMed_s16 (SPAdes) (version 2) | ecosystem: Environmental > Aquatic > Marine > Oceanic | place...
TGATTGTATTAGCCGCATAAGTTAATGTAGCTGATGTTGCAACAGTAGTAGCAGTTAAACTAGTAAGATCTGGTTTTAGTCCCAGAGTTCTTGCAGTATAAGCGCCTGTTGAAGTGTTTTTATTGACTTGTTGAAATCCTTTTTCGGATCTCACGGAGCCATTAAACGTTGTTGTTGCCATAATTATAATCCTCCTAGTTTGTGAATCTAGTCTCTAGGCCGTCGACTATACTCGTCTAGATTCATTAAATAATTGTATAGTAATTAAAATATATATGAAATTTGCGTTGAGCGCAAGGTATCCCTATGGTTTTGTATGATTTTTGATAGCGCTTAAGTAGCTATCGAAACTTCGGCTTTGGCGTCGTCTATTTTAGTTTGAAGCGTTTGTTCTTCAAACTCTTTGGCAATAATTTCTTTAACAATTTCCTGAATTTTTTTGTCGATATATCCCATATTCAAATTATATCTGCCCTCCTTCAGGTGTTCCTGTTGCCACTCGAGTTCCAAGGACCTCTTCATATTGTATAGGTCTTGAGTCATTGTTAACCTCCTCATAGGTTATCCATTTACTCCGCGATGAATCACTAAATCCATCTTTTTCCCATTTTACATCTTTTTGTCCCACTTTGTCAAGGATTGCGTGTTCAATGGATTCACGAGTATCTTGCGCTAAAATTTCAAATTTAGCGTAATAATCATAAGCGCGAATCTGTACGAGGAATTTCTTCATTTTTACACCTTCCATAAAAAAAGGGGCGGAATTGTGTTCCGCCCCTAATTAATTATTTATTTATTATATATCTGATCCGAAGATACCTCTAGGGTCAGAGAATCCGAAAACGTATCTCTCTCTAGCTTTGTATCTTACATTACCAGTATCGAAGTCACCTTCCATTGAAGTTTTCAATGGAGCTCTCATAAAGTGTTTCAATCCATTAGGAACATCAGTTTTAATGAACCATTTACTAGTATCAGTTAAGTAGTGATTAACTACATAACCTTCTGGTATTGCGCCCATGTTATTGATCGCATTGATGTCATTATCAGCTGTTCCAGTTCTACCTTTAGACTTCATCAGTCTTTCAGCAGTAAATTGAAGCGCAGAAGGAATTACTAATTTCGTTCCTCTAGCTGCAATTTTAAGACCTCTTTCATCAGTCATAGCAGCAATGTCGATCAATGCTTGCTCTAACGATGTTTCATTTAAGTCAGCCGCAGTGGTTAACTCATTTTTAAAAGATCCTGCTAAAGTAGGATGGTCAGTCGCACAAAGCGCCTTACCATCACCACCAAGATAGGATGTACTGAACGCGTTATTTAAAACCGCCGCGCCTTTAACTTGTTTTGTATTAGCCATAGATCTTGCTAAAGCTTTTGTGTATCTGCTTGCAAGTCTATCGTACAAGTTGTCCTCGATCGCTTCTTCAGTGATCGCGAACGCAAGTGCGATTGTTTCGTTTGTATAACGAGCTGTGAAAGTCTCTTGAGCGCTATCGTAAGATATGCCCTGACCTTCAGGTTTAACAGTTGCATTAGCGAAACCGGCTAACATTACTTCTTCTTCAAAAGCTCTGTCAGAATTTTCAGTTTCAAAAATTTCAGCTGCTTCGTTTACGTATTGTTTATACTCAAGTCCAAATAGTGCATTTAGACCTGGTTCTAGTTCCTTAACTAGCTGTGCTCTTGATATTGCCATGTTCTATATACTCCTATTATGAGACTATGAGACGGCCGATTGAACCCGGTGCCCATCTAACTACTACGTTAGAATTTGCAGCCGAATTATCAGCATTCAAAGGATCGTTAGCGACTCTAACAACCATGAGTGAAGCTTGGGCTGATCCTGTTGCAGTTTCCGAACCTATATCTAGTGTTACTAGAGATTGTCCAGACAACTCATCAGTTCCAGAAGTTCCAGTTGCTCCATCATTGACGTTATATGTAAGAGTGCCGAGCATTTTTGCAATTGCAATCGATGCATCTGCTTTTACCACGTACTCTTGCATTTCATTGTCATTAACGAATCCAACACCATCAGATGATCCTGTATTGTAGTTGGTACCAAAGGCTTGACTAGCCGCTACAAAATTAGCCCACGTTGGTTTGCTTGTAGTACTATCTATATAGAAAGCACCATTAAACACTCCAAGCATAGGTTGTAATGTAGAGATATTAATCTTCCAATCTGTACCACCTGCTAAGCCATCATCCATGGTTCCCGCCGAAGCGTCTTGTAGATACCCATCATCACCACCAGTTCCTTGTCTATTAACTGGATCGTTTTGATAAATACCTATGCCCGGCGCGCTTTTGATTGGATACTCAGAAAGTCCTTGAGAAGCTGGTGTGCTGCCCAAAGTGTAAGTCGATCTAAGACCAAATCCGCCTGTTTGATTTGCCATAGTTATGTCTCCTTTTGTCCCCGAAGGGACGGTTTATATTAATTCGTTGGATAGGAATTGTTAAAAAATTAACTTTTCTTTGTACCACCGAAGGTTACACGAGTCTGCCTTTCTTGTGAGATTGGCATACTTGGGTGCTGTTCCTTCAGAATATCGTGCTTAATAGCTTCGTCTTTCGCTTGATTTTGTTTGTCATAATATTCCTGACGAGCTTTAGCGATTTCCTCTGGTATCCTAGCCAGCACTAGGCCTCCTACTCCGATCACTCCTGCGTATTTGCCTTCCTTCATAATTGGATAATCTTCATCCGGATATTCATCAGCTCTTACAAGCTCGTATCCTGATCTTATCATAGCCGCCATATTCTTTGTATCATCAAAGCCCATGACTTCATGTCGGATCCATCTATGTCGGTAACCAGCCGGCGCATTCGGTGCATCGAGAGATGAGGGTGGAGTCCATACTACTTTTTTAGCTGTTTTAGCTTTAGTTTGACTCGCACGTGAAGTTTTTTTATCGTCTGTTTCCATATGCTTATGCTCCTTCCGTGATTTTTAATTGTTTTGCATAATCTTCTAGTGGCACACCTAATCTTTTAGCAATTGCTACCTGTGAGGGTGTGAGTTTGACAGTTTTTCTGCGTCCTGTTACAGCTGAACGTTTCGCTGATGCTACATTCTGAGCAGGTTTTGCTCTTTCTGTAGAAGTTCCTTCCATCTTATCAAATTTGTGTGGGAATTCAAGTCTTATTCTTTTATCCACCTCACTATAATATTCATTTGATTTAGGATCATAACCTTCTTCATCTACAAGCTTTTTATGTATATCAAAAGCCGTGTAAGTCATAGCAGAATCGTTGCCAAACCAAGTATTTTTAACTGCCCAGTCTTCTGCTTTAGGATCAGGAGTAATATTAGGCCTCGTTTGTTGAGGCGTAATTGTAACATCCTTCTCTTTAGGTTTTGAAGTTTCCGCTAGTTTTAGAGCATTCAATCTTGCAGCATCCATCGTTAAAGTTGCAATTTGCTCTTGTGCAGTAACCTGTCCTTCAACGTTTTGAGATTCAATAGCAGTTTTTAAAGCCTGTTTCGCAGCTTTCATATTAGTCTTAACTCTGCTTTCAAATTCAGAAACGTAAGATTTATCTAATTTAGAAAATTTACTTTCTAAATCTTCTTTATCTCTTTTTACTGATTGAGCGTAAACGACAGCTTCTTCTTTTTGTCGTTCTGCTTCACGCATTTTACGAGTTAGTTTAGCAATACGTTTTTGAACACCTTCACTATATTTTTCTAACTCTTCTTTTTTCTCTTCTTTTTTCTCTTCGGGCTGGGCTACTTCCTCAACCTCTATCTTCTCTTCCTTGGGTGCTTCCGTTTTTTCCGGTTCACCTTTTTCATCTAAATTAATCTCAGTTGCTTTTTCATCAGCTTCACCTACATCAATCAGATCTCCTTTTTTTTCTTCTTGTGGCATAGTTCCTTTCCTATGTTAAATATGATGAAGAACAGCTTCAGGATCTTTAATTGTTCCTAAAACCTCATCATCGTTTAATAGTCGAACTTCTCCACCTTCTATTGGTAATCTTGAACCCGCATAACGAGCAAAGATAACCCAATCTCCTTTTTTGCACCAAGGTCCCGATGTAAATTTCTTCTCGGAATAACATAAGGGTCCCATTTTTAAAACATAGCCACAATTTGTAGCTATTCTTAATTTATCTAAAGTTTCTTGTGCAATTAAAATTCCACCTTTAGTTTTATCTTTGGGTGTAAAAGGTAAAACTAAAATTCTCCAACCTGATGGTTCGGGTAATTGATCAGTGTTTGTAATATTGTCGGGATGTAAAGGATCTTTTGAATTTTTTGATTCTTGTATATATTTGTCCTGTAAAGCAGGTTTATGCTTTGGAACTTCCTTTGAGGTCAACGACGTTTCCGCCTGTGTCATTTTGCTCCTTCGTTTTTAGCAGGTTAGAGATTTCCTGTAATATTAATTGTACCGCGTGTGCTTGTCCTAATAAATACTTGTATTTTTCAAGATTGTCAACTGATGCACCCGTTAACATGGCATCACCAATCGTTTGTAAGTTTTCTTTTAATCGTCTTTGAATTTTATTAATTAAAACTAATTCATCCATTTAGGATTTGCTATTTAATAGCGGCTCCGCCGCCTGTTTTAGCTAAGCCCATAGACTTGACATGTTTATTTGTACTTCCACCATGTCTTAAAGCAATTCCTTTGCCTCTTTTAGCAATTCCGCCACCTCGAAGACCACTTATAATTCTTCTTTTTTCGTCTCTAAGATTTCTACGTCCTCTTCGAGTTCTTGCTCTTTCAGCATCGACTCTTCCTAGTTCTTCTAGTCTATTCATTCTTCTTGTATTTGCCATAATTATCCTCTTTTTCTAGCCATCTTTTTAAAAGTTTTTGCTAAGTTATATCTTTTAGATCCGGGAGGACAAGATTTACTACCAAATTTTTTACCGGTGCAAACTCCTTTAGTTCCTCTTCGTTTAATAGATGCTGTTGCTTCTTGAATCCATCTTCCTTTTTTAGCTTCAACACGACCACCAGAAGCATAAATGCTTCTTTTAGTCTTCATTGGAAAAGCTGCTGTAGAATCAAAAAATTCAGGTGTCATTATCTATTAATCTTTCCAGATTTTTTAGCTGCACTTCCCCATTTACCATAAGATTCATCAGCAGAAGCTTTCAGTTGTGCTGCACTTCTTGGCTTTCTGATTCTCATTGCAATAGATTCGTCTTTTCGATCTTTATATCCCTGTTTCTTAACAGAACCAGCTTCCCCATAAGGGAATCGAACATCAGATCGTACTCCATTTTGTCTCATATTTTTTTCCTTTAAGTATAATACTTAGTTTTTTTGCGTCTGTCACTCATTACTTTACCACATCCCCTTGCAATTGCAATACGGACAGGTCCACCTTTTTTATATTGCTTTTCCCACCGCTGCGCAATTTCGGGGTGGTTAGCATGTAAATATTTTCTTTGTTTTTCTGATTGAAACGGCATTATTTTTTCTTAGATGCGCCATTCCTAAAAATTTGAGTTCCCTTTATACCAAATACGCTCGCCACCACCAAAATCCACAAATTTGTAAACCATTTTGGCAGGTTCGAGAAATGCTCGAAGAAGATATTTATCTTGTCCATAGCGGATGGATCGTTCGACCACACCCCGTATGCGAGCACCAGAATGGGCAGTGTAAGAATCGCCAAAACAATTTCGTCCTTATAATCATTTTGTCGGGCTTCTAAAAGTTTTCCCTGGTAAGTTTCCTCACCCCGAGCCATCTTAACTGCATGCATGTGTTGTGCATCAGCCATAGCCATTTTTGTCTCTTGACGCTTTTTATAGATATGGGAACCAGCGTTTAAAGCTAACTTAGCTAAACCGAACCAAGCCATTTTAGTACCAAGTTGCTTTAACTGGTTTTTTATCAGCTCTCATACGTTTTGTACCACGTACAGTAACCGTTTGAGACTCAACAGGATTAGGTGCTTCTATTTTAACACCACCTGTTTGATATCCATCTTTTCCAGCCCCTAATTCTTTTGTAATCTTAGGTGCATCAACATATCCTGATCCTCTTTGCCAATCTTTACTCATAATTATCTCCTTATTATCTCCTTGTTCTATTTATACTTACTTTTTCTTAAAATTTCTACCAAAATCATGACGTTTACTTTTATCAGCCATTTTTTGTTTTGTTAGAGATACATCTGCACGTAAATGAGCTAGTTCTTCATTCTGTTCTAGCTTTTCATCGTGTTGTTGATCACCCACCATCACCTTCATAGTGTCTAAACCAATTCTATCTTCATCATAGTCTTTTTTACGTTCATTATCCATCGCTCTTAAGTCTAATTCTCTTGCTTTTAACTTCATTAATGGATCTCCACCATAACCACCTGTAATTTCATTTTCTTCTTTAGCATAATCAGCTGTTAATTCAGCAATGAGTACCGCTTTTCTTGCTTCAATCTGATTGGTTAACTGTTGAATACGTTGTTGTGCCTGCATTGCCTGCGGATTTTGTTGCATCGCTCTTGGATTTTGCATCATCGGTCCCATTTGTTGTTGTAAAACTTGCAATTCCTGCAATTCTTTTACAAATTCCAATTGTACCTGTTCTTGTGCCATAAATGAAATGTGTTCTAAAATATTTTTTTGTATTGCTGCCATAACCTGTGGATTATTTTGCACCATGTTTAAACTCATAAAATGTAAATGGGCATCAATATGTGCTTTATGGTCCTGTCCACCAAAAGCCTGAAAAGGTTTATTCGACATTGCTACAATATGCTCTAATGCCGGATCCATTGGAATAGGTTTTAATGGCGCGGGTAAAATGGCATTAATATTTTTAACTCCAACCGCTTCATACATACTTCGATACGCCTGATAAAGATTATGAAGTTGTGGATTCGATTGTGCCAGTTGCAATTGCATCTGTGCCATTGAAATTCTTTGTGTTTGAGAAAAAATATTTGGATCTGCAACCGGTAAAATATCTACTCGGTCATCAAAATCAGAAACTTTAATTTCTTTTCTCGCATTCGGAACATCGTAAGGATAAACCGGTGGAAGATAAGTTTTAAAAACTTCTGCCAATAATTTAAATTCCTGTTTTAAGCCAACATAGAGTCTTTTATGAATAGCTGACATAACTCTTGAACCACGTTCTAACAATGCAACCGTCGTTCCCACAGCCGCCTGCTGATTCATATCGCCCACTTGATTGTCTGCGATGCTCGCGAATCGCTGACCGGCTTGAACAACAATTCCCATTAATTGTAACAATGTTGCTGAAGGTTCTTTATAAGGTAATTGCATAAATGCATCTCTGATATTTCCACCAGGTGCATCTACATCTCTGAATTCTCCAGGTTGTAAAGGCTGTGCATCATCACGAACTCTTATCCCTCTTGTTTTAAATCCTGCAGGTAAATTAGCTAACGTTCCAGCATCGAGTAATTGTCTTAATGCAGAAGTAGCTGTTCTAGATAATCCACCAATCATGTGGATTAAACCAAAACCATAAAAACCTAATCCCGGTAAAAATTTAAAGTGAACAAAATAATTTATTTTATTTCTTAAAGGATCATCCAGTTTATAATTTCTTCTAATTGATAAAACTTTAAAGTTTGCTTCATCGACGGTTATAACATAGGGTAATTTAATTCCTGTCGGTTCTCCGTCTTCTCCCTTATCTTCATAACCTTCCAGATCCAAATTGGTATGAACTTCTATAAGTGTATAAATATCGTCCTGTTTATCTTTACTAATTCCTTCCAGTTCATGTTCTTTTTTTTCTAATTCATTTTCTGTAATTGGCGGTTCCCCTAAATCAATATCTAGATAAAATCCTGAAACCTGCTGTTTACGTAAATCATTTTTAGACATTTTAATAACATGAACCACTGCTTCTGCATCTTCCAAAGAAGTTGCCGCATAAGGAACCACCAAGTCATCCGAAGGGATAAACTTAGAAACGGCTCTACCTAAAAGCTGGTCGTAATAAACCTTCTTGAATGTAGAGCCTGCGAGGGGTAAATAAAAAAGCATTTGATCGAACTCAGGTTCATATTCTTTCATCTGATCCATAAGTTGATAATTCATAAAATCTTTTACACGATGTGCCTGATCTTGTTTCGCTTCATTCACATCTCCTAAAATCTGTGCTCTGACTGGACCGTCAGCGGGTAATAATTCTTTATAAGCGGTTGCCTGGAATTGAGTTACGGCTTCTGCCAATACCGGGTGAGTAACACCTGAGGCATTTCTAAAAGGTTCAGTTCTTCTTTCATATTTAAATCCTAGAAGACCTAAACCATCTCTGTAACTGTCTTCCCAATCTTTTCTTGAATTTCTGTAATCTCTATAATCGTCTGTAAGCTTAGAACCTAAACCATCTAAAACGTCATCACCTAAAAATTCTGCCAAATTGGCAAAGTGATCTTCTCCTCCTTGAGGTGCTGCTACAGCAGGATCAAAAGAGACTTCTGCGCCTCCTTCTTCATCCATTGCAATTTCAACAGGACCTTGATCTGTTTGTACTTCTTCTACGTTTTCTTGAATTGCTTCTTCAATTTCCACTTCTCCTGGAATATCAACGGTAGTTTTAGTATTAGGTAATGGTTTCTCTATTTTAGCCATTCGACTATTCTATACTCTCTTATTGATTGTTTCAACACCTGAAGGACTTTTACCCTTCTCTTTAGGTGTTGTCAAACTTCCTGCAGCAACGGGCATTGGATTTTCAGCTGCCCAAATTTTAAGATCTAATTGTGATACCACTTCATCGGTAGCCGTATTAACAAAAGCTCCAAGGATTGGATTGTATTTAATGTCCACTATTTTCTCCTAGCGAACATCGTAGCGAGGCCACCTTTTTTAAAAGAACCCATTTCTGCAACATCTGTCATAAATCCTTCATTTCGAGCTAGACCTGATTGCCAACCTCCTCTATCTCCTGCTATTTGATTAGCAGCAGCTTGCGCCCTAACTTGATTTAATAACGCTTCTTGTCTTTCAGCAGCTTCTTTTTCTTGTCTAATTCTTTCATTTTCTTGAATGTTATAAAACTGTTGTCTTTGAGCTTGCCAACTTCCAGGTTTAAATTCTCTGCCTGCTAATTTTTGATTTGTTTTTCTTACATAGTCTGCATAATTCCCAAAGAGAGATCTTGTATTAATTCCAAAAGGATCAACATTACCTCTGTTGGTATCTGGATCGCTGTAGCCCATCATCGATGTAATAAATTTTTGGTCGCCTGCGGGCAATTCATCAAACCGATCCATTTTATCCACCATGCCAGTCACAATTCCTGCGCCGGGAAGATCTCCTAAGAATCCTAGAGCCGAACCTGCCATTTGACCTAATTTAGATTCTCTAAGTTTATTTATTCCCGAATCAATAAAAGTTTTAAATTTTCCTGGCTGTTTAATTTCAGTATCATCAATATCATCAGGATTTACTGATGTTCTAAAATCTGAAATTTGTGTTCCTAAAGGACCACCACCTCCTCCACCACCTTGATCAATAATATTCGGTTGAACATTTACAATCGATTCAATTCCTGTATCTGTACTATCCAGACCTCTTGACGCTAAGAAAGCCATAACATCTTCTTTTGAATGCCCGGCACGAAGCCATGCATCATAAATGCTTTGGTCCTGTTCACTTAAGCCGCCGACTACAAAGCCAATTCTGCCGCCGTCCGCTTTTCTTCCCCTTGTAAATCTTTTATAGCCTTTATATTTCTTATCAGGATCATAATTGGGATCGGGCTTATCTGTAATTTTTCCTTCTTCTTTTAATCTCCGAATGATTCTTCCTCTTGGACTTGCCCAGCTTCCTTCCGCTTCAGGACTGGCATAACTTCCTTTTTCTTTAGCAAGTTCCTCTAAGACAATTTCTTTTTTAGATTTTTTACTTTTTGGTTTTTCTTCTACTTCAATTTCTTCTGTTACTTCATCATCACCCGCTTCTTTATTGAAAAGGGCCATAATTCCTTGCGCAGGTGCAAGTAGTGTTAAAATTTTAAAAGTTTCTTCTGGATTGATATCCATAAATTTTTGAACTTGTTTTGATATTTCCATTAACCCTAAACCTGCAATGGCGATCCCCGCTGCTTCAGCGAAAGGTAATAAATAAGGTACTGCTAATGCTGGCATAATTAATAATACTCCCGTTCAATTTGCGGCAGCTTCTGCTCTTTTTCATCTTCGGGATGCTGTATAAAGCCGCCCTGTCTGAATCGCATCACTGCCTGCGTCATGCTGTCGACTAAGTCGTCGTTATCCCCATACGGGAATGCAGCACATTCCTCTACCACCTCTTCTGCGAATTTTTCATCGGGCGCCCAGATCATCCCGCTCTCGAACAGCGGAGCGACGGCGTTAACCCTGGCATGTTTGTCATTTCCTTTGCTAGGTGTGTAATTTATAACAGGTATCCCCATCTTACGCAATTCATATGTGAGCGGCAATCCTGAAGCCTTTGCTTCCACGATCACCGTTTCGGGATTCCAATAGCGATACTGTTCCATCGCCTCCTTTTTTAATTCAGGAAATTCCAGCCTCTCTTTAAACGAATCGAGCAGGAGAAGATGGGCCGGCGAATCGGGATCGGGGTAAAAAACTCCCCAGGTGGTAATGGCTGAAAAGTCCGCACTTTCTTTTTTTAAAAAAGCCGTGTCGTAGGACTGAATGACATGGTACAGTTTTGGAATATAATCCTTATCCCAAACCTTCCACCATTCCCTTTTAATAATAGAACCTTCCTCCGCAGTAGGATTCTGCATCCATTGCGCGTTCCACTTTCCTAAAGAGAGCGAAGCTTTCACACCATCCAATTCATCCTTCTTCCAATACTCAGGCCATACCGGTTCTCCCGACGGCATGATTGCTGGAAATTCTATAACTTCCCACTGATCTGATTTAACTTCCTTCTGTGACTTTAAAAGCATTCCAGTTAAGTCTTTCATATTCCAACGCGTCATAACCAGAATGATAGCTCCACCCGGTTGTAATCTTTGACGTGGGCCTGAAGTGTACCATTCATAAGCCCTCTCGAGCGCCCCAGCGTTCAGCGCATCTTGTTCCGAATGAGGATCATCAATAATTAATAAGTCCGCTCCACGGCCCGTTATCGCCGAACCGGTGCCGGCGGCGTAGTATTCCCCGCCCTGCGCGGTTTCCCATTTTCCAGCCGCCTTTGAATCTTCGCGGAGCGTGGTGCTAAAAATGTGCTGATACTCTGGCGAATCGATGAGCGTTTTTGCTTTACGTCCAAACCTAATTGCTAATTCAGTTGTGTGGGTTGTTTGTATAATTTTCAAATCCGGCTTACGTCCTACCATCCATGAGGGGAGTAGATAAGACGCAAATTCAGATTTAGTATGCCTCGGTGGCATATTAATAATTAATCTTTTAATTTTTCCATCTGCTATATCGTTAAATTTTTGTGCAATAATTTTATGATGGGGCCCCTCTATAAATTGAGGCCACATAGCCTTAACGAAGCTTAAAAAATCTTTTGAAAGAGTCGATTGTTCGCGCTTTTGAGTTAATTTAATGGCGTATTTTATAAACTCTTTTTTAGCATCAGGAGGTAATTTTGTAATATTTATATTATGTAAGTTCATAAATGGAACCAAAATGAATTTATCCCATGTCTACGTCTAAATCAAACTCTAAAGGTAAAAGTTTGGGACCCCTATTTTCAAAAAGGGGGTGTGGGGGGTCTTAAAACATTCGAATTCGACATTCGGTCTGGGTCCTACTTAAAAAGGGGAGGGTGGGCCCGTAGGACACAAGCAATTCAACCTCAAGATGTATGCATTTACTGCATACATCTCTCAGCTGCTTAACAAAGTTTAGTTGTTTATTTTGTAAGCGATATCGTGCATCATACCTTTTGCGTGACGCGCAACAAATTTCCAACGAGTTTCAGTGTTGGCCCATCTGCCCTCAATGAATAAGCCGAGGTGTTTATTAAAGATTTCTTTATACTCTTTAATAGTATGATCTTGAGATCCATAAAATCTATCCAAAATCAATTTACGAATAATAACTTCGTTAATTGTTTTGTCAGAAATTTCTGAAACTCCAATCGTCATTAATAAATGACCGATCTGATCAGCTTCAGTACGCATCTTTGGATCATCAAACTTTTGCGACTTTGCGCTCCAGTTTTGATGCTTCGTGTAGTTTACTATTAGTGGCATATTATTTCCTTTTGTTAAGTTAAAAATATACCGTATCACAGATAATCCCATAATGATATCACTTTATACGCGAATCGTTAATTAGTTTTACACTGTGACATTTATGCAACAGCTTATGGTTTTTTAAATGGAGGGTGGGCCCCAAGGTCACAAGCTAGTTTTTTAAGGGGAGGGTGGGCCCCAAGGTCACAAGCAGTGTGACATTATTGCAACAGTGTAGTGTGACATTGTTGCCACGATTCTCGAAGCGAGGTGCGACATTATGACACATGGGAATTTATATTATCTTCTTGATCCTTACAATGTAACTGATACAGTAAGTGTAATTAATAAGGAGAAATAAGAATGACTGACAATATAAAACTGCAAATGAAAAGAGTATTCGGCAATGATAGGATTTATCCTGCTTGTCCTGTTTCAAGTGCATTAATAAAGTTAAAAGAAAAAGCGATTACATTTAGCTTCAAAGATTTAAAAACTTTTAAGAGTTTAAATCTTGTAGTGACGTGGGTCCCTGATCAACCAAAAGAGGTGCAGTAATGAAAAAACAAATAGAGTTTTCTCTTGAAGAATTAAGAGAAATAAATTTTGTTGTGGGTTGTGTCTTACAAGATAAAAAAGATTTAAGACCTACAGCAGAGCAACATTTAAAAAATATCTTTAAGAAAACTTATGATGCTTTAAGATATAAACAAGAGCAACAAGACCGACTCGCTGAAGACAATGCAAACATTGAGCGAGTCGATGCACAAACAAGAGGAGTAAAATAATGTTTGAAATATTCGAAATATTTTGGACAGCTAAAATAGAACTGCGAGTAGTAATACTCGCAGTTCCAATTATTTTCGGCTTTTGGTATTGGCAAGAAAATAAAAGAAAACAAAAAGAAAAATACCAAGAAAGGTTAAATCAAATAAAATGAGTAATGAAACTTTAACATTTACGATTAATAAGAAAAAAATAAAAGCTGATCATCAATATGCTGATGATACGGGTAGAGCTTTTAAAGATCAAAAGGAAGGTGCTGACCAATTAAAAGCCTTCATAAGAGATCAAATAGTATTTCAAAATAAAAGTAATGGTTTTGTTCCTTACAATAATTTTGAAAGTTCTGTTACTTGGAAAGTAATAAACTAATAACCAACCCCGCTCCGGAATAACCGGAGCGGGTAGAAAGGAGAAAAGATGAAAGTAAAAAATTTAATTAAAAAATTAATTGAAACAAATTTAAATATAGACCAGCAAGTATTTATAGAACTATGGGAAGATACAGAAGATGGTTATAAATGTTTAAAAATTCCAATAAGTAATGTGGAAGAAAGTTTTGAAGATGGATGGGGATTAGAACCTAAACAAGGTAATACAGAAGATTTAATTTTGTTAGGAAAGGTTAAAAAAGCATTTATACATAAATGGGAAAAAAGAAAATGGTATCCTGTAAATGTTCCCAGTGGAATGGAAAGTTATTTTCCTATAAAGAAAAAAGTAAAATTAACTTTACCAAAAGAAACTGAAAAATAACCACCCAACCCCGAGCCGTCCAAGACGGCTCGGGGTTTTTCTTTTTTAAACCTATTTTTTTTTCTTTTTTAAGGGAGGGTGGGCCC
>Ga0208180_1001496_pt1 | contig 13719 bp, 12 predicted proteins | sample MalvireepMed_s16_FD_184241 | JGI IMG/M metagenome (GOLD analysis project Ga0208180, IMG submission 184241) | Marine viral communities from the Global Malaspina Expedition - Malaspina viral metaG DeepMed_s16 (SPAdes) (version 2) | ecosystem: Environmental > Aquatic > Marine > Oceanic | place...
CCAAGGCACAGGGCTGGCACGCCGAGCATATGCTGATCCTTACCGAGGAGACGCCAGGCGTCCACCCAGCGATTATGACGGCGTTCGAGAACACCTGCTCGGCTCCACACAACCTACGACTCAGTTTTGGCAACCCTGACTTTGAAGAGGACGAGCTCCACCAATTCTGTCTTCAGCCACTAGTCACTCACATAAGGGTATCTGCCCTGGATCACCCAAACGTGGTATGCGACGATCCAAGTATCGTACCAGGAGCGGTAAGCGCATTCGCTATCGATCGACGTAAGGATCTGTACGAGCACATACCAGCGATGTACGAGAGTAGAGTCAGGGGCATCAGCCCCAGGCAGGCTACAGGTGTCGCGCTCAACTTCGTTGAAGCTGACCACCTGGAGAACTGGGACGACGCCAACATGAAGAAGCAGAAGTGGCCGATGTTCGCGGGGATAGATTTCGGAGCATGGCGATTCTCGTTTGTGCTCGCTGCCAGCGACCGTGCAAAGCGGCTACATATCCTGGACGAGTTATTCAGCCAGCAGGAGACCTTGTCGGTCAGGGCCTCGAAGATCAACGACCTGCTGACCAAGTACGGTGCTCCTACCAAGACGCCGATATGGGGAGATAGCGCCAACCCTCAAGACATCATGGAGCTCAACGCAGCATTCAGGAAGCTGGGCGTGAAGTACCGAGTCAGGGCGGTGGCTAAGACCTCGGCAGAGGGCAAGTCATTCAGGGCAGCGTGCGTAGAGCGGCTGAACGACCTACTAGGCCGTAGGGCTCTACTGTTCAGAAGAGGCATAGGCGACAAGCATCAGTGGTACAAGGGTGCATCGGTAGCCAGCAAGGGTAGGATGGTCCGAGGATCGAGGTTGCTCTGGGAGATCCGCAACTGGCGCTACCCTGACAGGAAGGTAGGTAAGGCCCAGCATCAGAACGTGGACGACGACAGTGCTGATGGAGCGGATGCCGTGGCAGCCTTACGTTACCTTGTGATGAGCTGGTGGAGAGCTGCTGCGTATCGGCCACCCAAAAACAGCAAGGTCAATCGCAATAAGGACACTGGGCTCGAAGAGAAGTTCGAGCGCATAGCCCTACACAAGAGACAAGCGGAGAGGTATTCGTTTTGAGCAAGAGAGCGAAGAAGCGCAGGAAGGCACGGGAAGGCGACTACGATCGCAAGATGGTCACTGTAAAGGACCAGAAGGCCTTGCTCGTGGCGTACCATGAGCAATTCGTGGACCCGAGGATCCAGTTCCTAGAGGAGTACGTCTTCTACAAGAAGATGAAGCCCTGGGAGAAGGCCTGGTATCACTGGCTCAACATCCGTAGCTGGTTCGGAGCTCGGTGGCGGGCGTTCGACAAGATGCGCTATGCACGCAAGTGGCATAAGAAGAACGATGAAATCATGGAGCAGAAAACATGATCGATACCTTGGCTGACAAACTGAGAGAGATCGGCGTAGAGAACGCGCTGGTGATGGATGGCTACGACGACTGCGTGATAGGAGTGCTTGAGCGTTATGGAATGGAGCCGATCGTGCTTTATGATAAGGAGAAGGTGATCAATCGCATCATGGATCTATCTCCTGGTGGCACCTACGACGACGCGATCGAGTACTATGAGTTCAACCAGCTAGGCGGCTGGCATGGCGAGAAGACGCCTGGCTTCCTGGTGAAGCTCAATGGCCCGTACAGGTTTCCGGTGGTTAACTGATGGTGCAGGGCTTGAGCAAGAGCTCAACGCTTCCTGCGGTATCGATTGGCTTCGCTCTGAGCATCCTGGCAGCGACATGGATAGCCAGCGGCAGGTTCAGGGAGATGCAGACGATTGACTTACAGAACGCTACACTGATCGAGGACATACGCTCGCGTCAGTCCAAGTACATAGGAGTTTCGGGGTTGCTCACACAACGCATCGATGATCTGGAAGGCCGCATCAGAGACCTGGAAGTCGAGATGGCGGTACTCAAAGCCGAGCTCGCAAGATGAGAGGCATAAGGTTGCCGTGGGTCAGCCGTACCGCATATGACCTGGTCATCGAAGAGCGCGATCGTCTCAGGCTACAGAACGACGAGTGGCTCGATCATGCACGCCGAGTGCAACGGAGAAAGAGCGGTATGACCGAGTTACCGCCCCAACCGAGGGAGCCACAGCAACCTATACCATCGTCCTTGGCTTACGTCATAGACAAGTACGAATCCGAACACGTTCGCCAAAACCTACGCAATAGCGCCAGAATAGCTCACCATAGGGAGGGCAGGGCTTGGAGTGAGATTCAAGCTGAACTCGAATCTAGTGTTGGCATTGGCTGACGCACTGTTGACTTATATCTTCGACTAATGGCAACTCCCCTTAATACCACAGTCACGTCCTCTGGTCACTACGGTGGCGATGGTGTGTCAGCTCAGCCTGACAACCAAATGGATGCGATGGGTATGGGCGATCCGAGCGCGATCGCCAGGGACGTAGCCGAGTTCCACCGCAAGGGTCTAGACAGCAAGCGATTCCATGATCTAACAGCCGAGAAGTACCTCATCCACATCGATGGCGAGGGTGATAACCAGTGGGCTGACCTGTACAACGGTGAGCGCATCCAGATCCCGCACAACCTGAGCGGCGTACCACGAGCTCAGAACAACTTGCTGCGTCCGATGGTGGACAACATGGTAGCATACCACACGACGATGCCGTTCAGGTTCGTGGTAGAGACCAGGCCAGATCGCCATTCGAGAGAGTCTGGAGCGATCGACCAGGCCTTCGCCAACTACATAGCAACTCAGCAGAACCTGAACAGCTTGTTCGCTGAAGCTATGTACATGGCATCGGCTTACGGTCACTGTCCGGTGCACGCTCAATGGCGTGACGATCCACAGTTTGACGCCTACCAGCCTGTACACGCGCTGGGTATGCAAGGACCACAGCGTGGATCGATCGATTGCTGGGTAGGAGACCCGTTCGACACGGTGTACTCGACTGGCGCAACTCGTGGCAACGTCGAGAGAATGACCTACGGGCGTGTAGTCAGCGCAGAGGGAGTGCGGCAGGCGTTCCCTGAGATACCAGGCATCGAAGGCAGCACGAAGCTCAACTCGTCTAGCAGGTTCCAGCGCACGGTCAGGAAGTGGTTGATGGCTGGCAACTCGATTCATGGCACCTCGGCACTGATGAGCGGCCAGGACGGTGAAGAGCTCATAGCATTGGTCTATCGCGAGATCGCACCAGCAGTGGATATGAACTATCCCTATGGACGACTTACGATGATCGCCCTAAACGGATCAGCGAGCACGGACAGAGCAGACGCAACTGGTGGTGGCACGAGTGGTGGCTTTGGTAACGCCGTGCTGCTACACGACGGACCTCTACCTGGTGGCACATTTAGCTGTGTACAGGTCTACAGCGCGAATCGCTTCGATGACGTGCATGGTAAGCCGTATGTAGCAGACCTAGACGAGGACCAAGTCCAGCTCAACCAGCTAGAGACGTTGGTCAACGAGTTTGTGAGACGTTCGGTCAGGGCTCCACTGGTTACTTCTGGCGTGATCGCTGACGACAGTGCGGCCTACATCGACGACGGTGAGATAGAGATCGATCCAGGCGCGGGCTTCGTGCCTCAGTACCTGGAGCTCCCCTTCCGTCACATACCGCTACTTGAGAACAAGATCCAGCGCATCGAGGCTGGGATGTTCCGCAAAGGTGGATGGCAGGCCGCTAGCCGTGGAGAGAGCAAGTCCGGTGACGCTGCTGCCAAGGTGGTGGCCCTGGCACGGGCAGATGACACTGTGCACGGGCCTACCAACCAGAGATTCAGGGAGAGCGCCGAGCAGTTCATGGGCATCTGCTGGAATCTAATGAAGGAATACGGCGATGTGCCGTGGCTGATCGACATAGCAGGAGACGAGATCGCTCACCTCATACAGCCCTACATCGACAGGAGCCAGCTCTCCGAGATGAAGCCGATCTACAGGCTCACGTCTGGGTTCGGTGCCACGACGGAGAACAAGGCCCAGACGCTGATGAACCTGTGGGGCATGGTAGACCCGATGACTGGCGAACGTGCGATCTCCACCAGGCAATTCAAGAAGCAATACCCAGACAGAAGCCTTTGGCCTGACGAGCTCGATCCACAAGAGATGCGAGAGCGTAGGGCTAAGGTCGTCAACCAGGGCATAAGGGAGGTAGTCAAGTCCTTCAGGGAGCAGTACGGCCTGGATCCCCAGCAAGTCAATGGTATGCAGAACCCCGTGGTCGAGCAGTCGGCTCAGCATCTTTGGCAGATGATTGACGCGCAGTACCCGATTATGATGGACGACGACACCACAGTTCACCTCGAAGCGTTGTCTACGATGACGCAAGACGAGAGCGAAGACTCGATCGTGAGAAGGCTAGCCATGCTTAGGCAGGATCAGTTCTTCAAATGGCTGAGCGGGCAACAGATGGCTAGAGCTGCACAAGCTGAAGCACCAGCTCCGGCAGCGGGTTCTCCGGCAGCATCGACATCCCCAGGTGGAGCTCCAGGTGGAGCGACTGATGGCGGCACACCCACGTCCGAGGCTATGAATACATCCACTACCGAGATAGCAAAACTGACTCAAGCAGCGCAGGGTGCTGCATAACATGAAGAGGTACTATGTCTGACACCGCCGCCGTAACGGCCTCGGAAGTCGCAGAAGCACCAGCAGAAGCTCCTGTAGTCGAGGCACCATCGACTCCAGAAGCACCGCCAGCAGTTGATAGGACACAGCAGACTGTCTCGGACATCAAGCAGGGTGCCAAAGAGCGCCTAGGTGCCAAGATAGAGGCAGCTCTTGCAGAGCAGGAAACACAAACAAATGCCGCTGACCGTATGCGCCAACCGAAAGGTACGCCGCAGGGCGGTCAGTTTATGAAAGAAGAACAAGCCGAGGAGTCGCCCGAAAGCTCGACTTCCGGTGATCAAGCCCCCGACACCCTAGCTACTTCAGCTTCTGAAGTGGCAATGGACGGGGCCACGGACACGCAGGCCACTACCCCTGACGTTACGTCCGTGACAGTCCCCGTCGCAGACAACCATCCCCTGCGACAGAGGGGGCGCGAGGCGTTCACGGTAGCTTCTGAAGATGAAAGAGATATCAGAGCTCTGCTGAACAGCCACGTCCGTAGGTCAGACCTCGAACAAGCTTCCCAGCACGTCAACGAACTTAGCGCCCAGCTCATGGAGACCCGCGCTGATGCTGACTACTGGAGAGAGCAAGCGAGTACAGGTGGTATCCTGTCTCCCGAACAGGAGCAGACATACCGAGACCTTCAGAATACCTATGGACAATCCGACGCCGATACCTATCGAAACGGCATCCTCGCCACGTCTGGCAACGAAGGGTTGCAGCAGGCGAAGATGGAAGCGCGTCAAAGCTATGAACAAAGCGTTGCTATAGAGCGAGCTCACAAGTTCGCTAATGACGCGATCAATGACGCGATGAATGGCAATCCAAGCACGAATGTGCCAGCACAGTACCCACTATGGACTGAGCCTCAAGTGAGGCAGGTTCTAGCGGGTTACGGTTCGATATGCGAGGCCAGAAATGAGGTTCCGACACCAGGGGGTTGGTATGAGTATGCGAACGCTGCTTATTCCCAGAACCCAGACGTGCAAGCCCACCAGGCCGTAGATGATGCTGCGACAAGGAAGCAGGAGCTCGCGGCAGCAGAGGCGAAGGTAAAGAAAGAAGCGCGGCAGCAAGAGGAGAATAACCTCCAACAGGCTGCCACTCGTCACGCGACACGACCAGGGTCTATCCCGAGTACGTTGGCGGCAGGGGTGCGCGATCATGGCACACCGACCGAGAACAACAAGCTCAGGTCTATGAGCCCTAGTCAACAAAAACGAGCCCGTCGATCCCGCATTAGAACGTGGGGTCAGCAGGCGTAAACATGAGGTTTTGACCTATGGCATTAGGATCACAAGTCTCCGGCCTTGAGGCGATTACCGACCTCACAGGGCTGGTACACGAGATCTATGCTGGTGAGGTCAAGCCGAACGTGTCCTCCTGGTCACCTACCAGCCAGCTCTTTCAAGAGGCTGGAGCAGGTGACTACCGCATCGATGGTGAGAAGCTAGTCTTCTCAGCCGATCTGACGTATGCGGGTGGGGCGATGGGTTCGGACGGTAATCTTCCTGACCACCAGTATGTTGATGCGGTGGAAGGGGAAACCACACCAGCTAGGCTCTACGTTCGTAGAGCAATCGATAACTTTATCGAAAAGCGTGCAGTGCGCGGTCCAGGCGCGTTCGGTGACCTACTCGGTCGTATGTTCGACCAGATGTGGGATGCATTCGGGCGTTCTCAGATCCGTCACGCTATTGGCACGTCGAACGGTACGCTGTGTAAGGTATCGTCTCGCACGAGCTCAACTGTGTTCGTTGTGAAAGACGGATACGGTCACGCTGACACACCGCCTCTCCTCCACATGGAGGTAGGCATGATCATCAACTGGGTTGATGTTGGCAGCTCGAATGCGTTAGCAGGCGCAGGGACCATCAGTGCTATCACACTTAGCACGAATACGGTAACTGTCACGACTGCTGGCACATGGGAGCCAGGCAACAGCCTGGCGGCTAACGATCTGATCGTTAACGCCACAACCCCGAACATCTCGACAGACTACTTCGCTTCAGAATACACGAATGCGCCTAACGGCTTGCTTAATATCGTGGACCCTGACGAAGATGCGACGACGGTGTTTAACATTTCACAATCGACCTATCCGCGCTGGAAGCCTTATCGCAAGGCAAGTGCAAGCTTCGATCACATCGAAGTGACAGAGCACTTCAGGCAGCTTAGAGCGAAATCCACCTCACCCGTAGGGCCGAGCACACACGTTTGCTGCGCCCAGGGTAGTGTGATCGCTGAGCTCGCCAGAACGCTCGTCGGGTTCCAGCAGCAGACCGCACTCGGACGCACGTTCGAGGGTGGCTACGAGGCCGTTAGGATCGCCAACATGGACTTCATTGAAGACGATTGGCAGATCCACGATGTACTCTACACCCTATCGGTTGAAGACCTCTTCACAGTCGATCTCGACGGTGAAGCCGATTACTTCGCTGAAGACGGCAGCCAGTTCAGCCGCCTGAGCGACTTCGACGGTAAGGAGTGGTACGTCAAATCGTACAAGCAGTCATTCAGCGATCGCCGTAACAGGCACGCTGCGTTGACAGGCATTAGCCTTGCTAACGTGACTGCTAGTGACTTCAGCCCAGTGCCTAGCTAATAGGTGTATGGGTAGTATGAATTAGTATCGAAACGGGTTGTTGGGCGGGGGGCACAAGGCCTCCCGCCCAGCCTCTAACGCCTTCTAGGCAAGGGACCATTTTCAATGTCAAGTCAGGAACTGAATAACAGGCTGCGTAACGCTCTGCGCGAGGTGAAGTATTCGCAGGAATTGCGGAACCTCATCAACCACACGACGGGCTCCATCTTCTATGTGGACTCGGGTAGTGGAGCTGCGGCCAACACAGGGGACGCCTCGGACGAGGCTCTGATCACAATCGACGCCGCGATCAACAAATGCACGGCGAGCAAGGGTGACATCATTTACGCGATGCCAGGACACGCTGAGACGCTCAGTAGCGCATCAGCTATCGCGGCAGACGTGGCGGGCATCAGCATTATCGGCTTAGGCCGAGGCACCGACCGCCCACAGATCACGCTCGACAATACGGCAGCGACCGTTGCAGTGTCGGCGGCTAATGTCACCATCCAGAACATCCATTTCATCAATGACGTGGACTCGCTCGTGGTGGGCATTCCCGTCACGGCAGCTCACTGTCGGATCGAGAACTGCCTGTTCGACGATGCCACGGCAGCGAAGAACACGTTGCACTGGATCACGCTTACTGCCGATGCGGATTATTTCGAGTGCATCGGGTGCGTGAACCACGGTACGGACACAGCGGGTAACACTGGGTTCCTCACCGGAGCAGCGGCTGACCATGTCACGATTCGTAAACTGGTTAGCCACGGCGACTTCTCGGCAGCTAACATCGACATGAGTGCTGCATGGACGGACTGTCTCATCGAAGACTGTGCCTTAGAGAACGCCAACGCTGTTGACGTGAACATCGAGGGGTACAGTGCCGCCACAGGGCACGTCAGGTACAACAGTTGCATGATCGCAACGAACGGCCAGACGACCTGGGTCAACACCGTTGGTTCGCTTAGCCTCTTTGAGAATTACGGGGTTAACGCTGGTGGCGAGACAGGTATGCTTATCGGTACGGCGAGTAGTTAAGCATGACTAGCAGGAGGACTCTTTAGATGGGTCTGATACACACTGTAGGGGGCTCGGAACAACGCCGAGCTCCCTACGAGTTCCAGGACGCTGTCGAGCTGCACTTCAGGAAGAGTGGCAGGCACGCTCATATCGTGTGGATACCCGAGCCTGTCTGTCAGTGGCAGATACGGATATCGCTCATGCCGGATGATCCGGTACTGGCGGCCTGGAAAGCAGGAGAACTCGAAGAGGAACCAGTCGAGACCGTCGAGATTACCTACTTCGACAAGGATGTAGGGCTGTATGTGGGTTACGAATTAGAGGAATTAGGTGTAAGTGGGTTGACTGAGATGCTAGAGAAGGGCGACACATGGAGTGGTCAAGGTGAGTTTAGTTCGATTCAGGATGCGTTGACCTGGCAGGTGGAGACTCAGCGCGACACAAAGGAGCGCCTACGCCTAGCCATGCGAGAAGAAGCATTGGCGGTTGGCAGAGATGTGCGTAAGCGTGTGATGAAGGAACCGTTTTTACCAATAGGAATAGACCTATCACAGTCCCCCCCTGAAGAGGGGCCGACACAGGAGAAGACACCATGAGACAGAGACTAAATAGAATTTCGAGACTAAGGCCACGCACCGTCCTAGGTGAGGACGAGGAGATCATCGGCACACATACCGATGGCCGCCCCATCATTGAACGCACCTACACGAAGGACGTGCGCCAGGCAGTGCTCACGGATACTGGTGAGCAAGCGTGGAAGATCAACCAGCTTGGTATTCCAACAGTGCCGATCTTCGAGATCCGTCCAGAGACCCATAAAGAGGTCTACGTCTGGGACGAGCTGCCGACAGGACATAACTACAAGAACTACGATTTCCGTGTAGATCCAGAAGAGATCGAGCGCGAAAAGAAGAGAAGTCGCGTCGATACATTGAAGGAAGAGTTCTTCGAGGCGGCAGAAGAGCGAGGGCTCAGTGCCGACGACATAGCAGGGTTCATCGCTGACGGACGAGAAGAGAACAAGTCCGACGCGACGGGATTCATAGAGGTAGAAGAAGAAGAGATCGCTGCGCTTCCAGACGATGCGCCGATGACAGCACAAGTTCCTCGAAGACGTAAACCCCAAACTACCGTGACCTAATGGCCGTACTCACCAATCTGGCAAGTCTACAGCGAGCGTTCTATAGGATTACTGATACTGCTTCTGATGACGACTCTCTGATCGAGCACGACGACTCGTCCTTAGAAGCCGTCAACCAGTTTCTTCAGTATGGACTGAACGACGCTCAAGACTACATGATGGACTGCGGGCTGTCCGATAGGTGGGTCTCACAAGCCACGGCGATCACGTCGTGGAGCGGTACGGAATCGGATGACGGTGGACGCTACAAGGCACTAGAAAGCGACTTCTTCCGGCTGGCTGGCGACGACATGACCAGTGCGCTCAGAAAGATAGACGGCACGCGCTGGGGCAGCCTGGTGGACTTCAGGGACAGGTTCAGAGTCAGGGGCAACCGCTACTGGCTGCAAGGCACCAACCTGTGGATCGCCAGGGGTGCTAATCCACCTGCAAGCTTGATCTACGACTACCATCACCGCCTGCCTACGTTGTCGAGCTCCACGGTCGATTTCCCTAGCGAGGATCGCCCGCTGATCGTGGCATACGCAGCAGAGCGAGCGATGGAGGATGCCTGGCTTCCTGGTGGACAAGAGATGGAATCCAAGATCCGCAATAAGGTTAGGACGTGCGAGCAGCGTGCGTTCCGGCGCTCACGACGCAGCAGGACACCGAGAAAGCTCAGGCCGAAACCGACGCTGGGTACACACTACTACACATAAGGACAAGTGCCATGTTGGGAATGAACGCAACGCAATACGTCAGGGTTGTAGCGACAGGGGAAAAATCTGGTTCCACTAGTGCCGCCCAGTTGCCCGATGTCACCGCTAAATGTGTGAATATCAAAGCGGTGGCAAACAACTCTGGAAACGTCTACGTCGGCTTTTCAGGAGTCACCGTGGTAGATGGTACTACCGATGTGACAAGCGGATGGGAGTTAGATGCCAAGGAAGAGACTGGGTGGATCCCAGTCGGCAACCTGGACGAGCTCTACATCATATGTGACAACGCAGGTGATGACATAGTCTACATGATAGCGAGGTAGTTAAATGGGTGCTTTCGGGATCAAAGCGATCCAACCACAGGACAACACCCATATCCTTGGGTTCGCGACAGCTCGCGATACGACAGACGAGTCGTTGCTGGAGATCTGGAACGGACCCAACTCGGGGACTCTTGTCTGCACGATAGACAAGGACGGCCAGGTCCAGGTAGCCAGTGGATCGGCGTCTCGTCCTAGTTACAGCTTCGAGGCCGACAAGGACTCTGGTCGCTATATGTCTGCCGCAGGCACGTTCCTCGATGTGATCGCTGGCACGGCGGTAGGCACCTGGACGGCTGGCAAGCTGGCCCTGGCAGGGGACTTGGAAGTAGGCGATGACGTTACGCTGAAATCGGACGCAGCAGTCCTGAATTTCGGAGCTGACTCGGACGTAAGCCTGACGCACGTTGCCGACACTGGTCTACTCCTGAATAGCACCCGACAGCTTCAATTCAATGACTCAAGCCAATACATCAGTGGCACAAGTGCCACGGTACTGTCTATCGCTGCTACTGACGAGATCGACCTTACTGCTACCGCAATAGACCTGAACGGCACATTAGATGTCTCAAGCACGCTCACTGTAGCGGGTGCTGTAGACTTTAACGGAGCTCTGGACGTAGACGGCACCACCAACCTAGATGCAGTTGATATTGACGGTGCAGTACAGATTGATTCAACGGTTACGGTTGGTGTCGATGACACTGGATACGATGTCAAATTCTTTGGTGACACAGCCAGTGCTTATATGCTATGGGATACCTCTACTGATGACTTGGTATTAGCAGGTGCCGCAGGAATTGACTTAGCAGGCGACCTGGACGTAGACGGGACCGCAAACCTAGATGTCGTAGACATTGATGGTGCTGTTGATATGGCATCAACATTGACTCTAGCTGGTAACGCAGATTTCAATGGCGATTTAGATGTAGATGGTACGTCAAATCTAGATGTAGTAGATATTGACGGAGCAGTAGACATGGCTAGCACGCTGCAAGTAGATGGAGCAATAACAGGCTCTAGCACTATACAGGGCACGACGATCACTGCTACGACAGCCTTTGTTCCTGACGCATCAGATGGAGCTGCGCTAGGTACAACGTCACTAGAGTTCAGCGACCTATATCTTGCGGATGCTGCGGTTATCGGATTTGGTGATGACCAAGACGTAACCCTGACGCACGTTGCGGACACGGGGCTGCTCCTTAGCGGCACCAGCGAACTGCAATTCAACGACGGCACTCAGTACATACAGGGTGCCAGCGCCACAAAGTTGCTTATAGCTGGGGGCGCAGAAGTAGAAGTCAACACTGTGCTCGTGGACGTAAATGCCAATTTGGATGTGTCGGGAACGAGCACACTAACTGGCAACGTCACCATGAGCGCAGATGCATCAGTAGGGGATGATCTGAGCCTGGTTTCCGACGCTGCCGTACTGAATTTCGGAGGCGACAGTGAGGTCAGCCTTACCCACGTTCACGACACCGGACTGTTACTCAACTCCACTAGGCGTATCCAGTTCAACGACGCCAGCCAGTATATCGGTGCGAGCTCAGCCGCTGACCTGGATATTGCGGCGACCACCGATGTCAACATCGATGCTACCACGCTAGACGTTAATGCGGCACTGACTGTGTCAGGTACGTCGGTGCTGACAGGCAACGTCACAATATCCGGCGACCTCACGGTGGATGGTACGACCACAACTATCAACTCAACCACGATCTCGGTAGACGACAAAAACATTGAGCTTGGCTCAGTCGCTTCCCCATCCGACTCTACAGCAGACGGTGGTGGTATCACGCTAAAAGGCGCAAGCGACAAGACAATACTCTGGGAAAACGATTCGGACTCATGGGACTTCAATCAGCACGTTTCACTCAAGACCGACGCCGCTGTGCTGGCGTGGGGGGCTGATCGCGACGTTACGCTCACTCACGTTGCTGATACTGGCTTGCTGCTGAACAGCACACGTCAGCTTCAGTTCAACGACGCTTCCCAGTACATCAGCGGTGCCAGCGCCACGAAGATGATTATCGCGGCGACCGATGAGGTGGAAATCAACACAACCGCCGTAGACCTGAACGGTACACTGGATGTCTCTGGAACGCTAACTCTGGCTGGAAACGCAGACTTTAATGGTGATTTAGATGTAGACGGGACTACCAACCTAGATGTAGTAGATATCGACGGTGCGGTAGATATGGCTAGTACGCTGACTGTGGCGGGCACCTCTTATATCGGGGACACGGCTAACGCCAACGCGACCCTTGGCCTCACGATCAACCAAGGGGCCGCCGATAACCAGATATTCGCGCTCAAGTCGAGCGATGTTTCCACTGGGATCACAAGTGCGACTATCCATCAAGACGTTGAGGTTGACGATTTTCTGACAATATCGAAAACAAGTGCAACGGCTGGTGGCACAGTATTACAGTCGCTTATGGAAGATGCGGCTGAATCCGTTAATCTGGAACTAGCCGCCTATGGCGGTACTGCTGATACGACAAAAAGTACTTCGGCCCGTGCGTTGGTAGAGGTCTATGTGTCGGAGACTGATGGATCAAACGCCTTAGCCAATGTCACCGCTAACGGCAACGTGTTCGGAGTTCGTGCAAGGGTTGGAGGTGCAAATGTCGCTCGTTGGTTTGTAGATGAGGACGGGGACACATGGCAGTCGGGTGGCATTATAATCCCCGCTGGATCTGGGATCTACTTAGATGGCGGCGTCCATACTTACATAGCCGAAGGCACTGATAATCGGATTGATTTCACTTGTAATGGAAATCTTGAGATGTATATCAATGATTCCCAAGCCTACCATTACGGAGATCTTGGAATTCCGGCTACGAAAAGACTGTATTTTGACGGAATCAGCAACACCTATATTACCGAAGCATCTGGCGATCAGATCAATCTTGTCACAGGCGGTTCAACCGCTATGGCGTGGACTTCAGGCCAAGACACGGTTGTTCCAGCGACTAGTAAGATCTACCTAGACGGCGGTGGCAACACCTACATCGTCGAAGGTGCCGCTGATCGGATGGACTTCTACACTGGCGGCAATCTTCGCCTCCAGATTAACGCAGGATCGGTGGAGGTAGCCTCTGGTTACGATTTAAGGGTTAACGCTACAGACAAGATCTACCTAGACGGCGGTGGCAACACATATATCTACGAACACTCTGCCGATATAATCCGATTCTATTGTGGAGGGACTGAAAACATATCGTTGCAAGCTGATGATATTCTGATGCAAGGCGGCGGTAAGATTTACTGGGATGGTGGAATTGATACCTATACAACGCTGATTT
>Ga0208180_1001504_pt1 | contig 13654 bp, 21 predicted proteins | sample MalvireepMed_s16_FD_184241 | JGI IMG/M metagenome (GOLD analysis project Ga0208180, IMG submission 184241) | Marine viral communities from the Global Malaspina Expedition - Malaspina viral metaG DeepMed_s16 (SPAdes) (version 2) | ecosystem: Environmental > Aquatic > Marine > Oceanic | place...
CATGAAGAGATCCTACCCCCATAAAAGCCATCAATCTCAAAGCGGGGCTATTGGAAAATTTACTAGAGGTCTTGTGCCTGACCTAATTAAATCTTGGACCTGCGGTCAGGCAGATGATTTTTTTGTTACCAACAATCATTTAGAAAAACTCGGGTCTTACGACGTAGTCGCCAATCGCATAGATCTCACTACTCAAGCGCACACAATAGGCACATATCCAATCGGCTTAATTCATAAAGAACTTTCAAAGACTTTTGGAAAACTTAAAGAGGATGGCGTATCTGAGCGTAAGTTAAAAAATAGACTGGAGGGTTTACAAGTTCGAGCGGGTATCTATGATAATAGGCACAAAACCGCACAAGATCTCTTAACCGCAAGGAAAGAAGCTCTAAAGGAAGCAAAGCGCATCAACTTAGATGATGATTTCTACAAGTTTAAGTACAATGAGGTATATTTTATCTATCAAGTGATGCAAGGTGACGATCAAGAGCCACCGCAACCTATTGTGTATCGTTGGGATAAAGTCACCGCCGACTTCGAGAGGATGGAACATATTTAAGTGACTATTTATATAGATGAAGCTACTACTTGAAAACTGGCGAGAGTATATGAACGAGGAAGAGGAACCCCATCCCTCCGAATATATTAATTTTATGAGGGGCGACTGCTCGTTGCTCGCCCAAGCCATTAGTGACATTTCTCATTTTCCCATGTACGGCATCGTTGATGAACGAGGAGATATGCATCATGTTTTTGTTTATGATACTCAAACAAAAGAAGCGATTGACTGCCGTGGTAGGATGCCATTGGAAAACCTGCTTGATAATATAAGTGGTGAAAGAAACACCTATCGTGAAACATCTCCAGAAGAAGTAAAAAAGATATTTGGTACATACAGCGATGAGGAATACACCTATCGTAAAACATCTCCAGAAGAAGTAAAAAAGATATTTGGTACATACAGCGCTGCGGAATATGAGTATGCAGAAGAAAAGGCACAAGAATTAATATGAAACTCCTACTTGAAAATTGGCGGCAGTATTTATTAACAGAACAAACAACTTTCTGGGGCTATAATATTCAGCCGGATCAAAAGGTTTTTCTTTCTCCGGACCCATGGACAACGTTTCGGCCGGCTTTACAGGATAAGACCAAGTTTGCAGGAAAAAAACCAAAAGGTTTATGGTACGGTTGTGGCGATTCTTGGATTGCGTGGATTAAGAACGAGCTGCCGCAGAAGTTAGAAAAAGCTAATTATTTATATGAAGTTAAATTGGGGGAAGAAATTATTCAAATTTCAAACGACGATGAATTTAGTAATTTTCAATCCGAATTTGGTTTTGAGGCGCCCGATGGCGTCGCGATTAATTGGAAAGAAATTCAGGAACAAGAATATAATGGAATTGAAATTTGTCCTTATAACTGGAGCCAAAGAATGAAATCTGATTGGTATTATCCATGGGATATAGCGTCGGGATGTATTTGGAATCCTTCTGGACTCTCGGATATTATTTTACTGGCAGAAAAAGGAGAATCAAATAATGAAACTCCTATTTGAAAATTGGCGAGAATATATAAAAGAAGAAAAAGAAAGTTTTAAACGCATTTCTGCTTCTCCGTGGAACAATGCTGCAGCAAAACAAGAATGGGGCGAAGAAATAGAAGCTGCTTACAAAAAAGGTGATGAATATATCGACCAACGCTGGCCCGGGCTAAGTAAAAAACTAATAGAAGAAAATTATCCATTTTTATTAAATGCTGAAGATTTTGCTGCAGCGATAGCGGCAGCTCCAATCAAAAACTTATCCTTTAGTGAAATGAAAAATATTGACAATCACGCTCAAGTATATGATATTATTGAAATGTATGAAAAAAATAAAACGTCTGAAGAAGTGCATGATGAAATATATAAATTTTTTACAGGGATGCAGACTGATCCCGGCATAAAGGGCAAAAAATATCCAAAAGAAACAAGCTATCAAAAATGGGTAGATTATTTTGCTGAAAAAGATATAATTGATAAGCCACCAATAGTGCTTGAATTGCTAAATGGAAGACTAGCACATGTTGGAGGGCAAACACGTCAAGCTGGTGCCTTAACAAATCAAAAAATTATTCCATATGTGGTTCTTTCACCAACTCAAGGAGAACAAAATGAAACTCCTACTTGAAAATTGGCGAGAATATATGAAAGAAACAAATATCTACAGAAGAGTAGTATTAAATGAGCTTACACAGTTAACTGAGCGGGAATTAAAGGATTTTCCTTTATCAAAAGAGGAAATGGATAAAATTAGAGATTGGGCGCAACTTGAAGGGGAGCCTCTTTTTCTAGGATCTGGGACCATGGGGAATGCCTATCAGTTTGGAGATCTCGTTCTTAAAATTACTAAAGATCAAGCCGAAGCATTCGGGGCGCGCTCAATTGAAGGACAGCATCATCCCAATGTTTATAGTGTAAAGAAAGTTGCTAAACGAGACCCAAACGATGAAACATCTTCAGAAAGATTATCGAAGCACCCCTATTTGATTGTTTATAATTTAGTTGGAGATGAATTGGGGGGCCCAGATTTACCATCGCCCGGGCAACAGGATGTAATTAAATCTATGTTCGGTCGTCTGCATGATATTTTTTATAATTGGCCCAACAATTTGGATGAAATAAAAAATAAATTCTCAAATTGGGTTAGTGAAAATTCTGCACTAATAGAAAAAAATCAAATTCCAAAATTTAATAACCATGAAGATAAATTAGATTTGCTTTTAACAGAAGCGGGCCTCGACAATCAAGAAAAAGAAGCATTAAAAAAAGCGTGGGGAGTTTCAATTGGCTTTTATGGGAGTGCTAATATAAATTCATCTGAAGGGATTATTCGGGGGTTGAAAAACCCGGGCTTTGAATATGCTGATGAGGTTTCAAAAGGTTTAACTTTTTTGGAAAAAAATGGAATTCATTTTAGAGATTTGAAAACAACTAACGTTATGAATGATAACGGGAAGCTAGTTATTATTGATATTGGAAAATCATTTGTAAAGAATAAGAGTGATATTCCAACTATAGGAGAGCTTCTAAGTGACACTAATTAAAAAATTTAAAAAAATTATTGCTGATCTCGAAAAAGAAAATGAGCGCCTTAAAGAAGAAAATACATTAGTATGGGATATGTGTAATGAATTAAGGGCTTCAGAAATTAGTTTTAACGACGAATTACAAAATATGTTGAAATCCGTACAAGAAGACGCTTTTTATCACGCGTGGACAAAAAAAGTTATTGATACGAACGAGGAAACTAAAGATGAAAGTAGTTCTGGATAGATTTACGATTAAGATAATACCAGAATCAGATCAAGATATCGCATTTATAGAGGACACCATGGGATTATGGAAAGACGGAGACGAAATCACTCTAGAGAGAATTGACACCAAAAACAATAAATTTGAATTTAGACTTGAAACTGATTTAGCAAGTCGACCTGCGGGCGCCCGAAAACATCTTCAATCAGCTGAAGTGACAAAAGACTTGCCAAAAAATTTACCCCCGATTGAAAGCCCCACTTACGAGCGCCCAATTGAAGATTTGATTGATTGTGAGGGGTCTTGGGATGGCCCCCCTTACAAAAGAACAGGAAATACAAAAGAAATATGTTAATATTTATAAAAAAATATAAAGAGTTGATTTTTTTGTATTTTTTATATATTGTTGCTTTAATTTTTATTTTGTCTCACAGTGGTTGTGCAGCACACCTAAGTCAGAGCAGCCTAATGGATAAAGATACAAAAACAGTGAGAATCTGGACCGGCCATGACTGTTATTACTGTGATAAAGCTAAAGAATTTTTCAAAAAACATGAAATAACGTATGTTGAGAAAAATTTTGCATGTAATATGTGTCGAAATGAATTATTTTTATTGGCTAACAAAATAAAATTTGATATTAAGAGAATAGACGGAGTACCAGTCATCGCTATTGGAGAAAATAAAATAATTGTTGGATTTAGCAAGCAGGAATTAGAATGTTTATTAATAAACAAATTAAAATGTCGTTTAAGGGTGTTTAATCGAGGGATGGATTCGTTAAAACTAGTAAAATAAATGTTACAAAAGAGATTAACATGGTTTAAAATCTTATTATGTTATATTATAATGGGAGTTGGGCTCCCCATCACCATTTTGTATATAATTTATAAAATATTAGTTGATTAAAATTTAATAGGAAATAAATGTGACAGAAAAAAAGAAAACAATTCAGCATTATAAAGAAATAACTAAAAAATTAGAAAAAAAAATTACTGAGCTACAAGATGAAAATACTTTATTATGGCAAATGCTAGACGAAATCAAGGAGTCTGACATAAAAAATTATCATGATATGTTAGAGGATATTACACGAGAAGCTTTGACATCGCGGCTCATGATGTCAACAACGAAGGGAGAGGCATGAATGATAACAACAGTTATTTTAGTTGGATCTTTATTAACAGGAACTTCAGATGATTTGGAAGCAAAATATGCTGATATAGTATATCAAGCCATTAATAATTGTCCCGGTATCCAAGCACCTAAAGTTGATAAAAAATTAATTTGGGAATTAGTTAAAATAGAAGATAAATATAGGCCTCCCGAAGAATTGCGCGGAATGCTGTTGGCAGCTGCATGCTATGAATCAAAATATAACCCCAAGGCCAAGGGTGATAGAAAATTTAGTAAAAAAAGAAAAGCTAAAGCAATTGGGTTGTTGCAATTTTGGCCTTGGGCTGAAAAATACATCGATCGAAGGAATCCTTATCAATCGGCAAACTTTTGGATGAAAAGAATTGTAAGACAACTAAGTACATCTGTTAAGCGAAATTGTAAATTTCGAAATAAAAAACGCAGATGGATTGCAGCATGGGTTACGGCAATTAGATATCCCAAAAAAGGGGGCCGATGTTATGAAAAAGCAAAACACTATTATCTTTTAAAAAGATGGCGTCGCAATATAAGAAAACATTATAAATATAGTCGATCTTGTATGGTGCGCCTGGAAGACAGGAGAAAATAATTAATGAAACTCTTAATGGAAAACTGGCGTAAATATTTAGGTGAGTCAAAAGAATATGAATATGATGAACCAACAAACGTGAAGGGATATTGGCTCAACAAAACTTTTGTAAAGCCCCACAAAAGCAAAGCGGAAGTTCTTGCTAGAGATTATACAACCGAAGAAGAAGAAGAAAAAGAAGAGCTAGAAGAAAAGAAATATAAAACGTCTCCTGGAGCTGCATCTAGCCTTGAAAAGCACGGAGGGTCTTGTAAAAAAGCTGTCGAGGCTGGCAAATTTGATTGGGCTGATGAGCCTTATGCGGTTTGCAATGCTACAAAAATTGTGACTCAAGGTGAACCTACTGTGCCGCAAGGGTCTAAGTTTACAAAAGGAAAAGGGCCACATGGTAAAGGAAAAAAATTAATTGAAAAATGAAACTATTATTTGAAAATTGGCGAGAGTATTTAAACGAAGAAAATGAAGAAGAAGTAGCACCAGCAATTGTTACTTTTGATTTTGATAGTACTTTGGCATTATCGCGGTGGGATGACGAAATGGATGATTTTGTTTACGAAGGACCACACCAAGAAATGATTGATAAATTATTTGATTATCATAAAAAAGGAGCTGTAATATATATTGTAACTTCTCGCAACAAAGAATTACAAGATGAAAAACAGCGCTGGTTTATCAACACACCCAATTCCAATCGGCCCGTAAAATATCTACCCGATTATCAAATGCCGGTTTGGAAGTTTGTAAAAGACAATGGTCTTCCTGTAAAAGATGTAATATTTACTAATGGCAAACTAAAAGCAGAAGCAGAAGATGGTTTAGTAGAGTTGGGATCTGATATACATCATGATGATGATCCGGAAGAAAATGCAGCTGCAGAAAAAGCTGGAATTAGGACTGTGATTTCAGACCCTTATGGAGATTATGAGGATTTAAAATGAAAAATTGGAAACCTATTGTATTTGAAAATAGTAAAATTCCTGTATGGTTATCCAAAATAACACCAATCGAAGTTTGGGCAGTCAGCATTTTTATATTTGTTTTTTGCAGAGGAGAGCTTGATGACACAACAAGAGTTCATGAAACGATTCATTTTCAACAACAATTAGAATTGCTGTTTATCTTCCAATGGGTTTTATATGCTTTTTTCTGGCTTTTTGGTCTTATAAAATACAGAAGCGCTACGAAAGCATATTATGGGAACCCTTTTGAACAAGAAGCGTATAATGGTGCGCCAGCTACTAATTATCTACAAGAAAGAAAGAGATATTCTTGGTGGAAATATAAAGTATGAAATGGAAGCAATATTTAGAAGAGACTATTGACCCCGAAGACATAGATATTCAAAGTGTTTCTGTAAAGGATGAGTTGGATCCTGTTATCTGGAATAAGAGAGATAGTCTCAAAAGCTATCTTGCAGAACACCTTTATAAAATCGCCAAAGACTTTTTTAGTGTCTTGGGATTAGATTGGCAATTGGTCAAGGATATTACCATTACTGGGTCTTTAGCAAATTACAATTGGTCCAAATATTCTGATATTGATTTACATTTAATTGTTGATTATGACCAAGTTGATGAAAACCAAAAATTAGTTAAAGATTTTTTCCGAAATGCGAGTGCTATGTGGAACAGAACACACGATATTAAAGTTAAAGGTCACGATGTAGAAATATATGTTCAAGACTCAAAAGAACCACATTATTCAACTGGTGTTTTTTCTATAAAATATGACAGATGGAATGTCACACCAACTAAATATAATCCAAAGATAGATAAAGCATCTCTACAAAAAAAAGCTGCAAAATGGATGAACGATATTGATGAGATATATGACCGCTATGCAGTAAAAGATTATAAAAGTGCCAATGCGCAAGCAGAGCGCCTCATGAAAAAATTAAAAAAATATAGACAAGGTGGTCTAGAAAAAGGCGGAGAACATTCAATTGAAAATTTAGTTTTTAAGGTTCTACGTCGCAATGACTATTTACAAAGGCTATCTAATCTCAGAATAATGTCGTATGATAATATGATGACCGTTAATGGAGGTATAGGAAGTGAAATTATCAAAGTCAGTCTTAAAGCAGATTATTAAAGAAGAAATTAAAGCTTTATACGAATGACCTGAAGCTGATCTGGAGGATCCAGGTGAAGTATTAGAAGAAGACGATGAAGAGGAATAAACATGTGTTTAATTTGTGTCCAATATAAAAGTGGTAGGTTAAAAGCTAAAGAGGCCCTAGCCAATATAGAAGAAATGAAAGGTTATATTGATGAAGACCATTATGATGAGACCAAAACATTTTTAACTGAGGAAGTGACGAAAGAACAATGGGCGCAAGTGGAATTATCTCTTACTGTTGATGACTTCGACGACGAATATTATGAAAAAACAGGATTTGGCGACTAATGAAATTCATAAAGGGGTGGAAAAGCTTTTTAAACGAAGTCGAAAATGAAGAAGAGGAAAAAACTAGTACTTTTTCTCGCTTTGGTGATGATCTTAAACAGGATGATGAGCCTGATGAATATAAGACTCCGTATAAACCCGAGCATGAAAGCCCTAAACAGCATTCGCGAGGAGTACATTTTGGCCAAAATCCCGATGAATTACAGTGTGTTATAGATTTAAGGCATGCTGTGGGCTCTCGGGCCGGCGATTATAGTGCAGTTTCAGCTTTTTATGACTGCATGGAAGAACATGGTTATGAAAAATTAGGCGTTGGCTCTTTTAGAGCTGTTTTCGCGGTACCTGGGCGCCCAGATTTAGTTTTAAAAATAGTCAGCCCGACTAATCACAACAACCCGAAGCCTGCAATGGGAATGAATCGTAAGGAAGCTCAAGGACTTTTTCAAACAACATCTGATTTAGTTCCAAAAGTTTATGATAGTGCAAGAGATTATTATTGGATAATATCAGAAAAAGTGGATCCTATAAAGGATTGGACAAATATGCAAGATTTTTTCCCTGTGTGGAAAGAAGAAGAGGAATTTGCTTTTCAGCGCTGGTTTAAAAGACTAATTTCATCAAAAACCAAACAAGAAGCTGCTATTAAAATTTTAGATGCAAAAAAAGACCTCTATGAGCTTAAAAATTCTGCAAAAGACTTAGTAAATGATCCCCTTATATTGCAAATCCGCGATTTGTTGGCAAGATTTGATTTACCAGTTTGGGATATTCGCCCTTATAACGTGGGATATGCAACTAGAAATGGTGAAAAACAATTTGTTATATTAGACCCCGGTTTTGAGTTGGATGAACTATTTCCAGGAAAAAGTGACAAGGATGAAATGGACATGTTTCCGACTGGAAGAGGCGCTTCGGCCATATTTGATGCTGATAAAAAATATGTGGAAACATGGAGCCCTCCCGAAGGTTTCTGGAATAGTAAAAAGCCAGTTCCCCCTACACAATACTCTAAAGATCAATCGAAACGAGCCCTTCAAGAGGTTTTAACCAAACAATGGCAACTTTTCCTTGAAAATAGAGGCCCTCATGACTTTTTATATGATATTTCTAAGTCTGCAGACAAAATTACCATAACTTTGCTTGATCCATCGACAAAAGAACCGATTGAAAGCAAAAAAGAGGGTACGAATGCCTATATTTCCATAGAAAAGCGCACAGATGTACCAAATTGGGAAGTTTCTTGGGCCTCTTCGCCTATAGATAGCGAAGGGGTGGGCACAATCATGTATTTAATGGCTTTAGAGCAGGCTGAAGAGGGTTTAGCGCCCGATTCTTATGAAACTAGCCCTGATGCGCGCCGCATTTGGGAAAAATTCATGGATTCCAACGAATATGGGGTGAAAAAGGAGCTAAAAGACGGCCATGAAGGCGAAGATGAGTCAGATCCCTTCAATTTCGTGTTTTTTAAGCCAAAAAAGACGATTTTAGCCCGATATCAAGACAAAATCATCGAAAAAGAGGCCGAAAGTGAAGAAAAAGTCGAATTTGACCCCGAAAAAGAGGAAAAAGTCGAATATTTCGATCCCAATGCGGATTTAGATGACTATTTGGCAGGAATTGATGAATTATATGAGAATTTAGGACAAAATGAAGACACTGAGATGTCCACAAAGGTCATTATGGCAGATGAAAGCGGAAATATACTGATATTAAGGCGTTCTGAGCGCCCACATAGGTGGGATTTGCCTGGTGGCCACATACAATATGGCGAAAACCCTGAAGATGGTGCGCATCGAGAGACAAAAGAAGAGACTAATCTGGATATATCCAACTTAACACCTCTGAATACAGCAGAAAATACTCATTTTTATAAATGTGGCGCCCCAAAAGGTGATATTCAGCTCCAAAAAGAAGAACATACTGACTTTATGTGGATAAATCCAAAGGATATTGACCAATATAACATGAAAAAACACCTAAAAGACGCTATTTCGAGCGCTTTTGACGTAATGGCTGAACAAAATGAGCCATATCAGCGGTATTCGAAGGGAACATACAAAAAATTTATAGCAAAGCTTGCAAAACAAGGGAAAAACAAGTATAATGTAGGCGGTTCCATGAAAACGCCGTCTACAAAGCACTTAAAAAGTGGTCCTCCAGGCGGTTAATACTAGTTATAACAAGAACGAGAGAGCTTATTTATGTCCTTTTTTTACAATATTGACGAAATTGATCCCGAATTAATTGATCTACTCATTGAAAAAGAGAAGGAAAAAAAGAGGGAAAGCCAGTATGAAAGGCCATTTTTGCAGCTTCCAGTCCCAGAATTGGCTCCAATTCCCGAAATAGAAGAAGAAATTGAAGAAAAGGTCGGCGTTATCGTTGTCGACATATAAAAAGTAAAAAAAAACCTATTAATTGACTTTAGTGGTGAAAGAACAAGATATAATAACTAATTATATGAGAAAACAGGAGATTCCTTTTATGCATCTTACAAAAAACGAGCTAAAAAGTCTTATTAAAGAAGCACTGAGTACTCGATTAAATGAGGCCACTGCGGATCCACTCGGCGGAGGTCTTCTGGGCGCCGGCGCCGCTGCAGCGACCGCTGAGAGTGCTAACGTTATTCAAAATCTATTTCTTACAGCTTTTGGATTGGCCCCCCAACAAACCGCACCAGCTACCCCCCAACAGGGCCAAGCCGGCGGAAGTTGGGTAGGCAAATCGTGGAGAGATGTGATGGGCGCTCTTAAAAGCGAATTTAATATTCGAGGAAGCAAGGGGTGGTATAAAAAATTGCCCTATAATCATGAAGCGCGAGTAAAATATAGAGAATGGTACAAGAGCCGGGGCAAATAATCCTCCATCAATATAAAACAAGGAAAATATTAATATGAAACTTACAAAAACACACTTAAAGAACCTTATTAAAGAGGAATTTTCAAAAGAGCTGCGCTCTAATTTATTGGTAGAAGCAGAAGGAGAAGCAGATTGGCCACAAAATGATGATATTATTACGGCAGCCGAGGCAGGAAGGCGACTTGCTATAGCATATGGAGATGGTAACAGCGATGACGATGCGTGGCAGGTTTGGGAAAAATGGATTCAACCAGTTTCTCAGAAGATTGTTGAAGAATGGAAAAAGAATAATCCGGATGGTCTTAAAGTTTTAGATGCTTTTAAGAAGGCATTTGCGAGATCAGTTCGGGAGCAAGATAGGCATGAGGATGACTGGGGGACCGATGTCCTTGACTGGACGATGGAGGAAAATCCGGATAATCCGAGAGAGTGGAAGATGGAGTTTGCAAAAATATGGAAACATCTTCATAACATGGAGCGCGTGCGACAAAGCTGGAAAGGTGGATCGATCGGCGGGGGTCGTAAATCAAAAGAGATGGAACAATCTCAAAAACAAAAGGATCTAAGAAGCGCCTCTAAGGGGTTAGAATCACTCGGTATTCCCCCCCAAGCTGGGAACCAGCTGGCCGCAATCGCAAAGAAACTTGGGCCCGAAAAATTTAATCAAGGCCTCTTGGCCCTAAGTCAGGCAATTCAAAAATTATAAAGGAATATAACCACATGAAACTTACAAAATCAATACTTAAACAAATTATTAAAGAAGAGATGCAAAAAGTATTGCAAGAGAAGGAAGAGTGGTGGCATGCCGCTGGCATAACCGATGAAGAGATAGGCGCCGCACCCTCTGTGCGGGTGGGTGCCCCGCCTATGAGCAAGGAAGATGAAATTTCGGGAAATGAGCGACGGGACATGTTTAAAGTTCTCATGGACCCAAAAGTTTCTCCAGATCAAAAAAGGCGTACAATTAATAAAGCGTGGAAAGATGGTTTATTTGGAGATCCGAAATCAAAAGAAGCTAAAGAAGAGTGGCGCCGACTACGCAGAAAGCACCATAAGCGAAAAAAATGGGCAGGCGCTCTGTCTAAGGATCCCCGAGCAAACGCCATTGATCAAGCTGAAAAGTTATATAGAAAAGGCAAAAGAGCAGAAGCTAAAAAGCTAGCGCAAAGTTGGATACAGAAAAACCCCAAAAAAGGTGGTAATTATGGTCGTATTGCTCGACAAATTATTAAGGCGCCGAATTAAAAAGTAATATTTAAGGAAATATAATCATATGAAACTTACAAAATCAACACTTAAAAGACTTATTAAAGAAGAGATGCAAAAAGTGCTGCAAGAGGTCACCCCATCGGCGCGGCTCGGGGGGGCGCAGAGTGACGCTGAAGATTGGGCAACGAAGATCGGTGCTGACGCGGCGAAGAAGGCCGCGAGGGCAGCCACCAGAGGCGCCTCAAGGGCACGAGCCGGGGCGTTGAAGAGAAGCCCGGATAGCCAGGCCCCAATGTCGACAGCGGATGGACGCTCAATTGGCGCCGATGATTGGGAAGCTGAGGATATTTTGGGGCTTGATGATCCCGGCATGTCACCCGGTAAACAAAGGAGAGCCATTAACGATGCCTTTAAAAGAGGTGATATTGATAAAGATGAATGGCGACGACTTCGAAGAAAGTATCACAGATCTCGAAAATCTCAAAAAGGCACCGGCCTGCCGGTGGCCACGCGCCGTCAGCGCGCAGCTGGCAAGAAATCTATGGCTGCGAAGAAAGCTGCTGATGTAAAGGCTGCGGAAGAAAGAGCTACAAGGAAAGGGTACCTGCCAGGATCAGCCGAGTGGAAGAAGGCGGTTAGGGTAGGCTTGCGCTCCTAACAATCTGATGAAGCCTATTCTTGAAAATTTTCGCAGATTCCTAAAAGAAGTTAAGAACAGGTGGGAATTTGATGTTTTGGTTCGTCTGGAAAAAGATGCTAACCTATATGCAGACATTTTCGAAAAGATTCGAGCAATTCCAGGCGTAACAATTGTTAAAACCGGCGAAAAACAAAGAAATATTTCTACAACCCAAAAAGCTGCTGTACTAGAGATAAAATGCATTGTTGGAGATACCGGAATGGGCAACTATGCAATCTTTCTCAAGAGGCAACTCGCCAAGATAAAAGACGAAGAAGGCGATAGAATTTTAGGCGTTCAATTTACAACTCCCCCCGAAGACATATCATAAAAATAAAAAACAATTGCTTTTTATGTTATTCGGCTTATAGTTACTTATAGAGGGAGAGTCATTTGTACCGTTATTGTTATAGCAATAAAAAACAAGGAGGAAGAGAGTTTATAGGATAACCCATCCTATAGAAGAGAAAATCAAAATATTAATATCAATAGTCTTTTTTGATGCTTTGTCTTCCACAATCTTGGTGCATATGCGCTAAAATGAAAAAATTAATCGCTATATTGATCTGTTTGCCTGCTTGTAGCGATGTTTTTCTTGATGAACCTGAACCTTATATAACCTCTCCGGATATTTCGTATGCTGCCCCGGAAGAAGCCACTCCAGTAGTGCTTTCGGAACAATATATAAAAGAATGTTACCGAAGAGAATATTACTTCTGCCCTGGAGTCGGTGGGCCCTTACACAGAATTGAAATTCTAAAAGATATATGCAAAGATCCTCCGGTAGTCATTTCAATGAGTGAATGTGAAGAATTTCTTGAGTGTGACCCGAGCCAATTTAAAATGGGCGAAGAAGATTGTACAACAACACTAGGTTTACCCGGTACCAAAACCATTTATTGTGATAAGGGTCATATTAAAGAAGGTCAGTGCGAAACTGAGTGTTTTGAAGAAATCTGTGATGGAATTGATAATGATTGTGACGGTGAAGTCGATGAAGGACAGTTAAACGCATGCGGAGAATGTGGTGCAGAGGATCCAGAAATATGCGACGGAATTGATAATGATTGTAATGGGTTAACAGACGAAGATTTAATTCGCCCTTGTATCACAGCATGTGAAGGCGGATATGAAACTTGTGTTGACGGCAATTGGGGATCCTGTACAGCTAAACAACCCGGTATTGAAATCTGTGATGGTTTTGACAATGATTGTGATGGATCAGTTGACGAGGGTTTGGACTGTCTTTGTACAATTCAAGATATTGGCACTTTATTTCCATGTGAAGAAGATCCTTTAATTTGTGGAAGTGGATATAAAACTTGTGAATGTAAAACACAAGATTGTACAGTAATTGGATTTACTCAGTGTCTTGCTATGTGTTCTTGGCAAATTCCAGTGGATCCTCAATGTGATTTATATACAGGAATGGCCCTTCCTTATGAATTATGTAATAATC
>Ga0208180_1001508_pt1 | contig 13596 bp, 12 predicted proteins | sample MalvireepMed_s16_FD_184241 | JGI IMG/M metagenome (GOLD analysis project Ga0208180, IMG submission 184241) | Marine viral communities from the Global Malaspina Expedition - Malaspina viral metaG DeepMed_s16 (SPAdes) (version 2) | ecosystem: Environmental > Aquatic > Marine > Oceanic | place...
AACATTGCCCTCCTGGTTGTGGTAAGGCATCAATTAAATGGCACTTCAATTTTAATAATCCCGCTTCAAAAACAGTGAATAATCCCGTTGGCCCTGCTCCTATTATTAGTATATCTGTTTTAATCATTTTAAAAATTCTTATGTCTAACAAATATAATATTTATTAAGACTTATTATAAATAATGCAAATGTATTTTATAAAAAGCTAATTAAACCTACGCTAAACGGAACTGTTTGTACGCAATACGGAGAAACTGCGTTTTAAAAACCATGAAAAGGTTTTAAGAATGAATCTTAATTTTTTGAAAGTTTAAATAATACAGATTTTATATGATTTTCTGAAGATTTGTGATACATACTAACATCAAAAATCATAAAATCATTAATTGCAAATGGAGATACGTTGATACATTCTAATAGCTTTAATGATTCTTCATAAGATTTTATCGTAAAGGCAAGACTCATTAACCCTTGTTCGGAAAGCTTTTGATATGTTAAATTTAAATATTCTAGCAGCTCAAAATTATTAATACGAGGATTGATACTCAATATCTTATTGAAAAAGTTGTTTACATAAGGAATATCATTCTCTTCAAAAACACTAAAAAGAGCTTTTCTTTTGGCTATATTTCTTTTAAAACGATTTGTAGCATTTTCTACCAGTTTATGAGATGTTTCTAAAGCAAAATAATTAACTTTTGCTTCGTCTAGAATGAAAGATGTTATAGGATTCATCCCAAAATATAAATCTAATAACCGATCTTTTGATCTCAACTCTAGAGAATCAATAATCAATTCAATATACTTATCATAAGTAACCACATTAGAAGTTACCCCCGCAGATGATGAGATATTTAAATACTTTTCAGTGTCAATATTTTCAGTTCTTTCTAAAACTTTCATTCCCCTTCTATTTTATACATCAAATAAAAAAACAGCCTATATTTATTTAGATTTATTTTAAATAACTATTTTTACAGTCAAAAATAAACCATCCTATAAAGCTACAACCTACGCTTTAGGGAATAAAACCTACGCAATTAGGAATAATGAGAACACTTGAAATTAACATAAATAATACAAAGCCTACTCAATTTAATTTTGGAGACACTAATATCCAAATAGACGAGAAAAACACTATTGAAACTCAAACTGTATTTGATGAATCAAGCATAAAAGGATGGTATAAAGAATCTAATTTTGAAGAATTTAGAATAGGACATGGAAACTATTCAACAACTAAAAATTCAAGAATTGTCTGCAATTATTCGGAGAGAGTTATTGAACTGATTTTTGTCTTAGAAGGGTATTCAAAAGTATATTTTAATAAAAATAACACCCCTCACCTATTTACGAGCAATACACATACTATATTCCATTGTAAAAATGATTCTACTGAAATTGAATTTAAGGATACAAAGTCTCATTTTTTAATCATCCAACTAAACACCAAATTCTTTAAAAATCTAATTCCTTCTGAAGCAAATTTTAACGACTTTAAAGAGCTTATTAATGAGAATAAAACGGGGTGCATCAGCAAAGAAAATAATGCTATTCATTCCGCTATGAAAATTGTTATTGAAGACATTATAAATTCCCCATGGGAAGGAGAGTATAGGAAGTTATTTCTTCACTCAAAAATATTAGAATTGTTATTATTACAGCTTGATCAATATAATTCCTTGAAAACAAAAAAGGAAAGTGATATTTCTGTTACAGACACCATGAAAATTAAAAAGGCCAAAGAATATTTATTAAAACATTATAAAGAGCCTATTACCATTCAAAAATTATCTAAAATTGTTGGCACAAATGAGTTTACACTTAAAAAAGGATTTAAAACCCTCTACGGAGAAACAATTTTTTGTTGCGTCAATAATTTAAAAATGACAAAAGCCAAAAAGTTGCTAACTGATAAAAATTTATCGGTGACTCAAGTTTCAGAAATAATAGGCTATAAAAACCCGCAACATTTCTCAACAGCTTTCAAAAAGAAATTTGGATTTGTACCTAGCAAATTAAAACATTAATTTATACCATGATATGTAGCCATTGTCATAGCCATCACCATTACACAAGAAAAGAAAATTCCTATAGTATTTGCTAGAAAAGCTTGCTTATACGGCATTCTAAAAAGATAGGACGCTATACTACCAGCATAAACACCAGTTCCTGGTATTGGGAGCATTACAAAAAGTATAATTCCCCAAAAGCCAAATTTACCAATATTAGATCCAGCACCAGTTTTTACTCTTCTAGCTATCTTTATGGCGCTTCTTTTGTAAAAATTCCAACGCAATAAATGTTTATTTAAGTAATCTAGGAAAAAAGTCATTATAGGAAAAACAAGCACATTTGCTAAGAAACATGTCAAGAAAGACACATACATATTTACATTATTAAATATTGCATAGGGAATTCCCACCTTTGCTTCTCCAAACGGAGATACACTCCACAACATAGCAATAAGAATATCTAAAATCACGCTTAATTTTTTTTCAAAAATATGACTTTTAATTGATAGCTTCACACTTTAAAATCATAATAAAAAAGTAAAAAAATTGGTTTATAAGAATGTATTTTAGGAGCATTGAAACTACTTTTTTTACTTTTAAAAACACTTCTTATTTTTAAGAGAACTAAAGGTTTATAAAATCAACACATTAAATCTACCTCCCTACAGTTACTTTTTATTTGAATAGTGTGCAAGAATATTTAAAAAATCAATAATTATAACTAACAAAAAACAAAAAAGCTCCACTTTTACAAGTGAAGCTTTTTGTGAGCCCGATAGGATTCGAACCTATGACCGCCTCCTTAGAAGGGAGGTGCTCTATCCAGCTGAGCTACGAGCCCGTAACTCTATTTTGTCGGGGTGGCAGCCTGCCTTTACCCAACAGTATATTATTTAAAATCAATGAGTTATCCTAATTTCATATATTCAGGTAACCGAATAAGTAACTCATTTAATAAAGAACTTTCTTTTTGTATTGCTTTATCTGTAAAGCGGTGCAAATATAATGAGGTTTTTGAATAAAACAATAAAATAAATTAGTTTTTTACAACTGATAAATTAAGTGGTTGTAATTCAGTAAATAGCATTTGAATTTTTCAAGGATAAACATACTGAGGGCTATGGTAAATCAATTTCTCAAAATAACTTTTTTGTACTACATTTCATAAAATGCCGTATGAATATAATGAGGTTTTGGTTCACATCTTAAAACACCTCAATTTTTAATTCGTTGCGCATTAATAATAGCGAATGTTAAAAAGAGCATTAGAGATAGCATGATGTTGGTAAATGAAACATTCCAATATATCATTAATCCAACTAAGAAAGGACCAAGTGCAGTACTTAATACCATGAACATAGTGAATAGACTTCTTATAGTTCCAAGTTTTTCGACTCCATAGAGTTCTGCTAAAGTAGCGGACTTTATGGTTCCTGCCATTCCAGTAGTTATACCAGCCATTATAAGGAAAATTAAGGCACCTATAATGCTATCCATAAATGCAAAAGGTACGAGCCCAATAGCTATAGGGATAAGATATACTCTAAACATTTTTTTAGCACTATACTTATCTACCCAAACCCCTCCAAGGATAGACATTAAAAAGCGAGTCATTGCATACGCTGTGAAAAAGGCTGCATAAAGTGATATAGACCACCCTTTGCCTTCAACAAAAACATATTGATAGAAGAACACAGATGTGGAGGTAAAGCTCAAAGAGAAACTAGCTGGCATAAGAATGAGAAATTTTTTATCTAAAAGAATACTTCTATAATCCTTTATAAGATTTTTTGTAGTAAGCTTTGCCTTGCTAGCATTGTTTACATAATCAAATTGTTCAAGCGGAATGAAATTTAGAGCTAATAAACATAAGAGTATAAAAGCTGCACTAATATGCGCAGTTGTTTCATAACCCCACCATATAATAAAGGAAGATATGAAAATTGGAAAAAGGGCTTCTCCTAATGAAAACCCTAAGGACGATATACTCAGCGCTTTCCCACGATCTTTTACAAATAATCTAGCCATTACTGTTTGACTAATATGGCTTAGCATTCCTTGCCCAGATAAGCGCAACCCTATTAATGATAAAACCAGTAGTGATAAATGATAATGAGAAAAGCCAAGTAAAAATAAAGAGATTGCCAATCCTATTAATGTTATTGTAGTAGTTTTTTTTACCGATTTATGATCAATACTATGCCCAATAGTTAGTAAAAGAATGGAGGAGATCACTGTAGCAATAGCGTATAAAGATCCAAAAACATTTTCTTTAATGTTAAATGTTTTAATAATTTCTGGGACGTATAGAGATATTAAAAATGTTTGACCAAAGCTAGATAAGAAAGTAAGAGAACCACCAAATCCAACCTGTTTGTAATGATGTTTAAAAAACCGAAAGAGTTCCTTCAAAATGTATTTCTTTATTTAAGTAGATTCTAAAAAATCGATAGTTTGATGAGTAAAGTCTTGAATTATCTCAATAAAATGGCTTAAAGGTAGCTGAAGTTTATCATGCAACCTAATACTAATCTGTATAGGGAATGAAGCTGTACACATAAAATCTTTTATCTGAGATTTAAATCTGTAAACGGAAACCGTTTCTCCGATTTCAAATCCATCTGGGTTAATCAAAACATCTGGAGGATTATTTAACATAGCATCATTTTCATTATAATAATGAATTACAGTATTATTTAAAACAGAAGAGGTGTCTGTATGCAAAATTAACGGCAGTTTATCATAAGATGTTTGATAGAATCTATGCAATACTAAAAAAGGAGTATCGTCTACCTCTATATTAAAGTAATTATGTCCTAAATTAAAGGGTTGTAGCGCTTCCAATTTATTGAAGACAGCAAAGGAAAACAAAGCACTGTTTCTTTTTTTAAATAAATGGAATTCATTAGCGGTTAGAAAAAATGGAAAAATGTATTTCTCATTTATCCAATCTTTTTTATTATCATAGGAGAGTTTTAAGAATGTTTTGTGTAGTGAATTCATAGTTTCTTGTATGAAACTAGCAATTAACAGCTGGATCTTTTCTAGATCCATCATATGATAATCTCTTACTTTTAAAAACACTTCATTTTTTTGATGATTTATCTCATAATCACACAAAATAGAGCTGTGTAAAGACCAGTTCGAAATTTCATTTTTAATCTTTTTAACCAAAAAATGGTTACTTGTAAGCGAATTATTATGTTGAGAGTTGTTAATCATTATCTTCTTGTACTTTATTCCTTCATTGAAGAGCTAATCCCTAAAACTTATCCTGATATTATCGATAGGCTCTGTATCAAAATCAGTGACTATTTCTTCTTTTAATACCTAGTAGACTACCTCTCTCCTCCTTCTTAGGTAGTTATGTTTTATTACATTCAACGCAAAGGTTGGCTTCTGGAATAATCATAAGACGTTTTTCTGGAATAGGTTTTTTACAGCGATTGCAGATTCCAAAACCTTTATCATCTATACGATCTAGTAATTGATGAAGCTTTGCAATTCTTTTTTCAGTTTCCCTGAGAGAAGCTTCTTTAACACTTTTATTATTGATAGCATCCATTCGCGATATCCTTCCTATGGCATTATCTGGAGATACTGGAGCGGTTAGTGACTTGTATAGTGTTACCTTCCCCTCCAGTTTATGGATTTCTCTAAATATATTTTCAGTAAAATCTGTCTTATTTATCATAGTACAGTATTTTTTAGTTCCAAGCTGCTACTTTTCAATAACATTTACATTGATAATATCATCCGCTTTAAGAAGTAATTTATGGCTACTGCTTGATAGATTACTTAAATGAACTTTTTTATTCACTTTATGGTAGCGTTCCGTTAATTTATTTACGGCATCAACCGCAGACATATCTACAATTCTACTTTCTTTAAAATCAATAATTATTTCTTCAGGATCTTCTAGTACTTCAAATTTTTCATTGAATAATTTAACAGAACCAAAGAATAAAGGGCCATAGATTTCATAATGTTTAACTCCTCTTTCATCAATTCTTTTTCTTGCACGAATACGCTTAGCATTGTCCCATGCAAATACTAAAGCTGCAATAATAACACCTATTAAAACCGCCAAAGCGAGATTGTGTAGAAGAACAGTTACTACGGCAACTAAAATACCAACAAAAATATCAGACTTAGGGTATTTATTTATAATTCTAAAACTTACCCATTCAAAGGTTCCTATGGCAACCATAATCATAAGTCCCGTTAATGCAGCCATAGGGAGTTTTTCTATGATGGGCGCACCAACCATAATAAATGTCAATAAAGCAACGGCTGCTATAATTCCAGAAAGTCTTGCGCGGGCACCATTAGAGATATTTATTAAACTTTGTCCTAACATTGCACAACCACCCATACCTGAGAATAAACCAGATGCGATGTTAGCTATTCCCTGCGCAGCGGCTTCTTTATTAGTTCTTCCTCTGGTTTCCGTAATTTCATCAATTAATTCGAGGGTTAACAAACTTTCAATAAGTCCTACTCCAGCCATTATAGCTGCATAGGGAAAAATGAGTTTTAAGGTATCTAATGTAAATGGAAGGTCTGGAATATGTAAAGGAGGAAATCCTCCCTGAATAGAAGCAATATCTCCTACAGTTTTAGTTTCAATACCAAAAAATGCTACTACACCAAAAATAACCAATATGGCTGCTAAAGATGCAGGAAATGCTTTCGTAAGTTTTGGAAGTCCCCAAATGATGAGCATGGTTAATAATACCAACCCTAATATAATATACAATGAATCTCCCGTAAGCCAATTTCCAGAGGCGTCTTTAAATTGGTCTAATTGAGATGTGAAAATAATTACAGCTAATCCATTTACAAAACCATAAACAACAGGAAGAGGGACTAGGCGCATTAATTTTCCCAATTTAAAAGAACCAGCAAGAACTTGTAGAATTCCAGCTAAAATAACAGTGGCAAAAACATATTCAACACCATGCGACTTTGCTAATGCTACAATGACAACAGCCACTGCGCCAGTAGCTCCAGAAATCATTCCTGGACGTCCACCAAAAATTGAAGTAACAAGCCCCATAACAAAGGCGGCATACAAACCAACCAAAGGCGATAAGCCGGCTATTAATGCAAAAGCAACCGCTTCAGGAATCAATGCGATTGCAACAGTAAGACCAGATAGAATTTCAGTTTTATAATCCACCTTTTGAGTGAAATCAAAGAGATTTAAATACTTTTTCATAGAAAGTTTTAATTAGAATAAATAAAATAGTGAAATGAGCATCTCGGACGAGACACTTTATATCAATTCCTAAAATGGGATATAGAAATGTTTAGATGAAGTAAATTCAGGGCGGAGTAACTGCCGGTAAATTATACGATATGAGATTTTGTTTCTTCATCTTGGGGCAAAGATAAGGTTTGATTTTATATCCAGCAAGAAAATATTATAATTAGTAGAAGAGACTTATTTTGGTGTGATGAAGTTGTAAAAATCTTTTGGATTGTTATTCTTTTAGAGTATAGCAAGAGGGTAACACGCTAAAGCGATGTTACTGGTTTACATTTCCCCGAAATTCCCTTTGTTTATTGCAGTTTTCGGCGTTTTTCACACATTTTATTTTACACTATTTTATTTCATTTTACAGTAAAAACCTGCTCATGCCTATAAAACCCGTAGATTTTTACAGTAAAAAGTATGATTACGCATATCTATGCTATATAAATTTCAGATGTATTTTAAGAAAATTTCTTGAAATGAATTTAGGTGTTTTCGGAAGGTTTTTTACTAAAAAATGCGCTCAGCCTTTTAAAACTAGGGTGTTTTTTAGTAAAAAATGAATAGGAAGCCTTTTTAGACTTCCTATTAAATTTGTAGTTGAGAGAACTTTAAAGCCTGCCTAGCTTCAATGTAGAGTTTTTAGGTATACGTTTCTTATCTCGAAATATTTTAATAGCTCCTGTAAATCCCATTCAAAAAATAGTATTAGTTCTGGTAAGGTTTGGGGGTGATTTTCGATTTCTTAGAAATCTCGTTTTTTAACTTTAGAGTGAGATGCTACTTTTAATATTTTAAATAACGTTATTAATTTTCTATTTTAAAGTTTCAGGGAAGTATCTGTGTTCAATATCATTTTCTAGAATCGCTTTGATACGTTCGTATTTAAAGATATCATCAAATGGAAGTAGTTCAATAATCATTTGCAAAACCATCTGAACACTATCCTTAGCTGTTTTATGGCGCAACATAGCAGTGTAAAATTCAGCATTACCATCTAATGCTAAAATACAGACTTCTAGTAAAGCTGAAATTTGTAATAAATGTTCTTCATGGCTTTCAACATTAAAACTCCCTTCCATAAACTTGCGGTTTCCGTAATTCTTAGGTTGTAGACCATGATGTTTTTCAGCAATGATATCCCTCATTACCTGTAATTCTCTTTTTTTACGATTCTTTGGTTTCTTCTTTTTCATAACTGCTCGGTATTATTTTTAACTAACATGTGATACGCATCGTCTAAAAACTCCCCTTCCTCAAAGGGCATGAGGCTACTGGCTAATTCCAAAGTTTTGCGAATATCCAATTCAAGTTCCTTGCTATGAGGTTGAGGATTGTTATCTTCTTGGGTGGCTAGAATACAGACATTGATTAAAGCATCAATAGTGGTAAATAAATCTGAATACCCATTGAAATACACAAATGAAGGCTTGAACTTCCCCTTTCGAGATTGTGAAGGGTGGAGAACATTCAGCTTACTATGTGCTCCCCTTTTTAATTTCTTTACTAGTTTATGCTTCTTTTTCATAAGGCAATCCATTTTCTTTTATGATTTCTTCCAAACATTCTATTTCTTCAAATGGTAACAATTGTAGGATATGTTCCAGGGCTGTCTGAATATTGACATGGGGCTGAGGGATTAGCCTATTAAACCTACTATCGGCATGCTCCAAGGCTATGATACAAACTTTCATAATCCCCGCTATATCATAAAGAATATCCGAAAGTTCATGCACCATAAAATTTGTTTTGTAGTAATATTTATCTGAATCAGGACTTAGCCTGCATAGCTTTATGTTAACCAGTTCATTTATTTTTGCCTTAATCAAATCATCATCTTTTGGTTCTTTAGGAGCATCTTCCTTAGGGGAATCATTTACTACTTCTGTGTTTAAAGTTTCATTGTCTTTATTGTTTGTCCCATTAATCTGTTGTTTGCAATAGCTTAGATGTTTGTTGTATAAGGCATCAACCTCTTTGAAAAAATTATTGAATTCAGCACGTATGTTACGAACCTGTACTTCATTTATCTGGTATTCGTCGCCATATCGTGCCACACTATAGGCATGTTCCAACAAGATGAGTAATTCGCTTTTGTCAGTTTTTGAAACATCTGAAAAGGGTTTAAGCTTAGGAAAGAATGGTTCACAATATTTTATATGACTTATAATACTGTGGGTAATTTTACTTTTCCCTATACACATTTGCTCTATAAACCGAAAAGTTAGCTCAAAGGCTTGATGCAAATTAAATGCAGTAATGCCATATTGTTTTTCAGCTATGAGCTTATCAGCGGCTTTTACAAAGGCATCGATTTTCTGCATTTCTGTATTATAATGCCTAACAGTTCTTTTAAGTAGCGTGTTTAATGCCAGGTTTTTATAATCCATTCTATTCTCCCCTTCGGAATGAGCAAATAGTGTAAAGCCCAAACAGCAATGCTCAACAAAATAAAGACTGCCATGTTCCAAAGCTGTTTCTGATGTAGTTTCTGTATAGATTCGTATTTTAAAAACGGGATATTCCTTTTCTATTTTAGCAATAAGATTTATCATTTCATTGGGGATAGGTTCGATATTGGCATCCACAAACGCAGTGATAAAATAATATGGGTTTTCTCCTTCGTTTTGAAGTTCTGATAGAAATATACTATCAAGGGTTAGCATATTGAGCATGCTATCGAGTAAGGCTGATAGTTTTTCTTTGTGCTCAAAATTCTCTGGTATATTAACGTAATTGGTCATGATTATAAATTTTAAGTGTTCCTATTGATTTATGAGTTGATGAATCTTAGTCTTGGAGATATTACTTTTTACTAGTTCCCTAAACCCTATGCGCTCCCATATAACACCTTCCTTTAGTCTTAAAACTTCCACAAAGCAGTCTGTTATAGAAAGTATAAGGTGTACGAGATTAAATAGTATTTTGATAACATAAAACACATATTTGTCATATAATTGTATGACAAATATAACATTAATATTTTAATTGTCAACTTTTTATATGACGTTTTTGTCATAGAATAGAATGACATTTGTTATATGACAAGGGATCAATTAAAAAAGCAGATCGGGAAAAAAATTGTTGAGCTACGCAATAAAAAGGGATGGAGTCAATCTGACTTAGCTAGAGCATGTGGAAAAGATAGACAAGCAATTGAGAAGCTAGAGAATGGAAAAGTAAATCCTACTGCATATACTTTATGTGAAATAGCTCATGGTTTAGAGGTAGACTTATACGAATTATTTAAATTCTAAGTTTTGAGAACTTAAAGTATTTAAAACCATATATGATTGCAGCCATCGGGTGCAGAACAAGGTGTTTTCTAGGCACAAAAAACACATCTTGAAATTCCCATTCGTATGGTTTGTTTTTCTGTTTGTGGTTTTTCGTAATGGTAATAACTTTTTATTAATTAATTTCGATAATAGAGGAATAAACAGGAAGATATATCATATACAGATTAATAAAACAAGAATTTAAAAAATCCATTTGATATGTTGTAGAACATAATTAAATTGTCAAAGAGTAGGAACTCTTGTTTGAAATAATGAAAACTAAAAGTATAAGGTATTTCAAAACTTCCGCATAGCCAGGTATATAGCGGTGTCTAATGATAAGAGTTCCGCATATAAATAAGTTGAGTGTAATTAAAAGAAACCGATGAAGACACAAAAAATTTATGATGAAAATGGTCGAAGATTTACAAGAATGTATTCATCCGAAAAATCACCAAAATAAGTCCAGGTTATATTCCCGACACAGATACACACGGGAAAGTTTGGATAAATGATGATAAATATTTTGATAACGTGCCCTTATCCGCTAGGGAGTTCTACATTAGCGGCTACCAACCCGCCCAAAAATGGCTAAAAGACAGAAAAGGTCGTACATTAGAATTTGATGACATTTTGCACTACTAAAAAATCATTGTGGCTTTGAGTGAAACGGACAGGTTGATGAGGGAAATTGATAAAATTGAATTTATCTAAATAGACAAAAAATTTGGAAGATGGAATTTGAAAACTTGGATGAATATTATACCTATATTGAAAATGACACAAATTTTTCGCACTTGGATTTTAATACAGAAAAGTATATCACAGTTTTACGGGATAAAACAGAAGACGAAGAAGTAAAGAGACTGTGTTCATTTGAACTGTATTTTGCGGATTTCATTATGGAAAAAGGAGTCCAATTACCAAAATTTCAGGTTGGAGGGAATTCTTATCCCTCTTTAGAACTTTTTGACGATGATTTTCAATACATCAAAAAACGAGCAGAAAATACAGAAAACCCAAAATATAAAGCAAAGTACAATCATTTGCTTTGGCTAAGTCCACAAAAACATATTGATTATGCCAAAGAAGCGATAGAAAGTTATTTTTCGCTTTTGCAAAACTCATCATTTTCCAATCAGGATAATTTATTATGTCGCTCTTTTGGTAAATACTTTGAAAACCTTTTTGTTCTAAGTCAAACCATAAACTACAAAAAAAATGAAGCTGTTGGGCGTTTTGTTTCGCTATTAGAAACAGACAAATTAAATGACTTCACCAAGTATTCAATAATGGATTTTATTGTTGCAAATGGCAAAAAAATCGACAAAGAAACATTTCAAACTTTTTTCGATTATTCAAAAAAAATAATCGAAAATTTGGAATCAAGGGTTTTGGAAAGCTACCTCAATTTACTTGTAACTCTTAGCCAAAAACTAAGTGCTTCCCCAAGTGAATTCCACGAAAAGTTAGGAGATTACCAAATTTCACAAATCGAAACACAAAAGAAAGAGAGTTTTGTTTACAGCATCTTTTATTCAAAAGCGTTAGAGGAATACAGAAAGGCAGGTAATAAATCAAAAATCGAGGAAACAGCCGTGCTTCTTGAACAATCTAAAAAGAAGATTGATTTAAAAAAAGTTTCTGTTGAGATGAAAGATGAAGAATTTAATAAAGTCCTAAATCTATGGTGGGAACTAATCCAAACAAAAACATCTGTACTTGTTGAGAAAGGCGACAGCAAAGACATTTATGAATACCTAACTGTAGAGAAGCTTTTCACAAAATCGGTAGAAGTAAAAGACGAAACCAATATGTCAATTCTTGATTTGGTATCAACTTATGTTTTTGATGTCAACAAAAATATAAGTAAGGATAAATCAATGGCTTTTAACCCTTACTTTCTTCAAATTAAATTTTCCCTTCAACAAATTGGATTGATTTTTTCAAAGGGCATTGAAAGCGGGAAAATATCATTTGAAAGTTTAATGGACTACCTAAAAAGTAAGACTTGGTATCGCTATGACTTCACCTATGAAATGCCGGACGGAAAAATTGAAGGCATTAATTGGATTGATTTGTTATCACCTTCATTACAGGCTTTCTTTGTTCAACAAGAAATTGATTTAAAAACAAGCAGTCATAATTCACAAGGCTATGTTTTGGCAATTGACAGTTTGGTTTTAAAATTTGAAGGCTTATTGCGTGAATTTTCCAGAGCACTTGGTGCTCAAACGATTGAAATTAAGAAAAACGGAACAAAAGAACGTATCTCATTTGACAAACTATTGGATAACGAAAAAGTAAGAGCATTGATCCCGGAAGATGACATTGCATTTTTCAAATTTCTGTTTACATCAGACGGAATGGATTTGAGAAACAATATTGCCCATAGTTTTTACAGCACCAAAAATTATTCATCTGAAAAAATGCTGCTATTAATTGTAGCATTACTGAGGCTTGGAAATTTTAAAATTGAACCAAAAAAGAATAACACTTCAGAGTAGCCAACGCTGAAGCCATACACTTTGCCAAGTCACACCAGCTATAGCGACACCAAAACTTATCAAAGAGTCTGGCTGCCCCACCGCTGACAAACAAACAGAACGGAAAAAAATATAACCACACAACAAATATTTATAAAAATCGTTAACTCTTGACCTTCAAGATTAATATTCAATAATTTTCATATCTTTATGATACGAAAGGAGAGCAAATTATATCTCCGAAGTTCTTTTCTTGATTTTAGTGTGCAATTAGGTGTGCATAAATAAAAATTACAGAATAACAGTAATAATAAGGGTTAAGAGACTTTTAAATTAGGTCTGCCACCATTATTAATTTTGATTGCAAATATCATCTTTTGTAGCCATATTTAATTTTGACTTTAACGCAAACATATCATCTCCAATCTTTTGTTCCAATACTCTTGAATAGATTTGAGTAGTCGTTATTTTTGTATGTCCTAAAAGTTTAGAAACGGTTTCTATGGGAACTCCATTAGAAAGCGTAACTGTGGTAGCAAAAGTGTGTCTTGCTGCATGAA
>Ga0208180_1001511_pt1 | contig 13586 bp, 16 predicted proteins | sample MalvireepMed_s16_FD_184241 | JGI IMG/M metagenome (GOLD analysis project Ga0208180, IMG submission 184241) | Marine viral communities from the Global Malaspina Expedition - Malaspina viral metaG DeepMed_s16 (SPAdes) (version 2) | ecosystem: Environmental > Aquatic > Marine > Oceanic | place...
TTCTTGAACAGCCTGATCTCAAGGCAGAGCTAAAGCAAAGGACTGAAGTGGCAGCGCGGAGGGGTAGTGAGTGGGCAGAGACTCGGGTGAAACGAGACGAGATAGACGACAAGTATGTTAAAGCGGCTAACAAAATTGCCAAAGCAGACCTATCTGGTTCTTTTACTGAGGGGACTTGGTTTCCGTCGGTAGCAAGGGAGAAACTTGCCGAAGCTACCGAAAAGCGTGTGGCAGAGCGAGAGGAACTGTATCCCGAAGAGATGGACCCACCTAACCGGAAGACGGAGCCATTGAAGTATATACTGTGGGAATATTACCAGATATTTAAAATAACTGGTGAGGATAAATTTGCCTTGCAGGAAGAAGCACAGCAGAGACTGTTCGGTAGCCTTACTCCCGTTCAGTTTGATTGGCTCATGGATAACATAAATATCATGGATAGTGATATGGATTCCAATATACGGGACATGAAGCAAGCGGGTCGTTTCGTTAGTAGTGTGAAGGTTCCTGTAAGGGGCGAATCTCTAAGCTACTGGGACCTAGACAAACACCCACTTGTGTTTCAGGAACTGGTTGCCCAGGGCTATTCTAGGAGCGCTGTAGATACGTATATTAACTCTTCATCTGCACGGCGACGCGACCTGTCCAGAGGTATGGCAGAGAGGGGTCGGTATGGGCCCATAGAAGATGCACTGTATGATCTTATGAATGAAGGTGAGTTAATACACCAGCTTAAATCCGAGTTCTATGCCGGTGTTAGTGATGAGTGGCTTGAGGCTATGGTGATCTGGAACTATAAGTTTACTGGTGAGGATAAGGCAAGGGATGCCATTGAAGAATGGCTGAAGGTTCCGGGGAACAACATGAGTGATCTGGACTACAGGCAGCTTACAGAGAACGCTCTTAGGAATGCTGCATAAGGAGAACAGACACAATATGTTGTGCCTATTGACAGAATGGTGTATATATATAGAGGAAAAGGAGAATAGGATATGGTAACGCCTGCACAACCACAGGAAGTGGACCAGACAATAGAGTTTGTGGAGTCACCGGATACGGATGTTGATACAGATGTATCCTCTGTCGCAGAAGAAACGAGTACGACGGATACGACAGAGGCAACCGATACAGAGGTTACATCCACACCTGTTGATACACCACCGGCTGCACCTGTGGCTACAGCAACAGAGGAACCACCGCCACCGGCTGCACCACAGGTAGATCAGGCGGCTCTTAACGAGCTACAGCAACGACGTGCGGCTGAACAACAGCAGCAGTGGCGTGACCAGCTTGGTCAGCAAGCAAGGACATTCCAGCAACAACTTACCGAAGCAGGATACCTACCAGAACAGGCAAGGGAGCAGGCTCGGAGATACATACAGACCGAACAGAGGGTCAGGCAGCAGGAGCAGGAATCTGCACAGATGTTAGGGTTCGTTGAAGGGAGACAGGCAGCGGCAACCCACTTCATGAAGAAGCATGGACTTGCCACACAGCAAATGCTGGATGACCTGTTGGCCCTTCAGAGGGCTAATACCCCCGCTGAGATGGAGCAGGAGGCAAAGCGTATTAAGGAGCATAGGGATCTACGCTCTGAGAACACGCGGCTGAAGCAGGGACAGGTCCCACCGCAGACTTTCGACAACAGTCAGGGCGCAGCGGAGGCGACATCCAATGACCAGAGGCTCCTGGATGCATATAACAATGGGGATAGGTCGGAAGCAGCGATAAAGGCCGCAAGGCGATTTGCATTTGGTTCATAAAGGAGGTGTCTTATGGCACAGACAGCCACAACGGGTAATTTAGAGAATGCCCAGAGGATTATACTAGCCTCGGCTAGGTACACAGAGGAGCATAATGCTCCAGCACTGGCACTTATTGAGCAGTTCAGTCTTCCAAAAGGTGCAAAGCAGGTAACGGTTCCCAAGGTGGGACAGATGGAAATGAGTGACTTGGTTGATGGTCAGGACATCATTGACGAGGAAGACATAGGGATGACCACGGTAGACCTTACTGCATCCGAGGTCGGCGCCAAGGTTATTCTTACAGACAAGCTGGTTAGACAGGCTGCTGACAACGTGTTCAGCATGATCGGTAGACAGCTTGGTGACGGTATGGCGAGGAAGAAGGACACGGACGTTATAGCTCTGTGGCCTAACCTCAATGGTGGTACTGCCCTTAGTGCAGACAACCAGACATTCTCGACAGCGAATGTCCATGCTGCTATATCACGGGCGAAGGCGAACAAGTTTGGTAACCAGGTTTATATCATCCATCATCCCAATGCAGTTGCGGAACTTTCCAAGGCATCTGCAACGACTGCCGACACAGCAGCGGCAGCCGGGTTGACCAATGGGTGGAGCGTGGATCTGTTGTCGAACTTCTACAGCGGACTACGTCCAATCAACGGTGTGAGCATATTTGAGGACGGAAACATAGCCAAGATCAGCGGACAGGACTCTGGGTATGGTGTTATCGCTGATAAGACTGCTATGGCAGCGCTGACCAGTGTAGACACACGGACAGAGCGAGAGAGGGATGCTTCTCTTAGGGCTACTGAGGTCATTATGACCGCAGACTACGGTGTATTTGAACTTGACGACTCCCGTGGAGCAGCGTTCATAGCCGAGATTGGTGATCTGTCCTTCAGCTAAAAGGAATAGGAAGAGGTAATTAATGGCAGGTATAACAGAACGGAACCAGCAAAAGAACGAACTGGCTAATGCGGGATTTACTCTCCGGTACATTGATGAGTGGCAGCCAAAGACGACACTGTATCGTCACAGGCCAAGTTACAACATAGAAGGAGAGATCACGGAAGACGTAGGGACGTCAGTGAGAGGTGTGCCAGGTAGTCCGGACTATGTGCTACGTAAGGCTAAGATAGGGTTATTCCCTTGGTTGCCAAGTGAAAGCTGTACCTGTCAGTGGTGTGCTGACCGTAAGATGGCTGATGTTGCGGCTGATTCTACTAGCGATGAGGCCGCGACTCAGCAAGGAATAGGAAAGAGGCGTATGGGGCCTCACTTTAAGGTCGATAGCTAGGTGTAACGATTGCCGTGCCTAGCGACAAAATACTAACGGCATTCGCAGGACTTAGAGCCTGTTAAGGAGAATTGCTATGGCATATCCAACGACGATTTATTTGAGTTATGGGCAAGAGAAGGTCGAGACTGAAGAGCAGAAGCAGAAGCTCGGCACAAGGGCAGTCACTCCTGATGGAAGGGTGTTCTACTATGCCAAGAATAGCTCGGCGGCTATTACGCCCGCCGGGAAAATTTGTGATGGCATTGCAGCAGTAGCAGCACATGACATGGACGTTGCTGCAACAGCAGCCCACTCAGCAGGAGATACGACCATCAGCATTGAGGTTCCGACTACTGACCTTACAAAGAACCAGTATGCCGACGGATATCTGATATGCAACGACGGCCCCGGTCAGGGAGAGGTATACAGAATCAAGTCTCATCCTCTCCACGATGCGTCTGCCGACAACACGGTTATCATCACTCTTGATGAGCCGGATGGCATAAGGACAGCTTTAACGACATCATCGCTGTTTGGTTTGGTGTATCCACCTTACAAAGACGTAAAGATCATTGATGGTGACGGAACCATGACAACCGGGCCATTGGGTGTGAATCCAATCCCTGTCACGGCAAGTTACTACTTCTGGTTGCAGACAGCAGGCGTTTCCTCGGTCTTATCAGGAGCAGCAGTAGCTGTTGTTGGTGACGCTGTAGGCGTTAGCCAGGCATCGGGTGAGTCGGGTGCATTTGACCTATGGGATGTTTCCTCTGAAGAGGACACTGCTCCTATTGGTACAGCAATGACAATCCCTTCCGTAGATACAGACAACCAAGTCGTGATGTTGTCTATACGGAACTAGGAACTGGAATGACATCGGATTTATGGACACCTGCGGGGACTGCCTATAAAGGGGCAGCCCCCGTGGGCTATAATGCAGAAACGGGTGGGGCTATTGTGGCTCACACCATCATGCTCAAGGCCACTGATAAGTTTGGCAAGGAGCATAAGATGCGTGTACAGGTACTGGCTGACAAGGACACAAGTCAGGCTCACATAGAAGACATGATGGCTAGTGCGGCTGAGAAGTTCCTACAGGAAGTCAGGGAGAAATACGACAAGCGCCCTGCTACACCCGAGGAACGCAAGCATGCAGGTAAAGCCCTTGATGATTACCTGAAGCATCGTACAAGGCGCAGGGAAAGCACATCAGGAAAGATATACTTTTAAGGAATAGGAATATGACACAACAGGATTTAGTAATTACTACAGAAGATATACAGACCGTGTTGAGGTCTGACCCAAACATGGCACTACGAGTGCAGAACCAGGCACTAATGCGAAAGCTGGCGGAGACACAGGCAGAGGTGGACAGGCTTACGCAGGAGTTGGAACAGACACAGATGGAACTTCACGACATACAGAACGACTATGCGTCCGGACGGAGAGATAACTAGGTTCTGAAGGAGGCGTAACTATGCCAAAGGTAGGTAAGCGAAACTTTCCGTATACCAGCAAGGGTAAGACGGCAGCCAAGAGGTACGCAAAGGCTACCGGAAAGCCCATGACAAAGAAGAAGAAGAAGGGTGGCTACTAATGGCCGGTAAGGTACGACGGGTTCAGAAGCCACCTGTAAAGATTCAGAACGCAGAGAAACTGAAGGACCCAAAGTATGCCTTGGCCCTACATCTGGCCCGATCTCGACGTGAGCGTCGTGGTGGGCCACAAGCGAGGTAGATATGCCTGTTATCCAAGGGAGAACAAGGGAAGAACTACGACAGCATACAGGCTATGCTTTGGGGGCTGTGTATGTATCATCAGCCTCAACCAATGGAACAACCACTACCCTGGTGGACAATACTCTTGTTCATGGTGGTGCTGATAACCACATTGGTAAGTGGGTCCGCTTAACGTCTGGTGATGATGACGGAGCCATACGCCGTGTAACAGACTCGTCTGTATCGAGTAATGTTGCCACCCTCACGTTGATGCCTGCCCTATCGGCATCATCTACGTCTGGGGATACCTATGAGCTATGGCACTGGGATTATAACCCAACGGCTATTGATAACTTTATCAACCAATCTATCATTAGCGTTACCGGTAATGCCTATGATCCTATAGAGAACATATCTCTTCATGGTGATGGGCATCAGACACGGTTCGATATTCCCTCTAACATATCAATGATCTCTAGGGTGGATTACAGGCACAAGATAAACAGCACTCGCATTCATGCCTGTGCTTCCACCTTCGATGAGAAAACCGATGGTGACTTTACACAGTCTTTGGATACTCAGGACAGGAAACAGGGCACACAGGCTCTCAAGATGGTGATTGCATCCGGGGCATCGGCAGGTGACTTTGTCACTGACAGTATTACCAGTAAGGATTTATCCAAGTACGACACCATAGAGATGTGGGTTAAGAGTACAGTGGCTACAAGTGCAGGCAACCTCAAGCTGTTGCTTGATGACACGGCATCCTGTGGTAGCCCCCTGGAGACGCTAAGTATACCTGCCTTATCTGCTGACACATGGACGTTTGTCAGGATGTCTTTATCAAATCCTGAGACAGATACCGCTATCATCTCAGTGGGATTGGAATATGATTCAGACTTAGGTGCTTGCACCGTATGGATTGATGACATCTCGGCAGTACAGAATGATACGGCTGAGTGGACTACGTTAGACAGGCGTAACTGGCGCATTGATAAAGAGGCACGGGATCTTATCCTTGGTAGAGATGGTCACGATGCTGTGGGATACAGCCTGATTAAGATAGTGGGCGGTGATAAGCCAGCCCTTCTGTCTAGTGATACTACAGCTACTGAGGTGGATGAGAACTTCATCATAGCCAACACGGTTAACCTGGCCCTGATATCTACGTCAGGTGGTCCTTCTACAGACCCTGATGCTAAGAGGCAGCTTAGTGCCTACTGGGCAGCACAGGCAGAGAGAGCCAGAAGGGCATTACCCTTGCTAGTGAATGTGAGGCAAGTTGAGTAATGACATCCAAGGTTGTAGACACCAATGAGATTTCCCTGAATGGGGTCTATTACCCCATTACACGCCCCATTCGTAGCACACTGGCATCTATATACCCTGCCAAGGTAGTCATAGGGGATACATCTAAAGATGACCAGTTGAGATCGTCCATCGTGGCATGGTCAGACTGGCGTGGTGGCATAGGCATTAACCGCATGGAGGGGGCAGGGGATGTAAACCGGGCATGGTTCAGTACCTGTCAGCTTAGATACAAGAACCATTTAGTCTTAGCTAACCTCGCAACAGCAACTGACACACCATCACACAGCCTGGGACAGGCCACCATTGGATCTATTAACACCTTCAAGGGTGAGGTCTATGCTGCATGGAATGGTGGCTCTGGTGCTACGCCTCAGATATATAAGTATGCTAACGGTGGTGATAGCTGGGGATCAGCATTAACTACATCTGGTATAACAGATGCGGTTACAGACAGCGTGGTCTTTACCGATGCCGGGGGCACTTCATACCTGGTATTTGCTCATTATGATTCCGGTGATTCTGGCTATTCGTATTCCTCCGATGGTGATTCGTGGACTACTGATGCCCAGGATACCCAGTTTCTAACTGTCTGGGATGAAAGGCTATGGGGAATATCGTATGAGGGTGTTCTCTGGAGTGCTGCGAAGCTAGACGGTACTGAGCATCTTGATGCCGTGTTACCCCTGCCAGACGGCAGTGTAACAGCACTATTTGTTGCTCGTAATGCGATGGGTATTCCTATCATCTATGCCGCTACCACTGAGGGGTTGTTTGCGCACAACAGCGATAATGCCATGTGGGAGGCAACTCAATTCACTCTACCTGTCCACCCTGACAACGGCTCAGGTTCAACAAGATGGAGAGAGTCGGTATACATACCCAGTGGCAATGGTATCTATAAGTACATTAACGGTAGTAACTCTGCCGTTGTCACTGTAGTGGGACCAGACCGGGATGATGGGCTACCGTCTGACAAGCGTGGAGCGATTCGCTCTATGGCAGGTAGCCATAACGAGTTGTTGGTGGGTGTAGATGCACAGGTAGGGGCAGATGCTGTTGCCACAGATGCTATACCAAGGCAATGGCAAAGCCACATGGGCAGTCCTGTTATGGCAGATGACACAGGCTATAGCACCATATTGGGGTACAACGAACTGGGGTGGGAAACAAAGTGGATAGCCAGTGATACCGGGACAACCTTTGATGATATGCACGTTAGCTCTGCATACAACAAATACAGGTTATGGTGGGGAGCTAATGGCGTTGTTTACTTCATGGACTTACCCAAAGATATCATTAACCCCAGTGAGGTAGATGACTTTGCCTTCGCAACTACTGGAGTCCACGAGACCCCTTGGTTTAACGCCTCACAGTCAGAGGTAGATAAGCTGGCACTCAACCTACGGATTGAATGTCAGGATTTGTCATCCAATGAAACTGTCTTGGTGCAGTATGCCACAGACTACACGGAAAGCTACACGACAGCCGTGACGTTAAACACAACAACTATGGGGGCTGCCGCGGGAACATATACTTACACGTTTGGATCTAGTGTGGGTACATCGTTCCGTGCTATCAAGTTCAAGCTCACGTTGTCCAGGTCTACGGCTACGACAACAGGGCTGGAGAAGTTCAACAGTCCGGATGTTGTCAGCCTGACCCTGGAGTGGAGAAAGAAACTCCCTGCAAAGTGGGGGCATACGGTTGAGGTGGACTTAAACAGGCCGTACAAGGGTAAGGAATCGAAAGATTTACGGTCCAATTTAATTTCTGCAATCGAGAGTACAACACTGGTAGAGTTTACGTTCAGGGATGATAGTGGTGGGACTAGGAACTATTATGTAGATGTTACGGCGGCGGTAGGAATGGAATACACAGGTAGAGATGAAAGGGGCACAACGCAGATTTCTGTCGTTGAGCCGTAGGAGAAAGAAATGAGGCTTGACCAAGGCACTACTACAGTATCTTCAGCAGGCACGGCAGTGCAGGTGCTTAATGTAACGAACCGTGTTAAGTATGCCAAGTTCAAAGCTCTGGGTGCTAACTCGGGCATGGCCTATGTGGGAGTTAGTGATGTTAGCTCCTCGTTGGGGTACGAACTGGACGCAGGGAACGAGATTGAACTGAACTTTGGTGAATTTGGTGGTAGCGTACCTGCCAATATATTCTATGTTGATGCCGGAACCAACAGTGATAAGGTATGTTGGGTGATGATCTTAGAGGGATAGCATGACTACAAGGCCACAACAGATCACAGAAGCACCTCAAGGATGGCCCGGATCGCTGCCTGAATATGTTGCTTACATTACATTTGAGCAACTAGGCAAGGTGGCGGGAGATGACTTCACGTATCAGTCTTCCCGTATGGGAGGGCGCCTGGACAAGGGTGGAGTTGTGCTTGATTTTGTGTTCAGTAATCCACCTGACTTGGCAGTAAATGTACAAGGTGTATACTATCACTATGAAACAGGCGTGAGTACACAGGCCAGAGACTTGTTTGCCCGTGCCCAGGTAGAGGGAGCAGGGATACGGTTGATCTTCATAGATGATGATGATTTATTCAGCGATCCACAATACTATTGTCGGGAAGCCCTAAACTACAGGGACCACTCTCGCATGGCAGGGGGGTAATATGGCTATTAACTTCAGAGGATACCTATTCGATGACGCAGGCAGTGCCATTCAAGGAGCTACGGTACAGCTTCTTGAGCAGGATGGTGACGAGGAAGCATCTACAACTACTGACTCTAATGGTCTTTGGTATTTTAATGAGGCTGATCAGGATACATATGACGTAAAGATTACACGGGGTAGTTCGATACGGTACATCCAGTGGGATGACCAGATATCCCTCAAGGAAATAGATGTCCGTAATGATTCAGCGGCAACCACTCCTGCGTTAACAGCCACAAACCTTACAAACAGCACGGCTAACCAGGTGGCTGTGTTTAGCGGAGCTAACTCCACGAAAGCGGACAATGATGAAGTTTATATGTCCTTTAAGTTGGCAGATTCTGCTGGTAACATTGATGAATTTGCCCGTATTACAGTGGTTGCCACGGATGTGACATCTGGCTCTGAAGATGGTCAGATAGAATTCGATGTGCTACAAGGTGGCAGCCTTATAAAGGCGTTCACTATTGCGTCTTCTACAGCAGGGGCACAATCTATAGACTTTAACCAAGACTCAATAACACTTGGTACTGGTACGGCAGCTACGGATATCACTTTGACCTTTGACGCTGAAAGTGCTGATGGTGTTATCACATGGATGGAAGATGAGGACTACTTCCAGTTCTCAGACGATATCCTTATGAGTACGACAGAGCGAATCAACCTACGTGATACTGCTATATACATATACTCTTCTACAGATGGACAGTTGGACTTAATAGCTGATACCGAAATACAGATAGCAGCTACTACTGTTGATCTTAATGGCAACCTAGATGTTTCGGGTACATATACTGGTGGTGGTCTTATGACTACTGGTGGCAGTATAGTTATACCAGACGCTGGTAATATAGGTGCTGCTAGTGACACAGATGCAATAGCCATTTCTTCTGGTGGTGTTGTTACGATGAACCAGATACCAGTCTTTAGTGCTGGCATCAATGTTTCTGGTGGGACTATAGCGGGCACACTGGCAACAGCAGCACAGGGTAACGTCACTTCTCTTGGTACTCTGACAGCCCTAACGGTTGATGATGTAGCAATAAATGGCAAAGTAATTACCATGACTGGTGACACCAGTGATACTACTGTCATTACTGCCGGTAGTGCCGGAACTCTTTCGATAGTCACCACAGATGCTGCCGGAGCAGCAGCCAACATTCAAATTACCGCAGATGGTACAGTAGATATTGATTCAGCAGGAGTCCTGACACTAGACTCAGGTGCTGCTATCAACATAGAACCTGCATCTGGTTCCGCCATCTTACTTGATGGCACGATAAGCATTGATGCCGGGGTAGTAACAGGCGCAACGAGTATCACATCTACAGCGTTTGTTGGAGATATAACTGGTGATGTCACAGGTACTGCTGACACAGCCACTGTAGCAACGACTGTAACCATTACCGATAACGAAAGTACAAACGAAAACAACGCTATCGTATTTACGTCCGGTGGTGATTTGGATGGGGGTAATATCGGACTAGAGTCTGATGGTGACTTGTATTACAACCCAAGCACAGGAACCTTGACAGTAACCAATGTGTCTGTATCTGGTACTTTTACCACAGTAAATAGCGTGACAATGGATTCCAATAATGCTGTGATCTTTGAGGGTACGTCAGCAGATGCTTATGAGACTACGCTTACTTCAGTAGATGCTACAGCAGATAGAACTATTAGCCTACCCAACGTGGGTGGTACGCTTCCAGTTCTTGCAGCAGCCTCTACAACACAGATTACTGCTACGCCTGACGAGATAAACCTAATAGATGGTGGCACGGCACGAGGGACAACAGCCATTGCAGATGGCGATGGAGTTCTTATCAATGATGACGGCACGATGAGAATGACTACTGTTCAAACCCTCGCTGCTTATCTTGATGACGAGATTACAGCTATGCCAAACTTGGCAACTACGGCGGCTACGACTGTAGGTGCGTTAGACTCAGGGTCAATTACATCAGGGTTTGGAACCATTGATACAGGCTCATCGACGATTACAACTACTGGCTTAATTTCTGGAGGGTCACTGGATATTGATAATGTTCTTATCAATGGCACAACCATTGGTCACACAGATGACACCGACTTGCTAACCCTTGCTGATGGGGCACTAACTGCCCTAGGTACTATCACAGTCGGAGTAGACGATACAGGGCATGATGTTAAGTTCTTTGGGGCATCTGCTGGTGCTTATATGGAGTGGGATGAAAGTGCAGACCAGTTAAGAATTATGGGTGCATCAGCCGATGCAACTACAAGCACAGGTAAACTACTCCTAGCCACATCTCTTACAGACATCAACGCCAATGATGTGATAGGTAAGATAGAATTCCAAGCCCCACATGAAGCTGGTGGCACAGATGCCATCACTGTTGCTGCTTCAATACAGGCTATAGCGCAAGGTACATTTAGTGCTTCGGTTAATGCAACAGACTTAATCTTCTACACAGGACATTCAGAAACGGCTACTGAGAAGTTTAGGTTTACCAGTCAGGGAGAGCTAGGAGTCGGTGGTGCTAACTATGGTACTGATGGACAGGTACTAACATCTGGTGGAGCAGGGGCTGCTCCTGCATGGGAAGATGCTGGTGGAGCCGTAAGTGCTGTAGCCAATGGTGCTGATAATAGGATCGTAACCTTCAGTTCCTCTGATGCCTTAAATGGTGAAGCCACCCTTACTTATGATGGGACAACGCTACTTCACTCTACTCAGTTAGTTATAGATACCAGCAATACTCACATAGAGTCTTCTGGTGGGGTTAAGTTTGGTACTGACGATGAAGGGATTGATGTTCATTTTTATGGGGAGGCTGCTAATACAGGTGTCCATTGGAACGCAAGTTCACCAAGAATGACCTTCTTAGACGGGACAGGTCTGAGCTTCGGTACTGGCATGGATCTCTATCTGGTTTTCGATGGTACGGACTTTACTTTTACTCAGTATGCGGGAGAGTATCAGTATACCAATACAGCAGGTGGAATTTATATAGGTGCTACACACGCTAGTAATGGTAATATTAACTTCAATGCTGAGGCTGGGACTATCTCGTTCAAGGATGGGGCTACCCCCAATGGAGCCGCAACCTTTGCGGTATTAAGAAACAACGGCTCTGATACTGGAGAGCTAAGATTATATGAAGCTGCTAATTATGTTGGGTTCAGGGCACCAGCACTTAGCGGAAACCAAGTCTATTTACTACCAACGGCAGACGGTTCAAGCGGACAGGTATTATCTACAGACGGTAGTGGTAATTTATCGTGGGTGAACAACTAGGGTTCTTTTAATGAAAGAGATAGTACACATAGCACTTCGGGACTGGCGGCTCTTCTGTGCATTGATTGAATTCGGAGAGGCAGTCTTGCAGGCACGGCAACAAACGTCGCGTCGCGAGACATGGTATGTGCCATATGCAGACAGGCAGCCACTGAACGCTATGTTCTGGAAGAAGTACGATATGGGAGGTGAGCCATGATGTCTAAAATGCGCCCTCAAATCATGGCAAGTATTCTGTGTGGGACTATCTTTGGGATAGTGGGTATGTGGGTAGGCATGGAGATGGGGGCCACTGAGGTGGTAACAGCGGTGATTGGTTCGGTGTTTGGATTCCTGGGCGGTGTCAGCTTAAAGGTATTGGAGCAGGAGTAGTCATATGTTTATCGCTGAACTGTGGATCAACCTTCTGATAGCAACTCAATGGGGATGGTGGAAGTTCCTTGAGTCACCTCGCCGTACATACAACAAGGTTATCTATTACCGGGATAAGATCCTCAGCACGGTAGAATATCTACAGGGCGAGAGTGCTAAGTGGAAGGCACTCTTCACCACGGTGCGCTTGCCTTACACGATACTGCGGTCATTCGGCCTCTCACCTCAGCTTGCAGCCAGTGTACTTATAGGTGGGTCGGTAGCTACTACAGGAGTTGTAGCTGCTGAAGTCATGGAGGGTCGTAGCTTCAGTCGTGGTGACAGTGGTATTTATGCAGCAAGTGTTGTAGGTAACAATGCTCCATTAGATGTGCCTACCAGCTATACTGATGGCGATAACACGTTGATGATAAGCCTTGGGTCTACTCCAGTTCGGGAGATCACCATCGAGAATGTCTCAGTAGGAACAGTCTTTACAGGAAGTGCGCTTCCATCAGGTGAGCAGAACGTTGTGGATGTTGGGGGGAACGTAGTAACTGGGGGAACAAATACCAGACTTGAAATAGGTCATCTGATATTTGAGAACTCACGCTGTAAGAAGTTAGAACTTATAGATATTAACGCTCATACCATAAATATCATAGGCAATGCCAGTGATGGTCAATCAATTGCGCCCAGTCCGGGCACTGCAAGGATGTTAGCCATTGGTGGTGGTCATCATCAGGCAGAAGCGATGGTCACTTCTGGCGGTACTTATGACCGCATACAAATCCAGGCTCCTTCAAGTGCTGTGAACGGAAGGATAGGCACACTACGACTGAGTAACCTGTACACAAAGGGGGGTATCTGCGCCCTGTACAAGTTGACTGTTGGGACGCTAGACATTTTTACCAATGAGGTAGGAATGGGGGATGGATTCTCAACTAAAGAATTTATTGTTGCCACATCTGTAACAGGGGCTAACATAACCATCACGGACAATGTTGAGGTTTCGATAGCAGAGCCGGCAACCCAGTAAAATGAAGAAACATATTAAAAGATGTATGCACAGACACGTAGATGGAAAAAGATGTGGTCAAAAGAAGCATGGTTCTACTATGTTCTGTACTCAACATAGGGTCAAGAGGTAAACATCGCTGTATGGAAACGTATGGCGCATTAACACGGTGTCTCAGTGGGGTAGGTAGAGGCACATTGATGGCAAA
>Ga0208180_1001515_pt1 | contig 13554 bp, 5 predicted proteins | sample MalvireepMed_s16_FD_184241 | JGI IMG/M metagenome (GOLD analysis project Ga0208180, IMG submission 184241) | Marine viral communities from the Global Malaspina Expedition - Malaspina viral metaG DeepMed_s16 (SPAdes) (version 2) | ecosystem: Environmental > Aquatic > Marine > Oceanic | place...
CCACCAACCCATAATTATACAAATATAAAATTATATTTTGATGATGTTTTACAATTAGCTATAGACGCTAATGGTGTTTCAAATTTTACATTTAACTATGATGCTACGTATGGTTGGAAAGTTTATTTCGCAACGGCACCAACTAACGGTGTTGTTATAAAAGTAGAGGTTGATACGAGTTTATGGAGAAATCCTGCAACGGGTATTAACGAAGAGGTTATAAATTATCAGTTTATAACTATTGAAGATATTATAAATAACTTCATGGTAGTTTACACGGGAGAAGATAAAATACTTAGTAAGGTAAAAAGAACTGATGTACAGTTTCACGCTATGCGAGCGCTACAGGAGTTGAGTTATGACACGTTAAAATCTGTTAAGTCTCAGGAAATAGAAATACCACCTTCACTTACAATGATAATACCACAAGACTACGTTAACTATGTTAAGCTTACTTGGTCAGATTCTTCAGGCATTGAGCATGTTATTTATCCAGCTAGTAAAACATCTAATCCAAGAGCTATAAAACAAGACACAGATGGTAACTACAGTTTCGATATTGATGAAGACGCTACAACAATAGGTACAATAGACCAAGATGACACATCTGATTTAATCAACCCTCCTGATTCTGACACTTGGGGTAAATATAAAAGTGCTACTCCATCTGAAAATAATAATTACGATTATCAAAATACTGCCTATTGGTCAGCTGGAGGAGAAAGGTATGGATTGGATCCTCAATACGCCCAAGTTAACGGTTCGTTTTTTATAGATGAAATAAAAGGGTTAATTCATTTTAGTTCAAATATATCTGGGGAAACAGTAATATTAAAATATATAAGCGACGGTTTAGGTACAGATGGAGAAATGATTGTTCATAAATTTGCAGAAGAAGCAATGTATAAATGGATTATATATGCTATTGTATCAACTAGAATGAATATACAGGAATATATAGTTCAAAGATTAAGAAAAGAAAGATTTGCAGAAACAAGAAAAGCAAAATTGAGGTTGTCTAATTTAAAATTAGAGGAACTATCTCAAGTATTAAAAGGAAAAGCAAAACAAATAAAACACTAATATATGCCAGAGCTTAAACACAGTTTTCAAACAGGTCGTATGAATAAAGATCTGGATGAGAGGTTAGTTCCTAACGGTGAGTATAGAGATGCGTTAAATATAGAGGTATCTACTTCAGAAGACTCTGATATAGGGTCTTTACAGACTACTATGGGTAATACGTTAGTGGGAAATGCTCCAGGTGGTACGTGTGTTGGAAGTATTGTGAATGAAAAAAATGATAAACTATACTACTTAGTTACAGCTACTGGAATAGATTTTATTGCAGAGTATGACCATGCTTTAGGAGTCACGCTTCCAGTGTGTGTTGATATACATGGTGGTGTAGGACCAAATCGTGTGTTAAATTTTGCTCCACAATTTCCTATAACTGGTATAAATATAGTTGACGGTATGTTGTTTTGGACAGATAACAATTCTGAACCAAAAAGAATACATATTGAAAGAGGAAAAGCTGGTACACTAAATTTTTGGACACACACAAAACTTCAAGTAAGAAATACTTTAGCTCCTTCAAGTGCAACTGTTTATATGAATGGTCCACCAATTAGAGAGGAACATCTAACTGTTATTAGAATATCTCCACCAACGGCGCCTTTATTGGAAATGAAGGATACTTTAGTTGGTGATATAAATGCTGATGGTACTATTGGGGTTATTGACGGTACAGTGTCTATGTTAGATGCAAATGGAGATGGAATCAATCCTTTTGTAGATGCAGCTGCAGGTGGTTTTCACATCGGTCCGGTACTTGTAACGTTTAATACACCACCTTGTCCAGATTACAGTGTAGGAGATTATTTAATTGTATCAGTAACTGATGATCCCAGTAAACAAATTAGAGTATTAATTGTTCCTACTACTGGACCACCGCCTCCATGCAGTTTTACGGTAGAATATCAATCTGGTGATCCAGATATTACGTCGCAAGATGTTGATTTTGACGTTACTTTAGAGCAGGTTGATCCGTTATTTCAATTTAAATTTCCTCGATTTGGATATAGATATAAATATGAAGATGGAGAATATTCCACATTTTCACCATTTACAGAAGTAGCTTTTTTACCAGGTGATTTTTATTACTTACCTAGAGAGGGATATAATCTAGGTATGGTAAATAATTTGAGGAAATTAGCTATAAAAGATTTTGTTCACGAAAGATTAATACCAGATGATGTAATATCTATAGATATTTTATATAAGGAATCTAATTCTCCAAATATATATTCTATCAAGACAGTAAAACGTGTAGATCCTGATCCAGGTGGCGCTTGGGATGCTTGGAATGCCGATTCTCGTTCAAGTATTAACACAACTGGAAGAACTAGAGGGTTTTTACCAATAAAGTCTGAAATGATACACGCTGTTTTACCAGAAAATCAGTTATTAAGACCCTGGGACAATGTACCAAGAAAAGCGTTAGCACAAGAAATAACAAAAAATAGATTAGTATATGGTAACTATTTACAAAATTATAATTTATTTAGTACAAATCCCCTTGAAAATAATATAGATGTTCAACTTGGAGTTATTACTAGACCGCACGATATAACCGGTGCGTTAATCCCAGAACAATATAATCCTGCAGACGCGTACAATTATAGGATCGCAAAATCTGTAAAATCATTAAGAACATATCAAGTAGGTGTTGCTTATATTGATGAATACGGTAGAGAAACACCAGTATTTTCATCTGACAAACGTGGAAACGTTCCTGGGATTAGTGACACGTCTATTACCTCTCTATATGTAGACAAAACATCTGCTGATCAGGGTAATAAATTAGGTGCTCACGTGACTAGTACCGCGCCTGACTGGGCTACAGCGTTTAAATTTTTTGTAAAAGAAACGTCTAATGAATACTATAATTTAGCTTTAGATAGATGGTACGATGCTGAAGATGGTAACGTGTGGTTGTCTTTCCCGTCATCTGAAAGAAATAAAGTTGATATAGAAACATTTTTAATACTTAAAAAAGAACACGATAATTGGAACTTTGTTAATGAACCCGCTAGATATAAAATTTTAGCTTTAGAAAACGAAGCGCCACCATTTGTAAAAACAGAACCAACATCATTAGGTACATTTACTGATACCTCTACTGGTACTACAATAGGTGTAAATGGTGGAGGTGGTACAGGTTGGCCGTTTGTAGGGGATAGAAGTTTTTTCATAGATACAGTTGCTGCAAATGCAATAAATTGGAATACAACTATTTTAGCTACAGATATATCCGAAGTATATTTTCGATTTAGATCCCCAACAACTTATGGTAAGTGGTACAAAATGTTGGGATTTACATCTATATCAACAGGACCTGGTTACTATGAAATAAGTACAAAAAATCCATTTGGACCAGATATGGCTCTAACTGGAGATTCTTACCAGAATAGGACTGGGGGATTGATAATTGAAGTAGTTAGAAGACAAGAAATAAATAAACCAGAATTTGAAGGTAGATTTTTTGCTAAAGTAGTTAAAGACGCTACTTTAATAAAAAGAATAGTAAAACCATTAAACGGAACTAATTATATAATAGAACAATCTGCAATGTCTAGTTATATAAATCCAGAACCAAGCGCGGATCCAAATGCAGGTCCAAGCCTTTTACATGGAGGACCATTTGCTAGCGCAGGCGTAACACATCCGAATTCTTGGTTTGGACTAAATCGTAATCGTGTTTCTATAATAAGTTCAAATCAAACTCGGGCCTTGACTCCTGGTGGTAGTGGGCAGGGAGATGGGGACCTTTATTGGGATCTAGCTGGTAATACACCTAATAGTAGCGCGTCTGGTTGGTTTATAGATAAAATAGAGGGATTCAGGGATCTTAAAGTTGTTAATAGATATTGGGCTAATTCTGATAATAGTTGGAGGACAAATCCTCAAAATCCAAAGATGGGGATGTGTACGCCCGTGACTATTCGTATAGGCACTGTAAGTGCTTATGACGACAATAACGTACCTGAAGGGATGCAAGTTTTAGGTACTGGAACTCATACAACTAGCACTAGTCTTACTGGAAGTTATCTACAGAGTGGAGCGGCGGGACCTGCGAATGATTTGTTTACAGACACATCAGCTACCGGGGAAATTGCTCCTTCTGTTGGTATAGATACTAATTCTGGTAATAATTTAATACATTTATCTTATTCTGGTATAGGTACTAAAACTTCGGGATGGGGTGCTACAACAACAAATCTTTCTAATATTCCAGGAGATTTTCAAGTAGATATGACTAAACATACTGCTGATTTGCTATTTATAAATGAACTCATAACGCCTGGGACAATATGGAGATGGAGAGAAGATCCAGGACAAGTTATATATCAAACACTGCCTCCCCAAACAACAGGTACATCGACTCCGCAAAACAATACACAGTGGGCGAAAAACACTTATGATACGTCTATTGGCACTATTGGCGAACCTGGTATAACTCTTTATAATTATTGTAATTTTGATGATTACGCTGTAGATAATCATCATCAAGTTTTAGGCGGTTGGATAGGGTTTCCAATTAATAGTTATTTTTGTACAAGTTGGAAAGGGGGTTGGGTTACAATGACACAAAGTTCACCTGAAATTGGGCCCGCAGTGATGTGTTGTGAAAATAGTTTTACTCACACAAATGTTGGGGGTTGGACCTCCTCACCCCTTGGGCCTGTGATGGGATCTGGTACGCATGGTGGTAGTCTTAGAAATAGGTTTCCTGGACACGTTGAGCATTGGGATCGTCCATTAAATATACGTAGAAGATTTCAATTTAGGGCAGAACCTTATGATAACCCTGGTAGCGCTATAGGTTCAATAGCTCCACACTTTTACACCCCTGTGAATGATCCAAATTTTCCAGCCCATTATGATTCAACAGGTACAGCTTTAACAACCTCATCAACACCAGTTTTACCAGCCACACCTGCTCCTGGTATAAGAAACGATGGTATGCATTCTGGGTACGCTGTTGCTGGGAGTTTACCGTTTGCTAGTCCAGATCCGTTAGGTAACACTGAAATACCTAATAGAAAACAATGGGATTTGGGTGGAACACTACAATCTACTATGCCTGGTAGTGTAACATGGGAAATACTATCTCCTTATGCTGGCGATGATACTAAATATTCTAGTAAAAATCCAGCTATATGGGAAACAGAACCAAAAGAAGATGTTGGATTAGATATCTATCATGAAGTAGGACAAATATATCCTATTGAACTTAATAATGATACAATAGAACAATTTGTTGGCCCTGTACACGCGAATCTTATAACGAATTCTTTCGTTAAATGTTACAGACCCGGTGTTGGGTATATAGCACTCTCAACCGTATCTGTGAATGCGTTTCCATTATTTGTTGACCCATTAGATATTAGAGTGAATCAGGTTGCTGGTAACTCTGTTAGACTAACAGATTTCGTTCCTGCAAATCCTACAACTATCGGCAACAATTTAACAGGAGCTGGAGCACCATTAGTTAATGATGTGTTAATTTTTGTTAGGGCAAATGGTGGCACTACAGAGGCTCCTGTAAAAACTGTTTTAGCTGGTGGTTGGTTTGAGTTATGGGAGAATGTTGATAAAAACTTAGTTATACTACCTTGGCATAATTGTTATTCTTTTGGTAATGGTGTAGAATCTGACAGAGTCAGGGATGATTTTAATCAAGTAACAATAGATAATGGTCCAAAAGCATCTACGACGTTAGAAGAACCTTACTTGGAAGAAAGAAGGGCTAGTGGTTTAATATATTCTGGAATATATAATTCTATAAGCGGTGTAAATAATTTAAACCAATTTGTACAAGCGGAAAAAATAACAAAGGATTTAAACCCCGTATATGGTAGTATACAAAAACTACACGCTAGAAACACAGATCTACTAACTTTATGTGAAGATAAAGTATTTAAAATATTAGCTAATAAAGACGCTTTGTATAATGCTGATGGAAATATGAATCTAACAGCGACAGCAAATGTACTTGGACAAACAATTCCGCTTACAGGTGAATATGGAATATCTAAAAATCCAGAATCTTTTGCTTCAGAATCTTACAGAGCGTATTTTTCAGATAAAAATAGAGGAGTAGTTTTAAGATTATCACAAGACGGGTTAACGCCTATATCTGATTATGGTATGAAAGATTGGTTCTCAGACAACTTACCATTAGCAGATAAAATAATTGGTAGTTTTGATGATAAAAAACAAACATATAATGTAACTTTAAATTATCCAACCTCTGGACCTTCCATAACCGGCGTAACTGTAAGTTTTACAGAGAATGTAAAAGGTTGGCCATCGTTTAAATCATTTATTCAAGAATATGGATTGAGTTTAAATAATACTTATTATACTATATTTGGTGGACAACTGTGGGAGCATCATAGCAATCCACTTAGAAATAATTATTACGTTAAGCAATATGATTCTCATGTAGACGTGTTATTTAATGATGCTCCTGGTTCTATAAAAAGTTTTCAAAACTTAAATTACGAGGGTACCCAAGCTAGAATAACTCCTGATATTAATAATAACTTGGAATACTACGACAACTTCTTGAAAACAGGTTGGTATGTTAAAAAGATAATGACAATTTTGCATCAAGGATCGTTTGCCACTTATGGTAATTGGGTTGATCAAGATGAGTTTTTAGATGATCGTTTAGATTTAGGGTCACAACTTCCGGTTCATGCAAGTAATTGGCACACAGATCATTCGGGCAAAAACACTGGTTTAGAATTTTGGGATAAGGAAGGTAAGTGGTTTAGTCAAATTAAAGGTACAGCAACAGAATGGTTACCTGATGGTAAAGCTGGTAATATAGATACGCAAGAGTTTTCTTACCAAGGTATTGGTAACGTTGGTGATATAAAGTGCCCGTATGGTTGCCCATCATCTTGGAAATGTGTGGCGGAAATGATAGATGTAAATAGTTGTGATGGATTGATAGAAATAATACCAACAACTCCTTTTACGAACACAGAACATTTCGTACAATACTTAAGTGATCCTAATAATGGTTATACAAATAGTGATCCAAAGGATTTTTACGCCTGTATAGAAACTGACCCAAGCTACGTAAATCCACTAAATGTATGTAGATGTGGTACCGGTATTTTGGTGCTGGGATTTAGAGTTGGTTTTAATAGTGGTATGGGATATTTGCTACCTGAATCAAATTATACTACATGGGATGATTTTGTGAATACCTTAATAAACGATTGGGATACTCAAATTGATTCTACCTACATTTGCCCAATAATCTTTGGTATGACGTATGTGGATGTGATAGATGCTTTAACTATTTGGAGTCATACATCATCACTTGGAATTGTTATTCCATTCATTGTTATTATTGATGAACCTGATCCTTGTGTTTGTAGAGAAGTCCAGGTTTGTGAATGTATAGAGTTTCCTGGAACCCAACATCACCCGACAAAATCTGATTGTGAAGGCGCTACGAATTGTTGCTAATTAAATATAAATATTAAAAATAATATGAATAATTCTCTTTATCCAAAATATTACTTAGATATGGCACCTAATGGCGACGGTTACGGGGGTGGTGATGGTAGTGATGCTGCTCCGTCAAAAGGTGCGTCTCAAGATGTTACTGATACAGGCGGGTATATTAGTGATATGACGTCGACGCCTCTATCACCTGGTTTACCTGCGCATGGTGGTACCGGAAGCCCTATAGTAGGTAAGTATTATTGTAACGATAGTCCTTTTCAAGGGAATTCATGTGTGGAGATTATTGATGCAAACGATCCGATATACTCTATTCCAGGACACCCACCTTATCCAGCAATTAACCAAGTTTGGATACCAGGAGTTCCATCAAAAATGAGTGTATCTAGCTACTACAACGCTATTGCCAGTATTCCACCAAGTCAAGTAAAAACATTGTATAACAGTCAGTCAGAATGTGAGATTGATTGTAGTAATCATTATCCTTGGAACTGTTGGACTTACAACAATGGTTCAACCGCGGTTGGTACTAACTCTTTTTATCATTTAACTTCATCTCAAAAAGAAGGTTTTTGTGAAAACTGCCATTATGACACAGCAATCGATATAACTAAAATTCACCCGTATTGTTGGTGTATAAATCCACAAACAGGTGGAATTCAACCACAGCAAGGTAGTATTTGGACAAGACCTCCCTACGTTTATACTTGCAATGCAGGACCGAAACTAAAAAAGATACGATCAGTAAAAATTGAAAAGGAAGAAAAATCTATAAGTCCAAGAGGAGAGGTAAGAAATATAGATATTTATGGTGATGGAGGAGCTGTTTTTACTTTAACTTTTAAGGATAGTTCTGACTGTACGATATTAAAAGACGAGATAGAGAACGTAAAAATACCTAGTAGTGGCAATTACTCCTTTAAACAAAAATTCCCGGCTTTAGAATCTGGTACATCTGAAACGTATAATATAACAATGAGTGCTGCCGCCGGAAGTTCATTAGATGGTTTTATAGATAATCAACCACCAAATATAACATTATATCAATATAAAGATCCAACTATCTCTTTTACTTATACCGCATCAACTGCACACGATCCTATTGGTGGAAGTACTTTAACTATATCAGGTGGTGACGTGGCATGTTCGAGCACGGCGGGATATTCTGGAGATTACTCTAAAACATCTACTACTAATCTTACTAGTGGTTCTGTAAACGCTATTTACGCTTATGGAAAACCTTCGTTTAGTGATTGTATTAGTAGTAGCACTGCTATTAAAAAAATAGCAAAACGAGATGAAGACGATATGGATAGTTACAGTAGATTAAAGTTAGCACCTAGTACCACTAGGACAGAGGAAGATGGAACTATAACTGGGGGATTAAAAGGTGGTATGCGTTTTAATGGTAAAGTATCACATGAAAAAATAGTTACAAAAAGTATAGATGAAGATGGTGAGATAATTAGCGGTAATTGTAGTAAGTTAACAAACAGGTTCAAACTATCTGATAACCACAAACTTTTTGAAGGAATGAGTGTTTGGAAGGGTGACGTGTTTATTTCTGAAATAATGTCTGTAGGCGAAGGTGAAGGTTGTGATCCATTAACAGATATAACACTAACTTCTGAACATATCATAAGAGATGATACTGTTTTAAGATTTGAATGGTTAGTTGGTGGCACTGTTGATTCGGTTCCAAGTGGAGAAACTATTGATCGCACAAGACCTAGAGTAAATGACGACTTGGTTGGTTGTGAAGATGAAGTAGAGTTAGTTGGCGCTATGTACATACCTAATGGGACAGAATTAACCTTTGATGACAATGAAACGGTTGTAAACGGAAGAATAACAGTAGAGAAAAGTGGTTTTGCAGGAGTTTCCCCTACAACTACCGCGGGTACAATGTCTGTTACTACATATATAACTGTTTTACAGTTTGGTATTACTGATGTTACTTATACTATAGATTTAGATAAGTTTATAACGAAAAGACCAGTTGCATACGATCAAGAAGTTGTGGCACCTAAAAATACAACAGCAGATCCAACATCAACAACTATTTATCCAAAATTATACGATGAAGACGCGAACGCGGCAACAAAGACATGTGCGGTATTTACTAACCCGAGACATGGTACCGTATCTGCTTACGACGCTGATTTGCACACCATAACTTACACCCCGTATACTGATTTTGTAGGAGAGGATTCTTTTGGGTTTAGATCAAATGACGGAACAAATCCTAGTGATGAAAAAACAATATATATAACTGTAAAATAACAAGTATGCCTATAGTAAGATTAAATTTCAACTATCCAATAAACGTATCTGTTCAACTAATGGATGTGGTGTATTATTGTACCACCACTCCAGTTGGTCCAAATAAAACTTGGGCAGCAGGAACAACACCGCATTTTCAAGGTAATCAAGATGGTATTTATATAATTGGTGACGTGGTGCAAATATCCCAATGGAATGGTGTAACATCTTTTATAGATGCTGATATGGAGATGCAATGGTGGAATGCACATGGACCTCCGGATAGAGATGATTTTATAATGTTTAGTAAAGATAATAAAGCTAACTTAAGCAGTATGTTAGGTTATTATGCTATAGCTAGGTGGTCAAATAATTCTACTGATGAAGCTGAATTATTCAGTGTTGGAGCAGATATATTTGAAAGTAGTAAATAATTGATAAAAAATGTAATTATAAATAGATAAAACAATAAATTATGTCAAAAAATATAAAACATAGTCCTTTTAAATTTATAGGCCCGTTGATTCAAGCTATTGGCGCAGGTAGTCAAAGGAAAAAAACCCAAGCGGAAGAAGCGAGAGCACAGGGAGAATACGATGAGATGCGTGAAAAATATATGGGCTTAGATACAAGTAATTTATATAGTGATGTTTCAAATCCATATGCTAATATGGAAAATGTTTATGAGGACTTAACAGTTAATCAGCAAGAGGCCCAATTCATGAAACAACAACAACAACAACAACAAGCAGGTATAATGCAACAAATGGGTGGAGCTGCTGGCGCTAGTGGTATAGCTGGTTTAGCGCAAGCTATGGCAAACCAAGGAGCTCAACAATCACAAAGAGCTGCGGCTTCAATTGGCAAACAAGAACAAGCAACACAAATGGCTGCGGCAAGAGGTGCTGAACAAGTTCAAACTATGGAGAGACAAGGCGGTTGGAAAGCTGATATGACGAGAAGAGCAGGTGCTGAACAATCTAGAGAATTAGAAAAATCTAAAGTTTCCACGTTATTCACTATGGCAACCGGTAGATTAACACAAGCTAAACAAGCAGAACAAAACAGACAAGACGCAATGTGGGGTGGTATTGGTGATGTGTTCTCGCCGACCTCTTGGTTATAACAACATAAAATAATATAATTATGGCAAAAAAACAGCCAAAACCAGAAAGAGTAATTGGCAACGCGTATAAGTATTTTGATAGCATAGACGATGATTCTTTGCAAGATCCTTCTTATATACCAGAGCATATACAACCTTACGTCAGTCAGGTAATAAGGAAAGATCGTGCAAGTTTTGATATATTAGAAAGAAGATTAAAACTGGCAGATAAGGATAGTGATGATTATATTGGGGCGTTAAGAGCAAGAGAAGGAATAGCAAAGAAATTTATAACAATAAGAAAACAAATAGATTTGTTTAACAAAAGAACAAAGGGTGTTAAAGATGTTATTCCAAATATAAATCCCGCAACAACAGAGGAAAACGCGTATGTGAACCTGGCTGTACATGGTAACCAATGGGATAGTTTTCATATTGATGATGATGGTAAATTTCATTTTGGTTTAGAGATAGAAATGTCCCCATCAAAACTTAATTTTTTTAAGTTCGAAGACATACAAAACAATAATCCTATCGTCACAGAACCGTTCAAGGAAAAAATAGACATGTTTAAGTTAGCTAATATTACGAAGTCTAAGAGGGATACTGGAGCTCCGTTTGATTGGGAATGGACATACGATAAAATACTTTATAGCCTTAACGAAGCTGGATCAGATGCTGTTATGGGTTTAGCTTTTACAGATATAGCTGGTGACGGTAAAACTAAATCATTTAGCGAACAGTGGGACGAAGGTTTAGTGGACGAAACAATATATCTTGATGATAATGGAGAACGAATAGTAAACAGTAATGGAGAACCGTTTACTTCTAAAGACATGAAAAACCCAGAAAATATGAAAGTTACTAGTAAAGTATTTTCTAAATATATGACTAACGTTATGGCAGAAATAGGTGGTGTTGGTTGGCCTCAAGAAGAAGTGGGAATTACTGCGCAAGGAAAAGATAAAACACCAAAATGGGGAAGCGCACTTGCAGGGGCGGGAAGAGAAGGTGCCGCGCCGAGTAGGATAGGTAATATGTTTAAAAATTTAGATGTGGAATTACCAACGCCTGGAGCTGGGGAAGTAAAAAGTAAAAAGTCTGTTGCAAATACTGGGTTAAACGAGGAAGTTAATAATTATCTACGACCAACAGGTACAGATACAGGGCCACTACCTGAAAAAATTAAAAACATGCCTCCAAGGTTGTATAATTATTACACTGCGCGGATTGAGGAACTGGCTAAAACATCGAAAACAAAACAAGGAAAACATTGGGAGTTATCGCTACCAGGTGGTGATTATTATTCGTTATTAAAACAAATACACGAGTGGAGAAGAAAAGATCTTACACCAGCAGAGTTAATAAAGAAATATAGCTAGTATGCCTTTAGAAGAAATTGTACAAAATATGATTGACGCTAATGAACCAGAGGAAACCATTGCCACTGTAATAGAGGAGTATGGTAAAACTGATGAAAACGGTTTAGTTATACCTAAAAAACAGGTGAAGTTAAAAAGTGAAGAGCCAAATGTAAAAAAGACTAAAAGAAAAATTGGGGATGTGTACAATTACCGTAACGTACCTATTAATATAGGCACTGAAGACGAGCCATTATATAAAAATATTTGGAAAGCTACAACTATAAACAAATACGGAGACGAAGAAGAGATTGTAATTGATGAGTTTGATGAAAAGGGAAATCCTAATATCCCAAAAGAGCATGTTGAGTTTGTTCAAAAAGATCTTAGAAGTAAGAAGCTTGCAGATTTGTCTATTTCAGATGCACTTGAATCTATTAGACCAAATACGTATGAAGAAAAAGAAAAGAGAGAAGAACTAACAAATGATATACAAGAAGATTATGATAAGCTATTAGATTATAGAAACAACGTGGGTCTTCCAGAAAAACCAAGTGAAGAAGCTGTTAGTCTTCCAACTCGAGTAATGGTTCCAGGACCTGGCGGTGAGATGATGGAGGTTTTAAGACCTGAAGGTATAGAGGCTCAATACACTTCTGAAGCCATAAAAAATTGGGAAAACCAAGTATCTTATTATAATAATCAACGAAATACATTTATGCAAGGTGGGTTTGCTAAAAGTTATAAATCAGCTGAGAAACGACTTAAAGAACAAGAAAAACTTACTGGAAAAAAATATACCGCCGATGATGTTTTAAAAGAAATAGAAAATGAACGTTATATTGATTGGAGAACAAAATACATTAAAGATCAATTAACTAAAAAATTTGAAGGGGATTTAGATTGGGGAGATACAGCTTGGTCTATCTTTGATGTAGGATTAGAGAAACTTACTAGTGGTATTTTAGATATAGACACAGAAGATCTTCCAGAAGATCAACAAATATTTTTAAAAAATCTACAAGAACATTATAAGAAGTACGGTACAAAAAGAGATATTATAACGAGTGCGCCTGTTCTTTCTAAACAAATAAAAAACAAAAGCCAAGAGCTAAATTTATTACATAATTTTATAAAATTAAATGTTGAAGATTTAAAGGCCAAAGAACAGGAGTTAAGTGATTATATTACAACTTCGGAAAACATATTTACACCGTTAAACGAAAAGTTGAAAGATTTGGAGCCTATGAAAGATGTGGTGGAAACACTAAATAA
>Ga0208180_1001520_pt1 | contig 13534 bp, 22 predicted proteins | sample MalvireepMed_s16_FD_184241 | JGI IMG/M metagenome (GOLD analysis project Ga0208180, IMG submission 184241) | Marine viral communities from the Global Malaspina Expedition - Malaspina viral metaG DeepMed_s16 (SPAdes) (version 2) | ecosystem: Environmental > Aquatic > Marine > Oceanic | place...
AAACTTTTAACAAGATACCCATCGAAAAGGAGAATGACGATGAAAGCACAGACGAAGAAGAAGTATAAGATAACGGTTACCAAATCTTACTGGGTTAAGAAGCAATCGTTCAACTATGTGGATGCTGAGAACGGAGACATTGCAATGGCGCAGGTTGAAAAAGATTACGAGGACGAGGTTCTAAGCTGGGACACAACCGAGCGCAGACATGAAGGGGTGGATTGGGGAATTGGCGAGATCGTAGACGATGACGAGGGGGATAGGTGATGAGAGTTCTTGATTTGTTTTCGGGTGTGGGTGGCTTTTCACTCGGCCTTGAAAGAGCGGGAATGGAAACGGTTGCCTTCTGTGAGTTCGATAAGAAGGCTCAACTGGTACTCAAAAAACATTGGCCTGACGTGCCAATCTATGACGACGTGAGGGAATTGACTTATGACAAACTCAAAGAAGACGGGATTGTGGGAGACTCCAAACGCCAACGAAGACAGGGCGGAGAATTACACAAGGGAGACATCCCACAAACATTGGAAGGAGGGCAGGCAAGTTCATTTATCCCAACAAGCGAGGGACGAAAGACTACAAAGCAAACCAATAGCAGAAAACAAGCATCCACAGTTGACCTTATTTGCGGGGGATTCCCCTGCCAACCATTCAGTGTTGCCGGGAAGCAAAAAGGCGATCAAGATGACCGTCACCTCTGGCCGGAATATTTCAGGCTTATACAAGAAATCAGACCCCGTTGGGTTATTGGCGAAAATGTTGCTGGACTCATCAATCTGGGCCTCGACGAGGTGCTTTCTGACTTGGAAAGTGCGGACTACTCCTGCCAAACGCTTATTATTCCAGCTTGTGCCGTCAATGCCCCGCATAGAAGAGACCGAGTTTGGGTCATCGCATATTCCGACCCCAGCGGCATTCGACGCGAACAATGTTCAGAGTTTTCGGAAGGACAGCAATATCGAGCAAGGGGGAAATCACAGCGTGTCGTTGACGCATTATGTCAAGATGTGGCCGACTCCAGACGCGAGTCAAAGAGGGGCAAGGATAAACCAAAACGGACATCAGATAACCTTGCAGGATGCGGTAGCGAGAGCCAATGGCAAGATGCTTCCTACTCCAACCGCGTCGGATGCAAAGACCCACTGGAACGACAAGATCAGGTTCGACAGTTTAAGTGCGGAGATAAACAGACAGAGGGACGCGAACAAGATGTGGACAACGCCGACAGCACACAATGCGAAGGAGGGAGCATACCCAGCGGAGTTTACCCGAAAGACTCCAACTTTAGCGGCAGAAGCAAAGATGGGAATGCCGTCTGGGATGTGGCCGACTCCGAATGCAAGCGACAATCGGGACAGGGGAAACCTATCAGACCCGACAGTACAAAGACGGATAAAGTTGGGGAAGCAAGTGGGCTTAACAATGGCGGTGAAAGATCAAACACAAACTGGGACATTGAACCCGATGTGGGTCGAGTGGCTCATGGGATTCCCAATAGGGTGGACAGACTTAAACAGCTAGGGAATGCGGTCGTACCCCAAATCGTTGAACAGATAGGAAGAGCAATTATGGAGATTGAAAATGCCGGGAATAATAAGTCGGAAAATTCATAAGAAAGAAAACCATCCTCCAAGAAACTTTGGGGGAGCTATTGTAAAATGTGGCGTTAAATATCCGGGCGTTGTAACAGCCGACTGGAGCGGAGTTACTTGCCCGAAATGTTTAAATTTAAAAGGAGCAAATCATGATTACGAAAGAACAGATTGAATTCAAGAAAGGGAAACTTAGCGCATCGCAAGTTGGCGCGGCTGTCGGGATCCATCCGTTTCAAACACCCGCAGGCATTGGCATGGAAATTCTAGGCAGAATCCCACCCCCGGAAGAGAATGCTTTTATGCAAATTGGCAACATCATGGAGCCTACCATTGCTAAAATCTACATGAATCAGGAAAAGATTGAAATTTTCGAGTGGCAAAAAACCTGCGTCCATCCAAACTTTGAATGGCTGATCGCTCATCCTGATTATTACAAAACCGATGAAGCTGGCAAGCCGACCTGCCTGATTGAAATAAAAAATGTCGGCGCACGTCAAAGGTTTCGTTGGGAGAACGGTGTCCCGGTATACGTTGTCGCCCAGTGTGTACTTCAGTCATTGTTGGCTGGAATCAACGAGGTTGAGGTGGTTGCGTATTTTGGCGGTAACGATCTGGAAATTTATCCGCTGAAGATAACGGCGAAACAACAGGATGCGCTGATGACCAAAGTTTCATTGTTCTGGTTTAATTGGATCTCGAAAAATATGATCCCACCTGTATGTGACCGGGACATTGAACTAATAAAAACCCTCTACCCTACGGCTGACAATGAATTAGAACTGACGGCTACAGCCTCGGTTATGCAGGACATTGAGGAGTATCAGGGCTGGAAGGAAAACCGGAACGAACTTGATAGAACTATCGGGACATTGGAGGCAAAGATTCGCCTGCTGATGGGGGGCGCGTCTACGCTCAAGGCTCCTGATGGCACGAGACTGTTCACCTATCGACAAGCCAAACCAACTGCCAAGACGGATTGGAAGTCGGTTGCACAGTGCTTTGAGTCGCAGAAAAACTATGTTAGCAAGATCGACAAGCACACTAAGGTCAAGGAGGGATCACGACGGTTTCTTGATAAACATAATTACGAGGCATAATGAAAATCTACGAAACACATTGGGATCTTGAAAAGATATTTGACACGGTGCGCCTGCTTCGCAAGCACTGGGATAAACGCGCTCCGAATATGGAGTTTTACACGCTTGGCAAAACAGTTTATTTGGACGGAAACACACCAGCTTATAATTCTTGTCGAGATGGAGTAAACCAGATTTTGCTTAAATATTTTGACTTTATGTATAAGGATTTAAGGGAGATGTTAAGCGTGATTTTAGGCGAGCCTGTTTTTTTTAATTATGACATTGCCTTGCCGGGGTTTCATGTGTTTCCATCAGACCCACAGTTTCTATCCATGTACGGGCCGTGGCACGTTGACCTTCCCCATAACACTCTGGGGTTGGGTGAGCAAGACACGCAAGCCTATACAATCGCCATCAAGCTACCGACAGGTGGCGGTGGCATGGACATGAAGATCAACGGTAAAGAAAAATATGTTGAGTATGAAGAAGGAAAAATGTATCTGCACGATGGGGCGGACGTGCATCGCATTTCTTGTTACAAAGAATACTGCCCAGACGAATACCGGATAACCCTGCAAGGTCATCTTGTGCGGAACAACGGTGAACTTATAACTTTTTGGTAAAGATGAAAATGGCTATGGTGCGACAGATAACATTTGACGAGGCCCACCCGTGGATACTCAAGAAACACTACGCAAAAAGAATCCCTAACATCCAGTACGCCTTCGGTCTTTATGAGGGGGCTATATTGGTGGGGGTTTGCACGTTTGGAATACCCGCAAGCCCTTCTCTATGTCGTGGGGTGTGTGGGGATGAGTACAAGGATAAAGTCTTAGAGTTGAACAGGCTTTGCATTGATAGCCCCAACAAGAACAGTGCAAGCATTCTTGTGTCTGGTTCCCTAAAGATAATCCCGTCGAGGAAAATCATAGTTAGCTACGCTGACACTTCAATGGGGCACGTTGGCTACGTTTACCAAGCGACAAATTTTATATATACAGGGTTATCGGCAAAAAGGAGCGACCCTAAAACCTACAACAACAAGCATAGTAGGCACAATAAAGACAGATTATGCGATGGGGCGGAGAAGGTAGACCGACCACAGAAACACCGCTATATTTATTTTATCGGTAGCAAGAAGTGGAAGAAAATGATGCAACGCGACAAACTGAAGTACACTGCCAAGCCATACCCGAAGGGTGACACCAAAAGGTATGAGGCAGAATATCAACCCGAAACACAAATGCTTTTAATCTAAAGGAGTAAATCATGAATGAAACAGCGTTAGTACCCAATAAAAAATTAAAGGATATTGCTGACCTATTGGACAGCCGGAAGGATGAAATTGCCAAGGCCGCACCGAGAATTCTTGACACAAAAAGACTGATGCGGATCTGCCTGTCATCAATTCAAAAGAACCCACTGCTACTTGAATGCACCCCTGCCTCACTGGTTCGCTGTGTAATGGACGCGGCGACCTTTGGGCTTATTCCTGATGGGGCAACGAATGAGGCGCATCTGGTTCCGTTCATGAACCGGAAAAAGGGGGGCTACGAAGCCCAGTTCATGCCGGGGTATTCAGGAATCATCAAACTGGCATTGCAGTCAGGCTACATCGATGGGGTAGAACTGCATGAGGTGTACCAGAACGATGAGTTTGAATACGAGTATGGTCTTGATCAGAAGTTGAAACATCGTCCAACTGAGGGCAACCCCGGTGATCTGAGGGCGTTTTACTGTATTGTCCTACTCTCCACAGGTCATAAAACTTTTGAGGTGATGACCGTCAAGAAAGTCGAGGAGCATCGTGACAAGTTTTCAAAATCAAAGACAAGGGGGGGGGAAGTTTATGGGCCTTGGGCAGATCATTTCAATGCGATGGCCTTAAAGACTGTATTAAAACGGGGACTTAAATACACCCCAAAGTCGAGCGAACTGGCAGGGGCGTTGAAGTTGGACGGTATGCAAGAGGCTGGCGTTGACCGGGATAACCCGGAGGTGGTAGATATTAAGCCGTCTACTTCGGTAACCACGGGAGTTGAAGGATTTGATAATGCGTTGGGGGCTGGCGGTGACGATGACGTTCCTATCGATACGGATTTGAAGACAATAATTTCTGATCGTCTAAAGGAACTGTACCCGAAGAGCGTACAAGGGCGGTTGAAAGTGCTTAAAGATGTTGTAAGCGTAGCCGACCCGTCTTTTGACCTGAATACAATCAAGGGCGTAGATGATCTCTCGCCTACTTTGTCTGCGAAGGTTGCGGGTATATTCTTTAAAGCTGAAGATGAATCATGAAAACTTACAAGGATGACCTCGGCAATGACTTTTATGACCTGCCGATGTTTGACCGGGCGCATGCAAGAAATTCGGATCCGGTGACATCGCATGAAGCGGCTGAAGCGATCACACCATCTTTAAATAAGATTGAGCAAGGCATATACGAGTGCCTCTGCTCTTTCTTACCGGGTGGCGCAACCGCTGATGAGATTGTTGAAGCCTCTGGGATCCAATACAGGACGGTGACCCCACGCCTTAAACCCATGTGCAAGAAAGGGTTTGTGGTTGACTCGGGCGAACATAGGCGCGGTGATTCCGGTAGACGGCGAATCGTCTGGACGGCCCGCATGCAAGGCAAGGATCTATGACAAGCAAGCAGAAACGAAAAGAACTACAGCGCACCTTGAAAAGCCCGAAAAAGAAGAGGGATCGGGAGGCTAAAGAGTTGCGTAAAGATTTAAAAAAATCACCTCATTTAAGGAGTTATCATGAACAACAAGATCAGTCCGATTACGAACAGGGTCTGGGTAAAACCAACTGAAAAGAAAGCCAAGTTAAGCAGTGGACTCTATTTACCTGAAGCCTATATTCCGGGGGCAAAGGGAATGGGCAAGGTAACCGGGCAGGGCGTTATCTATGCCATAGGGCCAGATGTAACTGAGTTGGAGGTGGGTCAGTATATTTTTTTCTCGGACTTCGATGGAATGGAAATAGAATACGATGAACAATATTTTCTCGTAATGAAAGAGGAAGAAGTTATGGCGGTGATGGCATGAAAACAAAATCGCCTGCATTTCAATTTTACCCGGCAGATTATTTATCGGACGCAAACACCATTGCGTTCAATGCGGAACAGGACGGTCATTACCTGCGCCTGCTCTGCCTGTGCTGGCTGGAGGGATCTATCCCCATTGACCCGAGGTCGTTGCTCAAGGGTGGTGCAACCATTACTGATGAATGCTTGAACCCTATTCTGCGATGCTTCAGATTAAACCGGAAAAAAACTGCACTGATACATCCCCGTTTGGATGCAGAAAGACGCAAGCAAATTGCATGGCGTGAAAAGTCTGTGGCGGGGGGCAAGGCTTCTGCCCTAAAGAAACGGGCACTTAGTGGCGGTAACGGTGCTTCAAGGGTGGTTGAACCAAAGGGCAACACTATGTTTATGTCTTCATCTTCTTCTTCATCTTCTATAAAGTCTACACCGGAAAAGCAGACACCTGTGGAAAAGTCTGTTAAAAAGAAACCGAAGGTCAAGTTCTCTGAATGGGATATGAGCATGAGTGTGCTTCTATTCGATGAGTGCAAAAAGATTGTGCCGTCAACAAAAGAGCCTGATCTGGAAAGCTGGGCGAATGAGTTCCGGTTAATGCGTGAGGTTGAGAAGTGGCACAAGGACGACATTTATGAAATCATGTGCTGGATGTACCAAGACGATAATTTCTGGAAAGGTCAGATTAGAAGTCCGCAGAAACTTAGAAAGCACTACGAATCTATGTATGCCAAGCGCAATGTTAGCAGAAAACGAGAGAACTATTAACAGAAGGGGAACAGATGAGAATACCGCTAGGACATAAGTTCAACGCGGTCGCTGTAGAACGGGACGGGTTCAGGTTCAAGTCGAAGATGCAACGCCAACGCTACGACGACTTAAAGCTGGCCCAGACCGCTGGCGACGTGATCATGTTTCTGCAAGAGGTTCCATTTCGAATGCCCGGAACTGTTTACTGGGCGGACTTCATGGTCTTCTGGGCTGATGGAAACGTCACGGTCGAAGATGTTAAGGGCGTGGTCACTCCGACGTTTAAAACAAAAAGGCGCATGATGGCGATTCATTACCCTTCTGTAGAGATTATTTGCATCAGATATAAACGCACAAAAAGATAGGCAAGTATGGCGATATTCTGCACGGAACACTTGCACCCGGCTTAAAAAGAGTTTACGATTTAAGCGTTATGGGCGATCTATCTGAAAATTTCAGCCGTAGTGAGTTCTTATGCAGGTGTGGAGCCGAAGGCATCGACCTTACCCTCGTGGAAGTATTGCAGAAAGTACGCGATGAAGTTGGGCCGATGCGAATCAATAGCGCGTTCCGCTGTCCGCCTTGCAATAACGAAGTTGGCGGATCCGAATCATCTTCCCACCTTGTAGGAAAAGCGGTTGATCTACACTGCGACAATTCCCTAAAAAGATATAAGCTCATTAGCAACCTTATCGCGCAAGGAGTCTGCCGTATTGGTATTCGATCAGACTTTATTCACTGCGATATAGATATAAAAAATAAAAGTCCAAATGTTGTTTGGGTTTACCCAACGCATTCTAAATAACTAAAGGAGAAACTAAAATGAAAAAGGTATGGCAATGGATCTGGGATCATCGATACGATGCTCTGACTCTGGGTCTTGGCTATTGCTGGGGCGCAGGGAACATTAGTGGTTGGCTCGCTGGGAAATAAAACAGGAGAACAGTATGGATATAGCTACAATGTTTGAAGGACAGGGATGGTTTGAAATAGCAGGGCAAGTAGTATTGGTATTTACAGCACTCACTGGAGCTTTGCCTGATAAGTTTGTGCAAAAGATTCCTGTGCTAAGTACAGTCTGGCCTATCTTTAACTGGTTGGCTGGTAATGTTTTTAACAACATCAATCACCCAAAAGGAATGGCGGCTGTAGCCGAAGTGGAGAAAGAAATTGATGACGCTAAAGCAAAGGTTCGTGACAGGGCTGGTATGCCTGACGTTCTTGACGGGATGTAGTACGGCTATCTTATCCGAGTTGGCGGCCCCGGTCGCTAATTTCGGATTAGGTTTGTATAACGCTGACACATACTACTCCAAAGAGTGCGCTTGGTACGAAGAGGTTCGGTTGACTCAAGATACTAAGCAGTGGCTACTTCAGAATAATCCGCCAGAGATTGTAAGTCAGGATTTAGCTCAAGTGGCAAAGAACAATGATATTTACAAACAAGTCTGCGATCCCAAAGAGCCGGAAGATCAGGATCCCTTAGATTAGGAGTTGGTGGTATGAAGTCGTTAAAGATCTTGCTCCTTGTTGTTTTGTTTATTCCCTCTCTTGCGTTTGCCGTAGATACGAATACGACCGTGTCCTCAACTGTCACCGGAACCTCTACTGTTACCGGGACAACCACAGTTGATAGAACTCCCAGCACCGCCGCCTCGCCAAACATAATGCTAAACAATCAAGATGTCTGTACTACTGCCATGGCTGGTGCGGCTCAATCTGCGTGGTTTGGTCTTTCTTTTGGTAATACGGTTGTCGATAAGAACTGCGAAAGATTAAAGTTAGCCCGGTCACTCTATGGCATGGGCATGAAGGTCGCATCAGTCAGTCTCTTATGCCAAGACACTAGAGTGTTTCAAGCAATGGAACAGGCGGGGACACCCTGTCCAGTTGATGGCAAACTTGGAGAAGAAGCAAAACAGATATGGGATAAACAACCTCAGAGAAGACCTGATTATGACGAATGGAAAAACAAAAAAGAAAATCAAAAAGTTACTGACCTAGATACACCGCATACAGGTAATACATATTCTAACGGAGAGGTAGAGTGGGATGAGGATTTTTAAACTAACTGTATTTTTAGTTATTCTTCTAGCTCAAAACGCATTTGCAGATACAAAAACAACTGCCGATGTTACTGAAGATTCTGCCGGGGCAGAAACCTCCTGTTCAACAAGATGCACAAATTATAATTTTGATCCAAGAACTGATATTGCTTCAGATGGTGGGGACGACGATGACGTGGTTTATTGGGATCATCATGGCGCGCTTTATCCAAACTACAATTATGGGATTGACACCGAATGGAAGATTACTAATGATGTTAAATCATTTTTAACTGAAGAAGAAATGCTCCAAGGATTTACTATGGATGCCTCTGTCGGATTAAGAGATAGAAATTATGTGGGCGGAGATCCATTCACTATGAAAATTGAGGTTACTGATGGAACCACTACTTATTCGGATCTGGCTTCATTTACAACCAGTGCGGGGCAAGAGTACCAAACAGTAGTCAGTCAACTAATTGTTCCACAAAATACATTAACTTATTCTCTGGCAACATTTGGTTTAATCCTCGATGGAGCGAGCTTGACTGGTGGTTATAATGGGCCGCAAACGAATGCGATTAACCTAACCGCAACGTATGACATTATCAACCAACAAGTTCAAAATACTATTCTAGACTTAGTAACTAACGCAGTGGATGATATTGTTGTTAGCAGTCAGGAGATAATGCAGAATAATGATATGTCTCCGACAACCCCATCTCCTCTGGGGCAGGTTGTCAACGCTAGCGTGGGGACAAATATGCAAATTACTATTGCTACCCCAGCCGGACAACAAATGCTCAATGTCCCTGTAGCAGTAAGTCCGGGGGCTATAACTATATCGGTTCCTAGCACAGCAGGAACAATACAGCCAATAACGATTAATACAGGGATGTCTGCTCCTAGTGCGCCACCTGTAGCCGCACCTCAAGTTGCTAGTGCTGTAGCCGCTGTAGCTAAAATACAAGCAGCACCTTCAACACCAGCACCAGTAGCTCCTAAAGTTTCCGTAGCCCCAGTAGCTAAAAGTGCGCCAACACCAGCAGCACCAGTAAGTAAAAGTACACCAAAAAGTGAGTCTAAAAAGCCACAGAAACCGACAGCGAAACAAGAATCAAAACAAGAAGTAAAACAAACTAACGCATCTAAAGCAAAGGCTGTGCAAGCTATAGTTTCAAGAGTTTTAGAAGTAGTTTCAATGGCTGGAGGAGATGTGGATGGAACTAAATTAGCATTGATGGGCGCACTTGGCGCACCCGGATTTAAGGACTATCAACAGGCGGGTATACCGGATATGCCAATGTACGTTAGTGAGATTCCTTACGATGTCGCGTTGATAGATCCGTTAAGCTCTGTTTATTCTCTGGGCAGTGACCAAATGATGAACGAAATGATCGACTCGCAATATAACTTTGAGAAGTAATTATGGAAGTTGAATACGGTGGAGTAAAAGCAACAGGTGGAAAGCTGTTTATTATCATGTCCTTGTTGGGAACTCTTGGTGGGGGCTTGTGGGGCGGATTCGAATTCTATAAAGATTACATGGATATGAAAGAGCAAATCACATCTTACGTTGCGCCAGACTTATCTGGTTTTGACAAACGATTAGAAGTTATTACTACAGAAGTAACCGGAGTGCAAAGTGCTTTACAGCTTGAGAGGGAAGTGGTTAATACCGAGGTGACAGCGTTGAAGGCAACGGTGGACAGCGAAGTCACAGCGTTGAAAGAAATAATTAATACGGAAATAGTCGCTGTAAAAACGATAGTAGGGGATGCCCAAGCTACGGCGAGAGATATTCGTACTGATATTAAAACTACCGTCAATCAACAACTAGATCAGATTGATGCGATAGATAAACGATCTCGTGCCGACGGCTTGGAGACTAGGCAAGCTATGAGGAACGCAGAGAAAGAGGTGAGAGATTTAATCGCTGACACATCCAAGAGATGGGACGATAAACTGACCAAGGTGGATAGTCAGATAGAGGCGTTGGAAACCAAGCTGGACAAGAAGATAACTAAGGCATTAGAAAATCCACTCGCGGCTATGAGCAAGACGAAATAAAACTATGAGCATGAAGGGCCGCGAGATAGATGAAAAAGACGATAGCTGGTATTACGTTGTTGGCTCTTATAACCGGGGCTGGACACGCGAAGGCACATAAAGGGGAACCCTCCGAGGCAACATTACTGGAGTGGGGAATTGAGGACGGCACAGGAAACCTTATCGCGGTGTTTCCGCATATCGCTTACAAGTACACGGTCGAGCGAATTGCAAAGGGAGATGATTGTCACCATCCGACACCGCCATTGGAGATAAAATGGTTTGCAGGTGACATGGGAAAAGGCGTATGTTATTTTACAATGAAAACACCCGGTTGGGTCAAGTGGGACACCAAGAAGGAGTGGCTCTGGCTGGGGCATAGAACAGGAATCGAATAATGAAACTGGAAGACCTAAAACAGGATCCGGTCAACGCCCGGAAGCACAACCCGCGCAACGTAGCTATGATCGTTGATTCCATACAAGAGCTAGGCTGTGGCAGATCTATTCTTATTGACGAGGATGGAAGAATCCTTGCTGGCAATGCAACCTATGAAGCCTTGGTCGAGGCTGGAATAAAGAAGGTCAGGGTGGTGGAAGGGAACGGCGATGAGATCGTTGCAGTCCAACGTAATGACCTGTCAAAACTTGACAAGGTAAGACTTTCCTTATACGACAACCGTGCATCGGAACTAGCGGAGTGGGACACCGGGGTTCTAGGAAGCCTCCGTTCCCACGCTTTCGACTCCGTCTTTTCCGATATAAATAATATATTTGATGGTATATTTTCAGACAAAGAACTAGCGATCATTTTGGGCGACGACTATGAGCTTACCGGAGAGGACTCGACCGGAGAACTGTGTGGGCGGAAACCTAGTCGAGTGGCTCTAGTCGTTTGCCCGAAGTGTCAGCATGAGTTTAAGCCTAACAACGAGGAGGAGTGATGGGGTACAGCCGGGACAGAGAGCGAGCAGTAAACTACGAGCGCAATAAAATGGTAAAGCAGGGCGGTGACCCTGACTGCGCCAACGTAATTGCTAGGGAACTGGTACGAAGTGACGAAGACAAGGCAAGGCGCAAAGCTGGACGGAAGGCGGGTGGAAAGAGATTAAGGATGTCATTCAGCAAACGCAACGCGGACGATATTCCAGTGCCAAATGATGACGTGAGGTTTTTATGAGCGCAGAGGATTTGATCCCTTATGTTCCGGGCCAGTCAGGTAACCCGGCAGGGCGACCAAGAGGCGCGAAGGATGGGATCGCGGCTTGCGCTAGACGCTTGCTTGCAAAGGATCTTGGCTACGCTGAAATCATTGACAAACTTACAAAGAAAGGTTTTGATATGACCGACAGGCGAGCCTCAAACGTGATCGCAACGGTGGCGGTAGCAAAGGCTCTCACTGGTGACACCAAGGCGATTGAGCTTCTTAACAAATACGAAGAAGATGCTCCCATCGGTTTAGGTGAAAATGAAAAGCCAGTTGTCAACATCACTCTGGTGCAGGCGGAGAACAGAGAGCAGTTGCAGGACGGTAGGAAAGAGGTAACCATCAACGGAGTGACGTTCCCCATCAACGTGAAAAGGAACGGGGCCAATGGACACATATCTAAAGACAGAAATGGTGGAAGCGGAGCAGTGGAATAAACCGGGCGATGTCAAAGAGGCTGGGGTGGTGTCAGCAACCCGCGCCTTGGGTCGGTTAGGCATTAACACTGTACGACCGGGCGACTACATCGTTAAGGGTTACGATATAAAAACCGATAGCCCCGTCTACTACCCAATCCCGAAGGAGGACTTTGAGGGCCAGTGGACGAAAGTAAACAAACCGGAATGGGAAGGCGACTGATGAATGTTTCGACAGACCTTAAAATCCCTGATGTCTTTATGGACTTACTGGAGCCGTATCGTTACAAGGCTTTTGAAGGAGGCCGGGGCTCTGCTAAGTCAATGTCGTTTGCCAAGGTTCTGCTCGCCACAGGAACGTGGACTCCTCTCCGAATTTTGTGCGCTCGTGAAGTGCAAAAGTCAATCACTGAATCTGTTAAGCAACTTCTTGACGATGAAATCACGGCTATGGGATTTGCTGATTACTACACTTCGACCAAGACTGAAATCAAAGGAAGCAATGGGACGAAGTTTTTATTTCATGGTCTTGGCACACTTACGGTCGATCAGATTAAAAGTTTCCAAGGGCTTGACCGAGTCTGGATTGAGGAGGCGCAGACTGTTTCGGCTCATTCTCTTGAGATCCTCATCCCCACCATCCGTGAAGAGGGATCAGAACTGTGGTTCAGTTGGAACCCAAGAAACGCAACCGACGCAGTCGATCAGTTGTTCAACGGTGCGGTCACCCCACCTAATACGATTCACAAGAAAGTCGGATGGAAAGATAACCCGTGGTTCCCAGAGGTTTTAAAAAGTGAACTTGAATTCGACAGAGAACACAAACCGCAAAGGTTCAATCACATTTGGGAGGGCGGGTATGAGCCTCAAGTTGTCGGGGCAATCTGGTCGATGGAATCTATTAATAGAAATCGAAGACGAGAGCTACCAGAACTTGAACGCATTGTTGTGTCAGTTGACCCGGCAGTCAGTGATGAACCCCACTCGGATGAAAACGGCATTGGATGCGTTGGCATCGGAACTGACAAACGAGGCTACGTCCTAGATGATTGGTCACAGGTTGGCACTCCAAGACAATGGTCAACTAAGGCGGTTGCGCTTTATGACAAGTGGCAAGCGGATGCCATCGTCATCGAAGTCAATCAGGGCGGAGATATGTGCAGACATACTTTGGAAACGGCGCGGCCCGGAATACCTATTATTGAAGTTCGTGCCAGCCGAGGTAAACACGTCCGAGCAGAGCCGATCAGTTCGCTTTATGAGAGGGATCTTATTAGCCATGTGGGTTCGCATCCAGAGTTGGAAGAGCAGATGTGTAAGATGACAGCAGGCGGTTACGCGG
>Ga0208180_1001531_pt1 | contig 13429 bp, 10 predicted proteins | sample MalvireepMed_s16_FD_184241 | JGI IMG/M metagenome (GOLD analysis project Ga0208180, IMG submission 184241) | Marine viral communities from the Global Malaspina Expedition - Malaspina viral metaG DeepMed_s16 (SPAdes) (version 2) | ecosystem: Environmental > Aquatic > Marine > Oceanic | place...
TACCGCACGATCAGTCTCCTCTGGAGGAAACTACTTCCCGAGGAATGTTCTTGGTTCAGATGGCGTCGCCGAAGGTAAATTGCCACACGCTAAACCTGTTCCAGAACTGGCGTTTGGTATGGAACAGACAGGACGTTTTCTTCCTTCTACTCACAGCAAGGAACGGCTGTTTGCCTCTCAAGCAGAAGGTCAGTGGAGTGGGCAGTGGTACATAGATCCCTCCATGGCAATGGACGACTACGCGACCTATGTTGCCAAGCACATCATGGCTATCAAGACGGGCCAATTCGTCTCTCGTGTAGCTGATGCATACGGCATTCCTAATGGCACAGCCGACGATCTGCTTAAAGATCACGCTGAATATCAAGAGATGCTGAAATATGGTCAGAAGCTCGAAGATGCAGTTACTAATGTTCTTAAGCGCCAGAAGGAGATAAATCCGAAAGGCACAGCAGCAAAGATAAAGAAAGCCCAAAACCTATTTGAGCAGATGCATAAGTGGCAGCAACTGCATACTATATTCGGCGCTCAAGATAAAGGGATGAATATCACAATCCTGGAACATCTTGGAAAGCTTCAGGAACAGGCCGATCTATGGTGGAAAGAAGTAGATGCAGCGAAAGGCACCTGGGCTGCTACGGTCAGAGAGAAACAGCAGCTAACAAGAGCGCTCAACCAGCATAAGAAAGCTGTTGCTGATGCGAAGAAAGCTGTAACCAAAGACTTCAAAAGCATTGCCGGTGTTGGTGATGATGTTATGGAAGGGTTGTATTTCCCTAAGATCTTCGGCGACACCATATTGAAGACGAACGTGGCCCGCGACAAGGCCAATGATTATTTCTTCTTGGCTACGATGAACGCATGGCTAAGGATGGTTGGGGCAACTGGTGACTTCAGTGCTTTCGGTATACAGGGATGGACAGGTGTCCTAAACGATTCTATCGAACGTGGAGGGGTGTTCCTAGATCAGCGCACCGGCGGGAATACCGTGAAGATCGATAGGCGAGGAGACGCCTTTACAGCGCTCCAAGCAAGCTGGGAAGCCTTTAGGACCCAAGGAGACCAGATCGTCGGTGAGTACTTCTGGCGACAAGAGCAGATGTCTCGCCAGATGGGTACGCTAACTCCGACAGATGCTGCCAATGCTGGCCTCGCGATACTGAAGAATGCACCAGACCTCAACTTCAGTGCAAGTAAGAGCCTTCGTAACATTCCTGGTATCAAGAACTTCGACAGAGCATTTACGCACTATGGCAACGTATTCCGATATGAACTCTTTGACACTCAGATGGCTCTCGAGATGTTGCGCAGGGGTAAGACCGCGCAGCAATTAGTTTCGGATGGCACTGCTACCGAGATAGCTACGGTTGCGAACTTTGCATCAGGTGTGGGGAAACGTGGGTTCCTAGCTGGAGCCGGGCAGATGCTGCTATTCGCTCCTCGTTTTCTCCATGCACGCATGAAGATGCTCAACCTTGCAGCAGAAGGGTTGCTACCGGGTTTCGAGAAGACGGCACAAAGAAGGGTTGCCGCTCAACATCTGAGCAGGGCATTCGGACAGGCTACTTACCTGACATTCATGATCAATGAGATGTTAGGGGAAGAGACCGACATCAATCCGGTCGCTAGGAACAAAGCTACAGGAGAGTGGTACTTCAATCCCAACTTCTTGCGCATCCATGCAGGACCGATAGATGTGAGCCTCCTGGGGCCATATGACAGCATGCTGCGCCTTATGTCTATCGTGCCTGTGATGGCTGCGAATAGAGGTAAGGGCCTCAAGAATCTCGGGGATCTCCGCAATGCTATCAGTGCGCCAGGCACATCAGTCGCGATAGATGCGATCAGAGGACAAGATGCTATCGGCCAAAAAAAGTTCCGTGATTTCCCAGATGAGATCTATCAATGGCCTGGATGGCTCGCAGATGACATGCTTGAACACCTAACGCCCTTCGCCTGGTCAGAACTACTCCATAGTCAACCGGGCCAGGAATCGATCAGCCGCAGAGCATTTGGCGGTGCGAAGCAACTAGCAAGCGAGCCATTGAAGGGCATCAGTACGATAGCCGCTGGAGTCGGTCAGACTGTTGGGCAAGTCCTTGGCGTCAAGAGTTCGTACGAGACGATCAGCGAATCGATGAACGAGGCGTACAACGATATCCTCGAGAACATGACCTATGACCAGAAGCTACAGGTCTTCGGTGTCGATACGAAAACAATGACCGAAGAAGAGATGGAACAGCTTTGGGCACAGGCAGGCGAGGCCTGGTGGAAACGTGCCGTCGATATCGGAGAGGATGCCAGTGTCAGCATCTCGTTCCGGGGAATGCTTGGTGACTCGATCCCTCAGTGGGAAGACTTGGCGAATGATCATAAGAAGAAGATCAAAGAGATGATCTCCACCGGGGCGTTCAAAGATGTGATGACTCCCGAGGAGATGGCCGACTTCGAGTCGAGGATCAACGAACGCAGGGGACGCAGCGCGAATGCCTACGACCAGTACAAGCTAGAGAGAGAGGGCATAGACAGGCGTCAGATAGATGCGATGCGAACGATTGAAAGTGCTTATAACAACCCTGACCCGGCATGGGGAAAAGGGTGGATTCGCGTTACTTATACTGATGAGGAGGGGAAAGAGACGACTGAGAAAGAGAATATAGCATCCGGCGATCTCAAGGCGTATTCAAAGTTTATGCGAGATGTAAGTAGCCGATTCGCTAGGGCTAGGCGCACCCTCACTGCACCGGGTGGTACGTTCTACAAAGTGGTCGAGGACTTGTTTGGTGACGATGAACTACCGAGAAACGTCAGTGACTGGGATGTAGATATCTACGATGCAGCCCAGTATTTCTACTTCGACACCTTCTATGAAGACACGAAAGACAAAGAAGGCAATACTCTGCCGTCGATAGTGAGCGGCCTCACCGGTATGGTTGATTGGGATCTGAAGGACAAGAAGACCGAACTCTGGTACGAGATGATGGAGCAACGATACCCATCGATAGACAGAGGACGGCTGAAGAGATACCTCTGGCGCGTAGAAGACTCGATGGTGAAGGACGCACCTCCACTCGCAGGGACACTATTCGAGATACAGCAGACCATCAGCAGAACAGCGATGGTCGATGGAGCAACCTTCTATCAACTCGACAAGATAGGGATCGACCTACTGACGAAATACAGCGGTCTCCCCCGAGAAAAGGTAGAGGACTTCTATATCCGATGGAATGGTGCAAGCAGTGATCAGAAGCCGCACATCGCAACAGAAGCGAGAAAGGCTGGCATCAGGAACATCGAGGATATCGCCAGTTTGCGGCAGAAATCTATGGATAGATACTTCAACATGGCCGATGACGCAGCACGAGGCTTGAGTGGACAGGAGTATCAACTAGAGAGAGATGGTCGAGCGTATCTTGAGGGCCTGATCGTTCTTCTAGACAAACGCTATGGCGTTGGTAAAAAACAACCCTACAGTAGGCATGCACGAGAGGTACTAGCGATACTTGAGCGGCATCGTATGGGCACTATACCGATACCAAGCATGACGGAGTTCGTGATGGTTGTCGCCGAAGGCACATCATTAGATAAATGGACTAAACTAAAACCAGGCTCAACAGTCGTACCAAAGACTAAGGTTACGCAAGGAACTATCCTAACGCCTTGACTTTTTTAAAAAATAAAGTTCAGACTAGAGCAGAAGGAGTAGGAAATGGTAATGACAACAGACTCGACTAACGAAGAACAGCCGGAACAAGCTGTTCTATCGACCGTGTTGGATCTGGGTGATGCTGATGCACCTGAAGATCAGGAGCAATCAGAAGAACTACAAGAGGCACCTCTCGTAGAAGCAGGGCCAACGGAAGTAGTGCCAGGAATCCCAGATGATACAGGGGCACCCGTCCTTGATGAAGACGGCACTCCGCCACTGGACGCTCCGCAGCAGATGTTCCCTGGCAATCAAGAGCAAGAACTCATGGAGTTGCAGCGCCACCGACAGGCGAATGCCCAAAAGGAATGGCAGCAGAACCTCATACGTGAAGCTCAGGCAGTGGAGCGCCGGGCACAGGAACAGGGTGCCGATCCACAGAGCGCTCGACTGGTAGCTCGGCAACACCTCGCTCATGCACAGAAACTTAGGCAGCAAGATGAGAAGGCTCTCGATCTCGTTGGCTTCGTAGAAGGCAGGAATAATGCTGCGATGCACTATGCGCAGAAGTACAACCTGCTGCCCAAACAAGCGCTTGCAGATATCCAGGCATTGACAAGGACTAGGACCCCTCAAGAGATGGATGTCGAAGCTAAACGTATCGCCCAATTCCGCTCTCAACGAGCGGAGATAGAGAGGCTGAAGCAAGGCCGTGTCGCACCGCAGACTTTCGACAATAGTCAGGGATCGGCGGAGGTCACGACCAATCAGGACCGCTTGCTAGACGCCTACATCAATGGCGACAGATCCGAAGCGGCAACAAATGCCGCACGACGTTTACACTACGGAGGTTAAAGGAGACTTCCCATGGCACAGACCGCAACGACTGGCAATCTTGAAAGCGCTCAGAGGATCATCCTTGCCGAATCAAGGTATACCGAAGAGCATAACGCTCCTGCATTGGCTCTGATCGAGCCGTTTAACCTTCCAAAGGGCTCCAAGCAGGTAACGGTGCCCAAGGTTGGGCAGATGAGCATGAGTGATCTGCAAGACGGTATCGACATCATCGATGAGGAAGACATCGGGATGACCACGGTAGATCTCACCGCATCCGAGGTGGGGGCCAAGGTTATCTTGACCGACAAGCTCGTCCGACAATCCGCAGGCAACGTGTTCTCGATGATCGGTAGGCAACTCGGAGACGGTATGGCCCGCAAGAAAGATGAAGATGTGCTGGGTCTCTACACCAACCTGAACGGCGGGACGAAACTTGGTGCCGCAACGAAGTTCATGAAGGCGTCCAACGTCCAAGCTGTGATCGCCTACGCGAAGGCAAACAAGTTTGGGAACCAACTCTACATCCTTCACCACCCAAACGCAGTTGCTTACCTTTCCAAGGAAGCTGCGACAGTGGCCTCCGCAGTGACCAACGGTATTCCTCATGGCTGGTCTGAAGATCTTCTTGGGAGCTTCTGGAGTGGTCTTCGCCCGATGAATGGCGTTGCTATCTTCGAGGATGGAAACATCACCGAGGACTCTGATGGAGACGGGATCGGTGTTATCGCTGACAAGACGGCAATGGCATCACTGACGAGCGTGGAGACGCGTACCGAGCGCCAGCGAGACGCATCCCTTCGGGCAACCGAATTGGTGATGACTGCGGACTATGGCGTGTTCGAGCTTGATGACAGCCGTGGAGCAGGCATCACATTCGATGTCGCTGCGCTTGCCACTAATAACTAGGATCTAGGAGTAGGTCTTGGCAGGAATAACGGAACGGAACAAGATGAAGAATGAGTTGGTAGGAATAGGCTACTCATTGAAATATATAGATGAGTGGCAGCCGAAGACCATCCTGTACAGACACAAGCCTTCTTATTTCGCAGAAGGAGGGATCGCAGATGAGGTGGGGACTTTCGTCGAGAATGTCCCCGGTAATCCCGACTACGTGATGAGGAAGGCGAAGATCGGTCTATTCACCTGGCCTCCCAGTAATACTTGTGAATGCCGATGGTGTGTTTCAGCAGATCCATCAAGATCAATTGGTGGTGAAACAGTGGAGGTAATTAACGATCCACCTCCCGAGGAAGAACCGGAGCCCGTAGGAAAAGGGACGAGGCGAATGGGTCCTCACTTCAAAGCCAGCTAGGTGTAACGATTGCCGTGCCTAGCGATACATCCACAACGGCGGTCGCAGGACTTTGATCCTGTAGAAAGGAGACATCATGTCTTTTGGAGCGATTCAAAGCGGACGCTATGGTTTCGAGAAGCAGACTCACTCTGAGAAGAGGCAAGTCTACGGCGCAACCATGGCGCTACCTGACGGACGGATCTTCCGTTACGTCGAGAACGGTGGGAGTGCCATTGGAGAGGGCTTGGTCGTAGCGAGCGAAGCTCCGGCGGGCAACCACGACGACGACTTGGTGGTTGCAACGAGTTCTACCGTAGGTGGTTTCACTATCGGTATCACGCTTGGCGGTACGGCAGCAGCCAAGAATCTCTACGCAGAGGGTTACATCCGGCCAAACCTTGCCTCTACCACTCCGCACGAGATGTACAAGATCAAGAGCCACCCTGCCATCAGCAGCAGCTCGACTGGCACATTCACAATCGATGAGCCTGATGGCTTCCAGACTGCGATCACGGCTGGTACGGACTCCGTTGGTCTGATCAAGAGTCCTTACAAGGACATCATAGTTGCACCCGCAGCGGTTGCAGGGCGATTCGTTGGCGTAACCTGCGCCGACCTTGAGGCTGACTACTTCGGCTGGGTACAGGTTTCAGGTATTGCCAACGTCAAGATGGACGGTACTCCAGCAATCGGTACGCTGGTAGGTGCAAGTTCCAACCACGCAGGGCAGCTTCTCGCTGTCGGTGCTGACACTACCCCTGCCCTGGCAAGAGTTCACGGTATAGCTGGTGTGGACAACGAGTTTAGCTCAGTCTTCTTGATGAACCTGTTCTAGACCCGGAGTGAACATGCAGGAATTATGGCTACCCGAGGGGGGCAGGTACATCAACTCCACCCCCCTTGGGCGGAATCGGGAAACAGGCGGGACTATCGTCTCCAATCAGATGGAGGTCCGCTTTACCGACCAGTTCGGGAAACTGCACAAGCAGTTGATATTAGTGTTGTCTGATGAGTTCACCAGCCAAGCCGAGGTCGAAGACCAGATGGGCTATGCGGCTGAGAACTACATCAGGGACGCGAAGCAGAAGTACAACAAGCGACCTGCTACTCCCGAAGAGATGAAGGAGGCAGGCAAGGCGCTTGAAGATTTCAGGGTACATCGCAACCGCAGGGCTGAGAGTACCAATAACAAACTGTATTACTAGGAAGAGGAAATGGATCTACAGATAACGCAGGAAGATGTTCAGGCTGTGTTGCAGAGTGACCCGATGATGGCTCTCAAGGTTCAGAATCAGGCTCTTGCCAGGCAGTTAGAAGCAACCACGATCGCTTTCGATACCGCCATGACAGAAAATGCCCGATTGAAAGAAGCTCTTGAGAAGGAGGATTCCGATGCCGAAGGTGGGGAAGAAGCACTACCCGTACACAGCGAAGGGAAGGCAGCAAGCAAAAGCAGCCGCTAAACGCATGGGTACGACGGTAAAGTCCGAGAAGAAAAAGAAGAGTGGGTACTAACGATGCCACACCAAGAGCCTAGCAAATTGAGCAAGGAACAGAAGGAACGGCTCAAAGATCCCCGGTTCATCATCGCTGCTCGAGCCCTAAAGTCCTCACGGGGCCGTAAGCCCAGAACGCCCACTCGTTAGATGAGAAGGAAGTACGATGCCAGCGATACAGGGGAGAACTCGTGAGCAACTGAGACAACACATAGGCCGCGCTATCGGTGGCCTCTATGTGTCTGCTGCTACTTCTAGTGGCAGCACCACCACGCTTCTCGACAACAGCATCGTCCTCGGTGGGGCTGATACCCAGATAGGTAAATGGATACGCTTCACCAGTGGCAGTAACGATACGTTGACCCGTAGGGTTACCGATTCTTCCATCACTTCCAACGTCACCACCCATACGTTCATGCCTGCTGCTACAGCTTCGACGGCTTCGGAATCGTATGAATTGTGGGACGGAGCCTATAACCCTGACTCCGTAGACGATTTCATAAACCAGTCGATCCTAGCTGCGACAGGCTGGGTCTACGATCCCATCGAGAACATCACGTTACATGGTGACGGTAAGCAGGTCCGCTTCGATATCCCGTCGAACATCTCGATGATTTCCAAGATTGAGTACCGGGCCAGGATAAGCAGTGCAAGTATCCATACTTGCGGTGTTACGTTCGATGAGTCTACTGATGCCGAGATGACGCAGGCGGTAGATAGCAAGGACTACAAGCGTGGTTCCTCGCTCAAGATCACTACCTCAGCAGGCGATGGTAGCTTCATCAGCGACTCGTTCAACTCACTCAACATCTCTGGGTACACCCATCTTGAGGGTTGGGTAAAAGCCACTACAGCCATCGCGGCTGGAGATTTCAATATCTGTCTCGACAATGCGACTTGTACCTGTGATGGAAATGACCTTGAGACTCTTGCGGTTCCTGCGGCTTCAGCCGATACATGGACATTCTTCCGAATAGAACTCGCGAACCCTGAGTCAGACACTGCAATCGTTAGTGTTGGGATTGAGTACAACGCGAATTCAGGTACGAATACAGTGCGATTCGATGAACTCCGCGTGGTTCACAATGACACTGCTGAGTGGGAAACGCTTGATCGGCGCAATTGGAAGATAGACAAGGAAGCTCGTGATCTGATCCTTGTTCGGGATGGTCAGTGTGCTGTGGGCTATGCGCTCATCAAGATCACTGGAGGCGACAAACCTGCACTGATGACAGCTGACTCGGATACCACAGAGATCGATGAAGACTACATCATCGCTAACGCTATATCACTAACGCTACTCTCGACATCTGGTGGCCCCGCCACCGATCCCGATGCGAAACGTCAGCTAAGTGCTTTCTGGGTAGACCAAGCCCAGCGTGCCCGCAGGGCTTTCCCCATGCTGGCTAACGTGAGGTCTGTGGACTGATGGCGAATGCAGTCGTCGAAGAGAATGAGATCTATCTCAATGGCACGTACTACCCACTAACCAGACCTGTACGGTCTCAGCTAGCGTCCCTCTACCCGGCTAAGGTCGTCATCGGGGATACCACTAAGGACTCCCAGCTACGTTCTTCTATCATCGCCTGGTCTGACTGGCGTGGTGGCATCGGCATCAACCGTATGGAGGGTGCCGGGGGGGTGAACCGTGCTTGGTTCAGCAGTTGTCAGCTACGTTACAAGAACCACTTGGTCCTACCTGGGCTCGCAACACTGTCAGCTAGCGTGTCCCATGGCCTGTCAGATGCCACGATAGGAGCTATCAACACGCTGTCTGATGAGGTCTATGCCTTCTGGAACGGTTCAGCCTCCGATAGCCCTAAGCTCTACAAATACAACAACACCAGCGATACCTGGGGCTCTGCCCTGACGCAGAGTGCAATCGATCAGGTCACCGATAGCGTTGTCTTCACCGATGCAGGCGGCACGACTTATCTGGTCTTCGCTCACTACGATGCGAACGGGAGTGGCTACACCTACTCCTCCAACGGCTCAAGCTGGACGACAGATACGCAGGACACGCAGTTCCTGACCACATGGGACGAGCGTCTGTGGGGTATCTCGTATGCGGGGCAACTCTGGTATGCGACGGCTATCGGCACCGAGACGACCGATGCGGTGCTTCCCCTGCCTGATGGCTCTATCACAAAGCTGTTTGTAGCTCGCAATGCCATAGGCGTCCCGATCATCTACGCCGCTACCACGCGCGGCCTGTTTGCCCACAACGCAGACAATGCCATGTGGGAAGCCACGCAGATGGACTTCCCTGTTCACCCAGACAACGGCAAGGGAACCACTCGGTGGCGTGACTCGGTGTACTATCCTAGCGGGAATGGCATCTACAAGTACATCAACGGGAACAATGCCGCTGTCATCACGATAGTAGGGCCGGACAGAGATGATGGCCTGCCTTCAGACAAGCGGGGAGCCATTCGCTATATGGCTGGTTCTCACAACGAGTTGCTCGTTGGGGTAGATGCAAGCGCCGCACCAGCTACGATTTCCTCTACCTCTATCCCTTACCAATGGATGAGCCATCACGGGTCACCAGTGATTGCGTCCGACACGGGCTATAGCTCTATTCTGGGGTACAACGAGATGGGCTGGGAAACCAAATGGCTATCCAGCGCGAAAGGCAAAGGCATCGATTCCATCCATGTCTCTGATGCCTACAGCAAGTACCGGGTGTGGTGGGGCCACAACGATAGAGTTCACTTCATGGATCTTCCCAAAGACATCATCAACCCGTCAGAAGTGTCTGAGTTTTCCTATGCCTTGACTGGCACCCACGAGACACCATGGTTCGACGCGGGGCAATCTGAGGTCGACAAGCTGGCACTCAGCCTTCGGATCGAGGCCCAAGACCTCACCGCAGACGAGACGGTCAAGGTCGAGTACGCAGTGAACTATGTAGAGGCGTATGAGGATATTGCTGATGTTCCTCTAAACGCCAGTGCGATGGGATCTGCTTCAGGAACCTATATCCATACCTTTGGTAGTAAGGCAGGTACTGCGTTTAGGGCCATCAAGTTCAAGCTCACTCTGGAAAGGAATGATGCCACTACTACGGGTCTTGAGAAGTTCAAGACGCCAGATGTGGTATCTCTTACTTTGGAGTACCGCAAGAAACTTCCAGCGAAATGGGGCCATACTGTCGACATTGATCTGACCAATGAGTATAAGGGGAACATACCTAAAGACCTGCGTGTAGCACTCATCACCGCCATAGAAAGCACCACGCTGGTGGAGTTCACATTCAGGGACGATACAGGCGGAACGAGGAACTACTACGTCGACGTAGTAGGGGCACAAGGATTGGAATTCACGGGTCATGATGAGCGTGGGTCAACCACGATACAAGTCGTAGAACCCTAGGAGTAGGAATGAGAGTAGATGCGGGCGTGACAACTGTTTCCACAGCAGGGACAGCGGTGCAGGTACTCAACGCTACGAACAGGGTCAAGTATCTAAAGTTCAAGGCGCTTGCCGGGAACTCTGGCTTGGCCTACGTGGGTCTTAGCGATGTCTCTGCCTCGATAGGCTACGAACTGAGTGCTGGTAATGAGATCGATTTAAACTTCGGCGAGTTCGGTGGGTCCGTTCCCGCGAATGTCTTCTACGCTGACGCCGCGACTAACGGCGATAAGGTCTGTTGGATGATGATCCTGGAAGGGTAATGTGACGACACAGACTGACATACAAGTTCCAGCTGATTGGGTAGGTTCCATACCTGAGTATGTTGCCTATCAGACTTTCGTAAAGCTCGGCCTCGAGCCAGGGCAGGACTTCACGTATCAGTCTCCATTGATGGGAGGCCGTCTCGACAAGGGTGGCTTCGTGATCGACTTCCTCTTCACCGAGCCACCTGACCTCGCGGTGAACGTACAAGGTGTTTACTACCACTACGAATTTGGAGTAGAGGCAAAGGCGCGAGACCTCATGGCCCGATCAGCCCTCGCTGGACAGAACATCACTTTGGTGTTCATCGACGACGATGACCTGCTTAGTGATCCCACGTATTATTGTCGCGAAGCATTGAATTACCAAGACCACTCCAGGTTAGGAGGCGGCTAATGTCTGTCAACTTCAGAGGGTACGTATTCAACGATGCTGGTGCTGCCGTAGAGGGTGCCACCGTCAAGCTATTGGAGACGGGCACGACTACGGTGGAAGACACCTTTAGTGGTGGCACTGACAGCAATGGACTGTGGTACTTCACCGAGGCAGACCAAGATCGTTACGACGTAGAGATCACCAGCGGCTCATCTGTCCGGCGCATCCGGTGGGATGACCAGATCTCCCTCAAAGAGCTAGACGTTCGGAACAATACGGGTGCGACCACCCCTGCTGCTACGTTTACGAACCTCAACAACGCCACGGCTAATGTCGTTGCCAAGTTCGGTAGTGCGAACACCACACGAGCAGACAACGACGAGATCTACTTCACTTTTGAGCTAGCGAATAGCGCCGCAGAGCTTACCGAGTTTGCCCGCATCACGGTGGTGGCTACTGACGTTACCAATGGCAGTGAAGACGGCCAGATAGAGTTCGATGTGATGAAGGCAGGGACGCTCACGAACGTCTGGACGTTGACATCTAGCTCATCTGCTGCCATGTCCTTCGACATGAACGTGGACTCCATGACATTCGGCGCTGGTGCGGACACAGACATCACGCTGACCTTCGACGGCAACTCGGCGGACGGGGTCATCACCTGGATGGAGGACGAGGACTACTTCAAGTTCTCCGATGACATCCTGATGAACAGCACCGAGCGCATCAACTTCTACGACACGGCTATCTACATCTACTCATCGACCGATGGGCAGCTAGACCTCGTTGCTGACACTGAGATACAGATCGCCGCCACTACCATCGATATCAACGGCGCTGTAGCCCTCAACGGGGCGATAACCGGGGCAACCGACATCACCCTCTCAGGCGAGCTAGATGCAGCAACGCTGGACATTTCAGGGAACGCTGACATCGATGGCACTACCAACCTAGATGCGGTTGATATTGATGGGGCGGTTCAGATAGATGGAACTGTCACCGTAGGGGTTGATGATACAGGGCTGGACGTGAAGTTCTTCGGAGCAACCGCAGGTAGTTTTCTATTGTGGGATGAGTCCGATGACGCTTTAGAACTAACAGACTCAAGCCCAATCAAGATTGGTGATGGTGGTGATATGACCATCTACCACGATGGTAGCAATTCATACATCACCAACGCGACAGGAGCATTGAAGCTAGCTACGGAGACAAGTGGGATAGCGGTCACGATAGGACATAGCACGTCTGAGGTCACTATCGCAGATAACCTCACGGTTTCTGGAAACCTTACGGTCACTGGGACTCAGACCATTGTCGATACCGTGACGATGAACGCAGCCAACGCCGTTGTATTTGAGGGTGCGACTGCGGACGGAAACGAGACAACACTGACGATAATCGACCCTACGTCAGACCAAACTGTTCGTATGCCTAATCAATCTGGATATCTTCCAGTATTGGCTGCTGCAAGCACAACACAGATTTCAGCTACACCTGAAGAACTGAACGTCCTAGATGCCGTGACCGCAGGGACGGTAACGGCTAGCCTGGGCGTGGTTGTTGATAGCAACAAGGACATCGGGTCATTTAGGAACATAACCCTAACGGGCGAGCTACAGACCGCTGGCATCGGCTACACCGACGGGGACAATGCGATCACCATCGCAGACGGCGGTGGTATCACGGCGGCAGCAGGCATAACGTCAACCGCCGCAGCCAACAGCTTCGGTGCTACCGCTTTCAGCGGTGCCATTACTTTCGATGCTGCAACGAGGGACATCGGCACGACCTCCGTTGGGCTGAATGACCTTCATATCGATTCGGGGGGTGTAATCAATTTCGATGCTGGGGATGTGACGCTCACGCATTCAAGCAACACGCTCGCTATTGCTGGTGGAAACGTCACGTTTGATTCGTCAACTGGTCACGCCGACAATGCCTCGGTGCTTCTCGGTGGTTCCAGTGATGCTGCGCTACTGTGGTCTACGGGAGATGCCTCAAATCATGCTTTAGTTCTGGCCGTGGGTGATACAAGTCAAGCACTTCATATCACCGACTTAGGGGCCAAGGGCACCGACTGGAATGTCTCTGCCGACACCAACC
>Ga0208180_1001533_pt1 | contig 13409 bp, 17 predicted proteins | sample MalvireepMed_s16_FD_184241 | JGI IMG/M metagenome (GOLD analysis project Ga0208180, IMG submission 184241) | Marine viral communities from the Global Malaspina Expedition - Malaspina viral metaG DeepMed_s16 (SPAdes) (version 2) | ecosystem: Environmental > Aquatic > Marine > Oceanic | place...
AAACAAGTACAGAATCACAATTACCTGATGATGCAATTATTATGAAAAAGGAAAAAGGATTGATTCCGGTTGTTGGATTGGCACAAGCTGGTCCTGGAATACTATCAGAAGACGATTATCCTGTTGGAAGCGGTGATGAATACCTGTCAAGACCTCACGGACTGCGTGATTCTCAGGCGTTTGGCGTTGTGGTAGTGGATGATTCCATGAGACCGGCATTCCGGCACCATCAAAGGATCATATGTTCTCCAAATATTGAAGCACAAACCGGTGATCGGTGTGTTATTGGATTAAAGACAGGTGAACGGTTGATCGCTAAAGTGCGGTTTGATGGCGATAAAATTCAATTAAAGAAATACAACGACACGGATATACACGTAAACAAAATAGATGTGGAATTTGTTTATAAGATAGTCTGGTCTAAAGAACTATGAGCAAACTTGTTAAGCGTGGAAAACGATACTATTATAGAAACGGATATACTTATTTCAGCTTAAAAACGGAAAACTTCCACCGTGCGAAACAAATTAAGCACCACCTGGACACTAAACACGAACTGGAACGGTTCGGAATATTCACGCCATCTAATAAGAATTTATACGAAGCCATAAACGAATGGATCAAGTTCACTGCAAGTGACAGGTCTGATTCCTGGTGGAATGGCAATATTCCAAAGATAGAACGGTTCAAAAAATACATCGGTGATGTGCCTGTGATGAGCATATCAACCAGCCAGATAAATTCCTTCATTGGCGACAGAAAAAATGACGGAAAAGCACCGGCAACAATTCACGGTGATTTTAAGCCTGTACGACAGTTTTTTGACTGGTGTGTGTCCAACTCCTATATCGAAAAAAACCCAGTTAAAACAGCCATATTTCCACGATTAAGGACAATACGTAAGCGTATGCCTATTGATAACGGCATATTACAGGAAATATTCGCAGAAGCGGACAAAATAGACAGGATATTCTGGATGGTTTGTTATTACACAGGCCTGGATGCAGCGGAAGCCGGAACACTCCAGAAAAGTTATATAAAAGATAATATTATTTACAAAACACGGAACAAGACTCAGGTACCAGTTCCTATTCCTCTCCATCCTAAATTAATTAAATTAAAAGGTAAATTATTTAATATATTAAGATCGAAGCGTGAACGTGATGCTTCCAACAGGAGATTTAAGAAGATGTGCGAGAAACGTGGATTCTATGGTGTGGTGAAGTGTCTCAGGCATTCTTTCGTGTCTCACCTGTTCAATTCCGGACTGTCAGTATCGGATATTAAGGTGGTCGCTGGTCATACATCAGAGAAGATGACGGTTCACTATACGAAAGCACAGATCGAAACGATCAGGAAAGTGCTGGATCAATTACAGTAACTTGTCATCGTGTTTGTCATCGTGACAAGAATGTTTGTCATCGTGACTGTCATCACCGTCCTTTTGTATTATATTTGTAAGGTATTTGTTATATACTTAAACAATAATAACATGACATTTTAATATTTAACAGGTAATAAAAAAAGCCGGATGATATCGTATTTATTGACGATAAAACCGGCTTTGTTCTCGTGTAGCCCGTACGAGAATCGAACTCGTGTTACCGCCTTGAGAGGTTGATTTTTGGTTTGATATTGTTGGATTTACAGAATAGTGTACGAATTATGTACTAAAACTCTTCTTCTATACGCATGGAGATATTCCAGATATCGTTTGCAACTTGAGTCATGTCCAGTGATGGTTGTCCAAATCTGGCGAAGATATGTTCTGATTCTGCATTATCGCCTTCTGAATCTTTATCTATTGAAAAGATAAATGGAAGATGTGGTCCGTTGGTGTGATTCCATACGTCTTCAACCACGCTATCATCTGAAACATTCCATGTATCATATTCGTCCGGCATTACATCTGTGGAATTGAGAAAGCTGAAGTTTAGGTCATATGCTAATCTTCCGCCATTTGTTGAATATCCGGTATTAGCGGTAGAAAAAGGACTTCTTGATGTTGAACTGGAATGTCTTCCGTGAGATGTCATATTTGAATATCGCTGTCCACCAACTGATTCCTGGAGTTTTACCTGGTCAAACATAATAGAACGCTTCACAGATAGATCAGGAGCGTGTGGCATATCATAATATTCACCCAAGAGCACACATGAAACAAAAAGATCGGTTGAACTAAATGTATTAGATGAATTTCCTTCAAACTGTATTCCCCAGTATCTCAGATTGTCTTCATCAAATCTCACAATAGTATGTCCATCTGTTGCTGGTGTTACTATACTGGAAGCTATTGTATCAGCATTGACGACTTCCGCCGGATTAGTCATTGCCGTTGCACTTGCCATATCAACAGCCTGGATATGTGACTCAGTATCACTTGCCTTGATTAATACCTTTGCATCTGCTGAAGCCATATTGTGATTCAATATTGCCACAAATGACTTTTTTGAATAAATACTTTGAGTATCAATGTTTATCAGAACATGATCTGAAGTTGCATCAGATGTATTAAAATCAACCTTATTTAATGGCTTCATGTCAAATAGTTCTGCTTCTGTGCCTGTTTGAATGCCAATCTTATTTGATCCTGTTGTATAAACATCAAAATTACCATTCTGTGCAATTCCTCTACTCATTAAGTAATTTATATGGTCCGTATAAAAACGACTCGTTCTTACATTCATATTTGCCATTATCCAACCTCTCTTGCTTGAATTTTAATTTTACCTGGACTTCGTTGTAAGTCCGTTATCATGTAATAGTCTGCCCAGTTATCACCAAATGGTTCAACTGGCATTTCTCCGGCTGTATTTGAAAACTGTATTATATCACCAGTTTCAAGATTGTAGCTCACAGCAGGATTTACAATGTCGCAACTGATGATCTTTTTAATATCACCAAAGATATTCATGTAATAATCTGCGAATCCATCATTCGGATCACCTCCACCGGGATTAGTATTCCCCGGCTTATTCACATTCATGTCCAGATTCACTTCTGCTATGTTTTCCTTTGCCTGAATATTCCATGTAGTTCTTGGATTGTTCGTTGTATCTTTGGAAGTCTGAGAACTTAAATATCTATTTTCCGCAGGATGCTTTTCATAATTGATTTCCATTTGAGTTAGTAATTCTGAAAACGGTGTATTTGAAATCTTCAAATTACTAATATCATCTTTTTTTAGTGTTTGTGTCACATCCCCGGATGAATACGAATCTTTGACATACCAATAACTCCCAAGCCCACTCCTCCATTTGAAGATGAAACAAAATTCATACTGAAGTTTTTCCAACACTTTTTTCAGTTCCACAGGCTCTAATGCCCACCAGCGGATATTCCAGGCAGTTGTGATCCGTGCCGCTTCAATGTCAAGACTGGCATCATAATTATATATATCACCGTCTGAATCATCAAATCCTGCAAACCTAACAAGGAGATCACGATGAGTCTCAAGTCCTGTATCAGCAACACCGCTCCCACCTGTAAATGAATTATTTAATCCATCAGTTCCGCAATATAGATATTTTATTTTCTCTAATGCCTGATTTACGGCTATATGTTTTGCTGTATCTGCATCCGCAACAGGAATTTTTAATCTTGGTGTAATATAAATATCATAAAATTCAATATCTACTGATAATGTAGATAGTGCCGCACCGGAACCTGCTGAAGCAGTTGCATTAATGTACGCTCTTAATTCTAAAGTATTTGGAGTCTGTCCATCTAAGTCTGAAAATATATTACTTGAATATTCCGTTGCACTTGTATTAGTTATTGAAAGAGTTTGCTCTCCAGTAGTGCTTGTATTTGTAGTAGTATCGTGTAATGTATTTCCTGCATTTGCCGTATAATCATAAGCAATAAAACTAAGAGCAGCAGTACCAGCTACTATATATTCTGCACTTATTGTGAATTTAATTTTTGCAGTAACAGTGAATGCAGTCAATTCGTGTTCAAATTGTGGAATATTAAACTTAAAAACCAAAGTGTCATTCCCGCCAACAGTAGTTCCGTTTGCAGTAATATTAAAGTCTCCTGCAACAAGTTCTGATTTACTGGACGTATCAGAATCAATCATATTTGCACCGTTATCACTCAATAAAGCATAATCATCTGATGCGTTTACTGATAGTGGTCTAACCTTAAATGATCTATCTAAATCAAAATTTGTTTTATTAGCATATCCGCCTTCATAGCTAAAACCATTATTATTCACATCATCAAGTGGAACAATTACAATATTGCCATCATCTAAAACATTTGATTCTATAAAATGAAGCCGTGCATCACCAGCAGATGTAATGTCATCATGTGCAAGTGCTATAATTTCATTATCTCTTATGACATCAACAGGAGCAGGAAAAACATATCCATCTCTACAATTAGCTGGACTTGATACAGTACTTGTCTCTGGTGTAAAAGCACCATAAACTAATGGAAAGTATTTTTTACTGGTCGTTGTTTTCGTCTGTGGAATACTAATAAAATCCCACGGACGTTGCTCTGTGAGCGTTAATTTGATTGAAGCATCATCATGTGATATATCAATAAGCCTTCCTTGATAGACTTGTAGACAGTTGGCAAGTGTAGAATCTCCATTTAACTGTGAGTATATCTTTACACTGCGATTGATATATTTTCGTGTTCCTAAGAATAGTTCCGCAGAGAAGTCATCACCTTTATATTGGAAGTTCACCACACTAAGTGAGATATTACCTGTCTTGGCTGTGCTTTTGGCAAGATCAATGGATGAACGAACAGAAGGAGTGTTCGTTATTGCTCCATGATAGAATACAGAATCAACTGTTGTATCTGCTAATGATATTGGAGTAAAACTTGAACCGCCGTCATAATACAACTGGACGATCCAGTTCTCTTGTATATTTCCTTGCTTAGAAGCGGAAGAGTATGCGGAAGGTAACGTGAGACTCATGCAAGATTGAGCCTTTGTGCTTTTTGGATAGCCGGGATAATATGATCAATAACTGTTTCATCAACTAATGGTGCGGAGATGTTCAATGTGATTCCGCCTTGTGGACCTTCAATATTTGGTGATCCTATTGGTGTGACCTGGACTCTTTCACGTCCGCCAGGATTATCACCAACCATCATCATCTGTGGACCGGAAGTCACGAAGTCACCACCTGTTGCGAATGATGATAAGGCTTTATCCATTAATCCACCAGCAACCGCACCACCACCAGCCGCTAATACTAAATTCAATGGAAATGGAACTGTTTTAAGAACGGAAGAAATATATCCAGCAACGGCTTCCATTGTTTCGGCACGAACAACTGCTTTCATGGCATCTTTCGCTGAACCATGAACAAGTGCCGCCTGTTTTAATTCATCAAGCACTTGCTGCTTTTTCGTTTCGTTTATTTTATTCTGTATTATTAATTGTGCGTTAGCCCGTGCTTCACTTTTACTACCTATTTCTCCTTCTTTGATTTCTATATCTCCAAGAATATCTAATTCATCTTCAAATTCAGCGTTCACTGTAGATAATGCTTCTTTATACATATTATTGTGATCAATTATTTTTTGTAGTCTGTCAAGCTCAGCTTGTCCGGCTTCTGTAAATTCAAAGAAGTTTCCCATTTTTGTAACTGCTAAATCATCTTCAAGAGTTTTTATGCTCATTAATAACATTGCTTCAGTACGTTTATCCAGTGATCCCATTTTGTCCAAACGGCTCATGGTTTCTTTTGTAGTGATTAATTTTGCTTCAATAACTGCGATGCGTTCTTCTGTATCAACTATTCCTTCTAATGTAGTATTTGATAATCTTAATTGTGTAATATATCCACTGACCGCTTCAGCCGCACCTTTGAATCCTTTTGCTATTTTTATAACAGCCGGAGCAAGTAATACACCAATAGATTCTGCCGAATCTCCGATGGCGTTCTTCATTTGTTCAATGGAACCACTCATTGTATCTGCTTGTGCCTTTGCCTGTCCGCCGAACATATTCGCAAGGTTACCTGTCAGAGATTCAAGTCTTTCTGTTGATCCAGCCGCACCTTCAACAGTAACACCGTATCTGCTCATGGCATTCATGGATGTCCCAAATGTCCGTCCAACAAGTTGTGCCGCCGCATTTAAATCTGTTCCGGTTGCGGCAGCATAGTCCAATGTTACGGCTGTTAATCTCTTTAATGCTTCCTCATCCTTTGTAAATGCCGCCATCATAGACATAGCTTCAATAGTTGCCTCATCACCAAATGCAGTGACCTTCTGAAGCGATGAAGCATAATTCAGTAATGTCTTAGATGTTCTGCCAAGTGCCGTTTCAAGTTTCTTTTCTGCAAGTTCTTGTTGTCCTGAAGCATCAATGACTGCCTTGAATCCAGATATGATTCCTCTGGCACCAAAATAAGCCGCACCGGCAGCTAATGCTGACTTACCTAAAGACCTAAGACCTGAATCAATGCCTTTCAGTCCTTTCTTGGTCTTATTAGCACCTTTTAGCTTGGTTCTTAATACAATGTCTTTAGCCATTATTTCTTCTTTTCCTGATCTCGTTTCATACAGGCATTCATTTCTTCTTCAATGAATTCAAAGTATTTCATCCTGTGCCAGTCCGCTTCGTCCAGTGATGGAGCAGCCGGAATGTTGAATCGCTTTACCATCATGTATTCACGGATATAGTTCTGGAATTCTTCATCCAGGAACAGTTCTGCATTGGCAAATAATGGAATCTGATAGAATAACGATTGCCCGGCAGACCATTTGGACCGTTCAGCTTCTTCTCCGATCCGTTCAAATTCATTCCATACTTCAACTTCATTATATTTTATTTTTTTGTTAAGTGTTGGCGATGTCGCTTTATATGGAAAGGAAATAAACCCAGAGCCGGGAGGACCAAAATACGATAACCAGACATTTAAACGACACCGCCATTCGCTTTTTTTTCGATAACCAGATAATTTTGAATGATTGCCTGACCTAACATATCTATCTCCGCATCGGTCAATCCTTCCACTGCTGATTCCGGATTAGTGAATGCAATGGATAAAGCCATTTCGATCGTATCGTAATACTTATTCCAGTCTATTTCATTTGATTGATTCAACACCGCTGGTGCATACGATTGTGAATGTATCGAATGAAGTTTCCGGCGATCTTTGAATGTGATTGAATTGACCTCCCATTTTCTTTTTAGAGCTTCAATTTCCATGTATTTCCTTTTTTATTTTTAATTTACCAGGCTGATTGTGATTCTCCATTGAACAACTGTACTTGTAAGGCTTCATCTCCATCGCTTGTTCCTGCCTGTACACATTCAAAATTCAACGTATGAAATACCCCGGCATCACTTAAATCCTGGTCTGGCATGGATACGTGCTGAATTTCAGCAAGAATATTCATTTCCCCGGCTGAGCTTACAGTACCATCACCCCAGATAAGTTTTAAGGTCATAGTGTCACCATCAACAAAATCCTGAAGCACATTCATTCCTGCACCATAATCTATTTCAGCATCATATTTAACACCCATTGATCCTGTTACAGCATATTCTGTTATTCCAATATATTCCGCATCTCCAACAGAATTATGTGAAGGTGATCTCACTGCATTGTTTGTAATAGTAATGCTAAAATCCTTCAGAATTAAATCCTGCAAAGTATCTCCATCAACATCTAATTGTTTGGTATCCATATCAGACATGGAATAATAAGATGTCTCTGGTGCAACCCATGTCCCGCCTGAAAAATCCTGTTCCAGTCCAGATGTGCTTAATCCATTTCCGCTTCCTTGATAACTATGACCTGAATAAAAATTACCACTCAAGGTCATTAAATTATTATTTGATCCGGCTGAAAATGCCATCGTTAATTCATTAACAATATTCCCATTGATTCGGATACCTTCACCCGCTGTTCCAGTATCATAAGCAAGATTCACTGAATGAGGAAGATTACTGCTTATAGTTCCACCAACACTTGAAATCATAGTGCCTTGTCCGCCTATTTCTGTTGTGTGAATATAGCTACCAGATTCAGAATGTTCCTGTGCTACAAGAGTAAGAAACTGAGCCAGAAGTTTCGGTGTTGCCCAGAATTCAAACGGTGTTGTTACCGTTCCTCCTTTTGAGCTGGTGTATGTATCGCTTTTGTGTTTTACAAGTCCTCTCCCCGATAACAATCTTGATTCTCTGACAATCTCAATGGATGGTCTGGTTGCCTGAAGAACTGGCAACTGCCGATAAGCCGTCCCATCTGCACCGCTACTATCAACAGATACACCATAGCCGCTACTATTTGGTTCAGCTTTTATTCCAATTAGAGGAGTAGTTGGAGCAAGGACTGTTTTACTAATTGCCATTTTTGTTCTCCTTTACTTTTTTGATGATTCCCATTGCTAACATTTCATCGGCAATGGCTTTTTTTAATGTGATTTCCTTTCCTTCATTTAATGAATTAAATTCATCAGAAGAACAAGGAACACTGTTTGCTGTCATTGAACTGAATTTATCATATCCATTGACAATTCTTTTTTTATATCTCATTATATCGACTCCATAACTACACAATTAAATACCATACTTGCTCTTAAAATATCCGGCACATCCGGATCTTGCTCATATTCTATCGACTCGATCCGCCCATCGTGGAATTTGTAACTCGATGAAGGAGAGTAGGCTGAATTGTTATGCAACAATCTTTTGCATCTCTCCGCCCGTTTTGATAGATGATCAATATTATTCTCAAATTCTCCGCCTTTGTTCATCTCGTAAGTGATCAAAACAGAATAAGCTCGGACCTGGCCGTTTGACATTAATTCTATCATATCATCAGATTGCGGCATGATGGCGATGGATTCATTGCCTGAGTTCTTATATCCCACTGGCAGATTAAACTCATCTTCAAGCAGTTTTTCAATAGAGTCCAGGACATTTGTCTTTATTATATTTGTATAACTTATCGCCACAGCCTTGCCGTCTTGATCTTTGGATTATCCTGCATTCCGGACACTTCAAGTTCCCATTCGTCTGATGTTGAATTGTACACGCCAGGACTAAAACGACAATACATCCCATGTCCCACATTCTGGAATGAACCGTCTATCACTTCGGCACTGGCCACCTGTGATATTTTTAAAGATGTTCCGTCACCAATATAAGAATCAAACTTCACACCTGAAGCAGTCCCGGCGGTGAATGTTCCGGTTGTGTTGATCTTGATCTTTATCAGGTCCCAGTCCACTGCTGGATTCCCACGAACATCAACAATATCGCCAGTGGTTGAACCGTTCGCTGATATTACTCTTAATTGTTTTTGACGTTCACCTTGATTCCATAGTCTGTATTTCCCGGCAACTAACTGATCTAATAATCCCAATCCAGTTTCAGCATCTATTGCACGTTTTTCAAGTTCGTCTGCAAGTTCCTGGTTCAATGGTCGGACAAGTGAGCTGCAAGTAAGCAGTGCGTTTGACTTGATAATGATCCAGTCATAATCACGAGATGATGCTGAAGCCGTTCCCACACCTTTCCTGGATACTATTGGAAACGGTACAAAACTGCGGATGCGTTCTGCGGCTTCGTTGTTGATCCGTGTCTTTAAAGTTTCCCAATCCACACCGGCTTCCATCCGATCTTCGTTTGGCGAATTACTTGAATTATAGACATAAGTAATATCCGGGCCTGAATCATAGAACCATTCATTGTTCTCTGTCAACGCTGCCAGATTGGCCTGTGCCGATCCAAGTTCATTTCCGTTCATGTATAACTGACTTACAAAGCCGGATTGTGTATAATATTTATTGCTTGTAAATACCGCCCAGTTCGTCAGCAGTTTCTTCTGATCGTAAACATCAAGATCAGGAACTACTGCGATCAGGTCTGTGGTTGTGTTTGAATATGCTGTTTCAACTGTGCTCATGCTTTCACCTTTTCCTGTTCCTCCATTAATTCAGGAACGTCTAATTCTTTTATTAATCTTTTAATTTCTAATAAGTATGTCAAAATACCGTCTATTTCCTCAGATAATCTTTTAAGTTCTTCAATGACCTCATCTAAACGCATCTTATCCGATCCGATAATGCCTTTGCACGATTCGGTGTTTGTACTGCCCATTTTGAATCAAGCATCTCATCGGCTGCTGATTCCCATTCTTCATTCTTCAGATGTTCAATCGTTTTCTTGAACTTTGATACTCCATTTACTCCTAACTGATAACACATCTCAATCATCACATCCTTGACTGTACCAGGAAGATCAGCATACCATCCAAACTTAAATTCAATACTTCTGATGAGTGCTTCCAGTTTTCTTTGCAGAATAATGTTTGCAATATCCTCATCTAATACAAGGTCCTTGATCGCAAATCCGTATCCAATGGTGTCAAAATCGAGCGTATCTCTATATAACTTCGCTCGAAAGCCTTCATGTTTACGGATGGAGTTAAGCAGTTCAAGAGTGACCATTAATTATCGCTTCTTAATCCACGAATGAATTCTTGTATACCATGTCCGGCAATGTTGTCTATTGCATCCACCAGCCACGGCTCAACTGTTTTATTCCAGAACTTCTTGGTGTACTTCCATTTGCCCATACCAAGTGTGCAAGTAACTCCTATACCGTACATAATCATCCCAAATTGTGCCTTTATCCTGTTGTTCGGTATCTTCTTTAGTATCCATGCCACTGCCACCGCACCAATGCCTCCTGCTGCATATTGCAATGTGGACACTCCTAATTTTGCGATCAACCATTCCATAATTAACCTCTCTTAAATAAAAATCCTATTAATGTTGTAAAAAATAAAGCCACAGTCGATCCGACTCCAGTGATAGCACTGATGGCTTTCTCGTTTGATCTCACTCTGCCGTTTATCTGTTCCAGGTGGACCATTTGCTTATTCTGTGATTCAACCATGTATTTTAATGCTCCTTTCACTGCCACCATATCTTCCTTCAGTCCATTGCGGAAATCGTTTACTTCTTTATGATTCATTTCTTTTGAAAACCTTGTCTATCACTTTTTTGCCTACATATATAATTGCCACTACAGAAACTATCATCAACCAGTCCACCATTGGATTACCATAATCTGATTCTACTGCTAAAATTGGAGTCTTGATCATTAATGGCTGTACTGCAAGGCTGTCCATTAAGAATCATCTCCGTTATCAATACCATTCCTTCGGCAAGACGGATCATTCATTGTCTTGTCATATCTTGATATGTCAATATTTGCTAATGGCTTTTCAATCCTCAGTTCTTTTAATGCTGAATTTTGTATCACCAGTTTATTACCTCCTGAGACTTCTGCTTTACCTGTGAACGGATCGGTTTTAAGTTCGTATATAAAGAATACAGTCTTGTACAGGCCCACACGAATGATCCTTCCCGGTCTACCATCGATCCATACTGTGTCATCGTTGTTGTAATCATTTCCAATGAATATCATTAATCCTTCGATTGCCGACTCTATAAGTCTGCGAATCAAAAATAAAAGTGCTAATCCGCCTAACCACCATATCTGAGATCCAAGTAGATTCTGTATTTCCTGCTCATTCAATCGGTTCAGTCCATGTATTCTTAGCTAATTCTGTTAGAATTTGGCTATGATTATAAGTGGTCATTCCGTCAAAGCAATCAGGAGTATCTCCATCCCATTTTAAAATTGCCTTTGTGCCGTCCAGTGTTTTTCTCAGAGTAGATACTCCACTCTGTATAGCATTGGCACATAAGTTTTCCAACTGCTCATCATTATAAGATGCTAATGTGATTATTACCCACTTTCTGTTGTCGTGGCTCATGGTGTGTCCTTTACAATATCATCTGAAGCCATGTTTGTCATTAGACCGGGATTGCCATTGACTTTTTTGACTGAAACATCATCAATATACCAAGTAAATGTGTCATCCTCGCCATCCCCTGCATAAAATCTAATATCAACGCCTGTAGTATCAGAAATAAAATATCCTTCTACTTTAGTCCACGATGCTGAATATACATCACCAGCTACAACTCCTGAAGCTCCGAAAAAATGATTTAATGAGCTTCCTCTTGCTTGAAAAGCTATCTTATTTGTAGCATCTCCATAAATCCACGCAGATGCTCTATATACAGAGCCAGAAATTGTTGTAATTGTTTGATAAATTCCAGCGTAGTCATCTGTTGTTGTAACACCTCTTGAATAAGTTCCCCCGTGCTCCTGTGTAGTACTACGAACATTTGCTGTTGGATTATCACCATCACCAGCATAATTTGCCCAATTCGCATCAAGTTCCATATCCCCATTAGTAACCAACTCACTCCCCAAAGTCGGATTCACTTGGTCTGCAATAAGATTGAAATCATCCAAAACACCATCGCCCATTCTCCACCAGCCTTGAAGATTCGCTGAATTTCCATCATCGTTTAAATCTGAAGTTCCTTTTGATTGGTATAGAGCAGAAATATCTCCTGCACTCAAGGCGGTGTTCCATATTGCGACTTCGTCAATATTGCCACTAAAATCGTAACTACCTTCGCCTAATCTGCCAATCAATAAATTGACAGTATCGTTGTCTATTGCAGCAGGAGTTGAAGTTGTATTGGTTGCATCTAATACTGCATCTACATACACATTCACACTTGTTGATGGAATAAATATAAAAGCAACATGATGCCAAGCCCCATCACAAATATTTACATCTCCTGTTGCAAAATATCCAGTTCCACTATTAAAAAGACCACCCGATAAAAAATTACTCGCATTTATGGCTAAATGGAAATTTCTTTCACTGTCATTATCTTTAGAAACTATTATTTTTACTGCTCCTGTATTTGATGTTTTTATCCAAGCAGATAATGTTAATGCTCCTGTTACTTGTACAGAAGCATCATTACCACAGTCTACATAATCATTCGTGCCATCGAACTCAAGTGAATAGTTGTTCTGTAAACCAGCACCACCGCCAAGAACTGAAACTAATCGTGATGGAAACATTAGTCTTTGATGATTCCTAATCTAATATCAATCGCATCAGCGGCTCTTGCCGTTCCTGTTTCTCTGATAACTCCGCCAACATAAACGCTTTGCGAAGTAGCCGATGCACCGATGAGTGTTAATCCAACATTACTTTTAGTGGCTATCTGACCATTGATCATGTCCACATAAGAACCTGATCCGATGTTTATTATTCCTAATATTCCATCCAATACTGTGTCAGCACATGATACTGCCGCATCTAATGTTCCGAGATTGGTTGAGTCTTGTGTGAATACCAGGTCAATTTCAACACCGGCATCTACCGATGTGTTGGTCTGATCTATTAAACAAATAGAATGTAATAGTGATCTTCCGCCTGGAACTGATACAGCGTTGGTAATTTCTACTGGATTGAACAGGACATCGTTCGCATCGATTGTTGATGTTTCAATGGTCGGTGTGACTGTGATAATATCCACAT
>Ga0208180_1001540_pt1 | contig 13355 bp, 23 predicted proteins | sample MalvireepMed_s16_FD_184241 | JGI IMG/M metagenome (GOLD analysis project Ga0208180, IMG submission 184241) | Marine viral communities from the Global Malaspina Expedition - Malaspina viral metaG DeepMed_s16 (SPAdes) (version 2) | ecosystem: Environmental > Aquatic > Marine > Oceanic | place...
TGGATTGTTCGGTGGGTGGTTGGAATGTAGATTATGTCAAGGCAGGATCAATCACGATGGACAATACCTCGCAATTCGGTGACGGCGATGGCATAAATACGGCTGATTACACCATGAACAGCACTGTAAAAGCCCGCGTCATAACCGATAACTTGGTTGATACGCCACTCACGGTCAAGTAATGTGGCGGTGGATCAAATGTCACCTGGCTGGATGGCACCAGGAACACTACTGTCGCTGTGGATGGACCGTACTCTGTATGTGGTGTGACCACGCAAGGAGAGCATGATGTATCCCTATCTGAAGTTGGCTTGGTCCCTGTATAAGCATCTGAAGAAGAATGAGAACCGCAGGGAGTTGATAGACTCTTTCACGGGTGCGGTCAATAACGACCACCAGATCACGGTTGGTGAGTGGGCTCGTATAGGTAGCGCTCTTGGGGTATTCAAGAGCGCTAGATGAATTTGATTGTACAATCAAATTTTAAGGCTTAGGTCACACTGCCATCCCTAGGTGAGATCACCATGACGGGGGCTCCGGTGGTCTTAGCTGCTTTGTCCGCCTCTTCTATCAGGCTAAAGCTGACCCCGTGAGATATAAGATAGGTCCTGAACTCAGCCTGATTCATACTCTCTCTACCCTTATTCCAGTCAATGATGGCTGTCTCAGTGAGGAACCTGTCGCCCGCCTCAGGCTCAAACTCAGTCATAAGGTTCTTTATTTTCTGGCGGGCTGATTCTTCTAAATCCGCTAAAGACTTCTTTGAGTTCCTGGTAGTTATTAGTTTTTCACACAGGTCCATGATCTCTGGATGATCCAGCAGCCTAGCTTCCTTTTTTGCTTCTATAGACATTACGACATTTCTCCCCAATTTAATCCTACTTTAGATTCCGCCTTGATCGGGACTGAGAGAAGGATGACCGACTCCATGACATCGGTGGTTGACTGGATGAAGGCGTCAACCTCAGACTCCTCTAGTGTCCAGAGAAGTTCGTCATGTATCTGAAGGAGCCAACTGGACTCAGGTATAGTCCTCCACAGCTTGGCCATAGCCAGTTTGATTATGCCTTGGGCTGTGGATTGGACCGGCATGTTCACCGCCTGTCTCTCTCCAGCGGACTTGATCCGGTTTATGGGGCTCTGGACTTCTGGAGTCCACCGCCTCCTGCCAAATATATCCTTCACGTAACCATGCTCTTTGGCGAAGTTCCTGGTAGCCTCCTGCCATACCTCTACTTCTGGCCTAAGAGCAAAGTATTCCTTGATGAACTCTCTACATCTATCCTCAGTCCAATCTGACTGACCTTCTGTCTGCATCTGGGTGTTTAACCCATGAGCCGTGAGTCCATATAAGACCCCAAACCCTAGTGTCTTTGAGGCGTACCTGTGTGCCGATGTGAAGTTGGAACCAAAGACGGCAGCAGCAGTCTCGTTGTGGATGTCCCTGCCTTCCTTGAATAGTCCTATCATGGACCGGCATTGGGCCAGGTGAGCAGCCACACGCATCTCTATCTGGCTGTAGTCGATGGCGACTAGGACGTTCCCTTCCTCAGCTACGAACCCCTTCCTGATAGCCTTCCCCCACTCGGTCCGGGTTGGCAACTGCTGTAGGTTAGGGTTCTTCATAGACCACCTACCTGTGGCTGTCCTAGTCACATTGATGGTGGTGTGTATCCTACCGTCTGAGTCTGCCTTACCTGGCAGGGTGTCACAGAAGGAATCCTTCAGATGGGCCAGGTGCCTGTACTCCTCTACCAGCTTGACCACTGGGTGCTTGATCTTGGATAGTTCCTCAGTGGACACGGCTGGTAAGCCTGTTGGTGTGAACTTGGTAGGCTTGAACCCAAGGTGCTGGAAGAACAACCGCCTCAACTCCATATCAGAGTTAGGATTGAAACGCCACGGCGGATCATCTATGCCGTGGGTCTTGAATATGTCTTCCGCTTTAGCTTCCATCAGCTCAAGGTAGTGTTTCCCCAATCCTTGCAGATAGCCCACATTCACCTTGATACCGTTCTTCATCATAGCTAGGGCTATCGGTAAAGTAGCTCTGTCCATGCCGTAAGCAAACTTGAGCCCCAACCTGTCTATCTCAGGACTTAGAGCCTGGAAGACACGTAGGGTAGCGTCAGCGTCTCTAGCAGCGTAAGGGACAACAGATGTCTCAAGGTCCACATCCTCAAGGGAGGCATCAGGCATATCTCCAAGCACGTCCACCACAGTCTGTCGTTCCCGTAGGTCTATCTTGTGCCACCGGGCCCAAGGATCAGTAGGCCCATCCTTTGTCTCCTTCCCACTTTCCACATCAGAGATGATCCTCTTTACCTTTTTACCTATGTTCTGAGGAGTCTTCTGGTTTACTTCTAGCTGATTGGACTTCTTATTCCAGACTATATCCTCAAGTACAGGAGAATCAGGCCATTCCAGTTCCTGAACCTCAGATAGGTAGGTAAGTGATTTCTCTCTCCTGTGGCCAGATACGATCTCTTGGTAGCTCTGCATCTCCATACCACACAGCCTGTATGCCAACTCCTTCAGACCTTGAGATTGGCCAAGCAGGTACGCCATCAGCATGGTGTCGTGAGTATCATCAGGTAGACCTACATGCTTGGCGTCGAAAAGGTAATTGTGTACTACCACTTCCCTAGAGGATAAAGTGCACGGACCAGACTTACGGAAGAAGAAGGACTCCCCAGGCTTATCAGCGATCTGGACTGACCATAGCTGTCCGTCTACGGTTTCGGTATCTAGGGCCACCAGGTTATCCAGGCGCCTGGACAGTCCTATCTCATAGTGCACTGGCACATCATCTACGGGGCGGACAGGAGGATACCCTTTAATCAGCCCCCCTAGTACCTGGAAGTCCTGTTGAATCTCTCGCATCAGGGATGTGTCGTAGAACCCTGCTGCTGGGTGGTAGACAGGGAGGACAGTCACATCCCCCTGCTCAGTGGGGATACCATGCACATGCTCCACACTGGTCTTCCCTAAGAAGTGCTCTATCGCTACCTTCCCCATAGCTACTATGATCGAGGGTTGGATATGTTTCACTTCCCGGTCCAACCACCGGGAGGCACAGAACTCCGCTTCTTTACTGGTGGGAGTCTTGTTGCTCCTGGGGCGGCATTTGACTACATTAGATATAACGACCTTCTGTCTGTTTACCCCGATGGATTGGAGCAGAGAGTTCAGATATACACCAGCATCTCCAGTGAAGGGCTGACCTGATTCATCTTCATATTTTCCTGGGGCTTCTCCTACCAGCATGACCTCAGCATTCATCGGGCCCACCGCTGGGACTGGCCCAGCGCAGGCTTCACGGAGGGAGCAAGCGGAACAAGCCCGTGTCTTACTGTAAAGGCTCATAGATTCTTTCCTTGACCAAGAAATAAATGTTTCGTTCTAGGACCTCCATCCCGTGTACTATTCCTAAACTCAGCCTGGGTGTTGCAATACTGGCATATACCTAGGCTGACACCCTTCCTACCGGCAGCATCAGCTTTCTCTGCGCTCTCTAGTACCCAGTAGTGGGCGAGGCCAGGCAAGCAGTCCATATTTCAACCTCCTTTATCTAGGCTCTCCTTAACACTAAGGAGTATGGTCCACCAATCCTCTATCTCTTTGTCTGTGAACTTGAGCCTATGTAACAGGAGGACGGCATCCGGTGGGCTCTTAGGTAGGTAGAGGACAGGCATCCAGGCTTCGGTACACCCAGTTATAGCGCAGTAAGCCTTCACCTGGGCCATCCATCTCCAGTGGTGGGTAGGGTCAGCAGGAGACGAGTGCCTACTCTTTATCTCAACCACCTTCCTTTTCCCTTTATGCCTCTTAGGTTCTAGTATTCCATCCGTCGTTCCGATGACATCATCCCTACTCACTATGACCTGGGAAGAGAACTTATAGCCCTCAGCGCCAGCCTTATCTTCAACACAGGGTCTTATCGCACACTCCCATATACGCCCTAAGGCCATGATCCCATTCTCTGTATGGTCGTCTGAGTAGTGGTACTTAGGGTTGATGATCTTAGCAGCTTCATTGATAAGATCAGTCACATGCCAATGGCCTGTGTCCCTAGGCTGAGGTTCATCCCAGAGATTAGCTGCCTCTGGTAGAGATAATATCTCCGTGGTTAGACTCATGCTGCACCCTTTTCTAGTGCCCGTTTCAATGTAATGTAGCTCACATCCAATTCTTGGTAAGCCTCTCTGAAACTTATTTCCTTACGTTCTAATCTTTCTTTCACGCCTGGGAACTTAGCGATAAACTCCGGTCTGTTAATAGTGTTAGGCCGTCTTTTTTTGTTGAAGTTTTGAGTATGAATTTTATCTGCCTGTTCTTTTAATGATTTCCTGTATGCCATATCTGGAGTACGGTCAGTTGTTGGTTCCTCAACTTTGTTCCGTCTGATCCAGCTTCCAATTTTATGTCTTATACTCATAATTTTTTAATGACTCCTCATAATTGACAGGTTCCTTAAAGATTCTTCCAAGGTTATTATGCTTACTGGTCCAGAACCTCTAGGGTTCCTACAGTCGATCCCAGGCCAGTATGTCTGAGTGACGGTGCTATGGTGGTCACATAGAGGGCTCTTGCAACTAGGACATTGCTTTCTCCCTGGCTTACCACACATGTAGCATTCTTTTAATTGAACCATTTCGTACCTTCTTTTTGAATATATATTCAAATTTTCAGAGGGGAATGTTCATCTCCTGCTAGGGAGATGGGCTAGTAGTTAATGAACATTCCCAGAAATAAGGAGGGGCGGTGTGACCCATTATCACCCTTGTATGCCCATCACGGCGTAGGTGCAACTACCCCGATTGGGAGGGTGAACCCATTCCTAACGGAATTTATCTGTAAGATTGTCGGCGCACTCAGGATGGTAACGGTTCCCATCCATATCGAGTTGGACGTTCTTCTCAGGGAGCGCTTCCCCACAACTGATGCACTTTGGTTCTTCGTCGTCCGTCCGTTCTATTTCTACGGTGGTCATTCCTTCTACCCCCTTTAGGAACTTGAGTCTAAACTCAAGTCTTCCCCGTGATCCCCAGCGTGTTGGTCCAGAGTCTCGATGCAAATCCATTGATGGTCTATCTTCAAGACCACGTAGTGGTTCTTGTCGGGTGACAAGGAGGACAACTGCTTGAACTCCTCCATCACCATAGGCCACCTGGCTTTGTAGTTCTTGACGGAGTAAACCGCAAAGTCGGTTGTTACGTCCGGGGTATTCTGGTATGCGAATCCAGTTCTCTTTCCGCCTACTTTCTTCGCCACGTCTCTCTCCCCCCTCGCTCCCTTCGCCCAACTCTTCACCATATGCTGTTACTCCGGTAACATCCCTAGTAACAGGGGCCCTTATAGGGACCCACTGTTACTGTTACTCGTGGATACACTGTTCCAGTAACACTGTTACTCTGTTACTAAAGATGCTTGTATTTGACATCCCAAAGGTTATCTTCCAACTTAATCAGACGTTTATCCTCATGCCGATAGCATGTCGTCTTGACGCTTCCTTCCTTAGCTCCTAGTTCGTCCGCTAGTTGAGCTACGGTCATAGCCCCCTTGTCATGCAGGGCCGAACTGATCTGGTCTATCAATGGTGTGCCCTTAGCCAGGTCAGGGATGGACATCAGGTCTTCCGGTTGGAACACTATCTGACTGTCCTCAAACTTGATGGCGTAGCCAGATGGTTTCTCCAGCATCCCATCGTTCATCTTCCTGTGGTACAGACCCACATGGATCGTGTTTTCTCCTGGGTCCCTCTGCTGTCTCACTTCCAGGGTGGACCTAGCAGCGTTGTGCCAGAAGGTAGAGCCAAACGGTTTCTGGCTCTTGTCGTTCTCTTTGGTCTGGTGTCCTATCAATAAGGAAGTCACGTTGAGCCCACGGATGGCATTACAGAACGTGAGGGCTGATCCAGTCTTCTCAGGTTCTCCCCCACATGCAGCGCCTACGCTGTCGATCACGATGAGGTTGTACTGCCCTTCAAGTATCTGACGTTTGATCTGACGGATCATATCCAACAGAGGTACGTGGCAGGCCAGGTACCCTACCCTAGGTGAGTCCTGGGTGATAGCCTTCAGTCTTCTGGTATGGGTAGCTGCATTAGTCTCCCAATCCAGATAGAGGGCTTTGTAATTAGAAGGTAGGATGGAACCTAGTATGTCTTTCCCCATCACGGTGGCAGCGGTGGCCAGACTCAATAGACTTTTCCCTGTCCCACCGTCCCCGAATATGATTGAGATTTCCCCTTCCACTATGAAAGGTTTAAGAGTCCAGATGTCTCCGTCCCCCGCTTGGTACTCACTAAGGTCGATCACTGGTTCCCCTTCCCTGTGTTGGGCTATAGCCAGCTTGCTTACGCTGTCCAGCATCCCACCCCAATCCAACTCTATCCTTCCTTTTAAGTACCTCTCTAAGGTACCCCTGGCTTGAGTGGAGACTAGGTTGAAACGGACCGGACCATGTACCAGCGGTGCCATGCCTGGGGATGCAGCCTCAACCATGATCTCGCAGTGAAGGCCATCCCTCTCCTGTCGTAGCTGGTCTAACTGGATAGTCACCCCTGCCCAACTATAGGTTTGGGTATCCCCTTCCTCTTGGTACTCTGGAGGGTCTAGCACTTGGGTCAGGGCCACAGTTCTTTCGTACCGTGTCACTGATTCCACAGTTCTTTGGAGTTCCCTTATGTCCATCGCAGGGTCACACCGTTCCCCGAACTGCATCAGCATGGATAAGATGATGTCCTTGGGGTGCCCCTTATGATGTAGGTATCCTGCCAGTCTGGTGGCGGTCTTGTTCCTTGTATGTAGGGAGGCTCCATTAAGTAGGGCTTCACTCACCCACGGATCATCACCACCGTTGTTGTTATGCTCTGTCTTTGAGGGCTCATGCTTGGGCCACTTCTCATAGGCCCAATCGTACAGGGGTGCGGGTTGCATCTTGTCTTCCCACCTGTACTCTTCTCCTGATGCGTGGGTAGATGGGGGAGCTATGATATAGCCACCTTCGGCTTTCACATCCACCCCATCCCCAAGCACGTTATCGTCGCTCTTTAGTCTGCTGTCTTGATACGTGAATACCAGATGTAGACCCCCACCTCCTGTCCGTGAGGTCAGAGTGTCTACCCTACCGTGTATATCTTGTAGGTCTTCCCACGTCTCTAGCCCACCAGCTTTCTTGTCAACATCTATGACCACTATCCCTGAGGGTGTGCCAGTCCTGATGCCGACGTTAGCCCAAGGCCAACGCTCCCACCACCTACGGATCAGAGATAGGTCCACCGTGGCATTGAGTAGTCCATTGGCTAGGTCAGCCTCATGCCACAGTGGATGTTTGCCTGGGTGAGAGCAGTCTGATTCCTTATTACAGGTGCAAGAGGGGCCATCTAAGCTGTGAACTGGAAATACCTGCCAGCCCCGCCTTGCATAACCTAGTGCAGCTTTGCCTGTCTTAGATAGTTCAGCCACCCCTATTCCTCGTCGTCCTCGTCAAATATAGGATCACCGATGTCGCTGTCTGCACCATCGGACTCGTCCGCCACATCAGGGGTCTTAATTGGCTTCTCAGTGTCACCAGAGGGGTCTTCTAGTTGGGCTGTCCATTGGTACATCCTCTGGGCTGTATTGAATATAGTCTCTAGGCTGGCCTTAGCGGTGTGGTACTGGATTGATTGAGTCAGAGCGTGTTGCCTCTCAATGGAAGTCCGCTTGCTAGGGTGGTCTGCCATGAGGGTTTGCTCTTTAGCAGGGGTTGAAGGTTGATTGTCCTTCCCATTACTTGGTGTAGTAGGATTGTTAAGAGGGATTTCATCCCCACTAGCTACCCCAAGCCACCCATCTAGAGTCCGGTAGGTTACTGCCTTCCCTTGGTACTCCCCAGGCTCTTCATAGAAGCTGAACCGAAAGGTCCCACCTTCCTCAAACTTGTCAGCCATGCCCTTCTCAAAGGTTGCATACTTCCTAGTTGCCCCAGTCGTGTCATTGATCTCAATGGCCCATCGTTCCCACGGAGTTACTCCATCTTTTCGGAACCCATCTGAATAGCCTCTGCCAACTACCTTGCCTATCTTTTCTACCATTATTCCTTTACCTCCAAAAGAGTAGTTCAGTCTAGCAATATGCCTTTCCATTGTCAAGCATTTATTGACACACAACATACCGTTTGATAGCATCTGCCCATGAGCAATATCCAGAGGCACATAGCTACGTTGAAGCGGATGGGCTGGACTGACCAACGGATAGCTGATGAACTAGGTATCAGCCATACCAGCGTCTACCGATGGCGTGATGGCAGCAGACACGCGAGGCTGTCCAAGCTGATCGAGTCCCGCCTGTTGGAATTGATAGAGGGGGAGGTTTCTGTTACACTCCCCCCCAATCGGCAACTGGTGGGGGTCTAGACCAGAGCCACCGTTTAATCCATCTGGTCGGTTGGTGCGGAAGTCTCCAATACTTCCGGTCCTAGCATATAGCTAGGATGCGTTCACGGAACTGGCGTTAGTGGGTGGCCCTAGCAGTAGGCTAGGGAGTCCGTGAGTCTGTGGGTACCCAACCATAGGTAAGCGCAAAATCCAGCTCCTCATCTTTCCACTTCCCTTTTATCTTCTTTCTCCGATATTTCAAAAGCATCTAGTTGATGGTCTATCAGCTTGGTGATAGCATCGGTGTCTGTTAGGTCTGTTTCATATTCCCACTTGTGCCAATGCCACAGATCGACAGGTGCATTAACTGCCTCAAGTCCGATGCGGTGTGCATCGTAATCACGGTCACGTTCCGCCTCACCCCATCGCCATTGGAATCCACCAGTCCCTGCTTCATCACCACGGGGCCAAAAATTATACCCGTAAATTGCATTCATTACTTTCCCCCTTTATCTTCTTCTATGCGCTCAGTCATGTCTCTTATGTCTAGGTCGGACTCTTGGATTCCCATAAATAGGGCGTAATCTTCTGGGTTGAAACGGTTGGCATCGTCCCTACAGTCACCGTTCCAATGCCAGGGGTGGCAGCACTCACATATCCCACACTCGTAGATTACGTGCCCCCTTATGGTGTTTGTATTCATTACTTCCCCCTTTCAGAGAGTAAGTCTACGAGTGAATCCACGGTGTTTGAAGGTATCAGTACCCTGTTAGACACCTTCTTGTGGGGTATGATCCCCTGCCTGAGCCACTTGTAAATGGTCTGCACATGCAGGCCACCGGTCCACTTCTCTTGAAGCAGACCGTGTAGTTCCTTAACCGTCAGGTACTCATTCACTTTGCGGTACCTCCCTTACTGTTGGTTTATCCCAAGTAGCGCCTATCTCCCAGATCAGTGTGTCCACTATGTGTGGCTCAATGTCACCACCACCCTTAGGGCAGTTGAACATCGGCCCCACCTTAACCAGGTTCCACAGTTGGTATCGGATTTCATTACCTTCCATGCTGAACACCATCCTTCTCTGATTCAGATACTTGGCAGTCAGGATCACCCGCTAGGTGCCACATCAGGTCACGCTGGACACTCCCTTGTATGAACCTACCCATAGGGATAGGTTTCTTACAGGTATCACAGGTGCCTTGGTACATCTGCACAGTGACGGTCTGAGATTCCTCATTGATGGAGATCGAGAAGCCAGGGTAGTGAATGTCTGGCATACTATTCCCCCTCTTCTAGAAGACTTAGGCAGCTTTCAATATCCTTCTGCACCCTATCAACGTAAGCCTGGTACTCTTCTTCACTCTTGTGTGCAGGAGCGTGACCGTCATGTTCGGCTATGTTGTCAGGTGTGAACCAGCAACTAGGGTTAGTTCCCTTCCTAGATAGGTTCACTTTCTCAGTATCCTCAGGTAGGGATTCACCTTCCCACTCAAAACGTGCTACGTACACATTTCCTTCAGAGGTTTCAAAGACGTGCTTGTTTATCTTGACGTTAGCCATTGTGCATACTCCTTCAACATTGTTTCTTGTGCCTTGGTTTCTATTGCCTTGCCACAGTAGGTCTTGCGTACTTTCTTGATAGCTTTCTTGGCGGACATACCTTGGTTTATCAGTAGGGCAGCAGCCATAGTTCCAGTCCTACCGTGTCCGCCAATACAACCTATCTCTACCTTCTCACCCCCTTCTAGTTTGTGGTTTATCCACCTTATCCCTTGGACCAAGGTTGGGATTGGTACTACTTGCATATCGGGCCACGCTATGTACATGGTTCTACTACGGGTAGTAGCCCTGTCTGACGCAAATACCTGGCCTTGTATCCAACAGTGGTCTAAGTAGACTCCGGCTACGGAGCCTGCCTTACGATTAAAGTCTCTATCTCTGTGTGCGGATAGGTAGACCGTGTGATTACCTACCTTGAAGGGAGTCATACGGTGCTGACATGAGCGCACCTTCGGCTGGACTCCCACTGTTTTCTTAGAGACAGACTCTAACCATCCATCCAATTCGCTGACTCTTGTTGCGAATGTTGGAGAGGTCTTGTCTTCCCACTCCAGATCAAAATGTTTGAAACACACCTTACAGAGTAAGTCTTCACCGTCTTGACGCAGTTCAACTTCATCTGCTTCACACCAGTCACATATCTCATTCATATTCCACGGTTCCTTCGTCTCCGTTGACTGTTACCTGGGAGTTGGGCCGGATACCTACCGCGTCAGGTACAGCTACCACACAGGGAATCCCCAGCTCCCTAGATACGATGGCAGCGTGGCAGAGTATGGAGCCATTGAAGGTGACTATCCCACCACACTTGACCATCAGGGGCACATCATCGGGTGTAGTCATTTCAGTCACTATGATGGAGCCCTCAACAAACTCAGACTCTTGCTGCTGGTCAGGCCGAAAAGCTGGACCAACAACGATTCCCTTGGAAGCCTTGGTGCCTTCTATCTTTATCATTCCCACTCCTAATATTTTGAATGTACAATCAAATTGTTGTGATTGGTCTGGACTGTAGTATCCACAACACCCCATCCTTATCGAATGCCCATTCAATGTCTTGTGGACTACCGAATAGTGTTTCTATGAGCCTGGCTGTAGCTTTCAACTCCGCTTCTTGAGATTCAGAGAGTGTGGCATCAGGGTTCCCACCTTGTACCAACTTCTCCCCCAGTCCATAGACAGCTTCAATAAGCATCCCCTCACCATCTACCGGATGCTTGGTGAATATGATTCCAGCTATCTCCGCATCCACCATGTCTTGAATGATTACCGCTGGAGTCTCTTTAGGTAGATCAAACCTTTCTCTGTAGGCATCGGCCCTAGCTGTGTTACCAGAGTCCACACATTTAGCGATGGCATCAGGAATGTCAAAGGGAGAGACATTCAGATAGGACTCATAGATTCCAGCAAAGCTGTGGCTACCAGAGTCTTCTCCCCTAGCTGAACTGCGGACTGCTAAGGTAGACGGTCTAGGGTTTGGACGGTTGGACAAAGGCCATCCAACCATCTGTCTAGCTAACTCAACAAAGTCAACTGATGCTGATGTGTGTACAAACCCTAAAGGTACGTTGAATCCAGCGTTCTTGAGTTTCCCTAGGTTGGCAGCTTTACCGCCAACAACACTAGGGTCTACCGATTCACCTATTCTCATAGCAACTTCTCCAAGGGCCAAGGCTTGTGCCTGACCACCTTCCATAGCTTCCCATCGTGTATGTAAGCTCCTTTAACAACTAACGAATTTGATGGAACCTTTACGTAAAAGCCTTGGCATCCAGAGGGGCCACACTCAGCCTTGGTATGAGGCGGAGTGTTCAAACGAATCTGGTGCAACTTGGCCTTATGGTCTAGCTTCTGTGTTAGGACTGTCTCAGATGTGAACGTGACTTTAGCCACTAGCTGTACCATCCTTGCAGTTCATCCTGTAAGTCTCTTAGATATTGCGATATGTCACGTCGTAGCGGTTGGGCAGGCCAAGTTAGAGTCTTACCGTCAACTTCTTCACTGAATATCTCAACTGTACTTTCGTCTGATGGTAATACACTAACGAACCTAGACATACAGCCTAAGGTGAATGCTATTTCTCCCATCCGTTCCTTCTTAGTTTGCCTCATTTCTTCGATCCCTTCGTGCCCTTTGGGTACTGTAGTAGGGCTATTAGAATATCGGGCTCTGCATATTTCTTAAGTTCCTCTGAGTTCCCCTTCCTCACGTAGTCAAGAAGTGTGGTGATGTTACTCACATCCCACACCTTGTTGAAGTATGATCCGTTGTTATGTTGGAGCCCCCAACAAGTGTCAACGAAAAACATAGGGGATATTTCCTTAGTCTCATACATCCTGAGTACCCTTGCTATCTTGGACCAAGGTGGCCCACCATAGCCGTGACCCTTGAATGCTAGGAAAGCATCCTCAAGCCATCGGATAGCTGATGTTCCATGCTTGAGTCTGAACTTTCTCCACCCTTCCCAGGCTCTATGTCTGTTGTGCCGATCTATGGTGCCTGACTTCAGAGCCTTGTGTAGTGGCATGGGTACAGGCGCATCCAATCCATAGATGCCAGTGGTTTTCAGGTGCCGTATCTCACCCCCTATCACCATATCTGTGTACAGGCTGAACTGTTCTTCTAATAAGTCCAGCTTGGCTTTGAAGTCTGGGTGTTCCTTATCCGCCAAGATAGAGGCTTCATACAGGAGATAGAAAGCTGTCAACTCTTGTTGTAGGTTCAAGTCCGCTTTCAATCCCCATTCATTCAGCACTTCTAGCTTCTGTGGTGGTGGTGGGTAGTAGCTCTGGTGGATAGGTATCAGCTTTGGCTTTGGTTCCTCTGTAACAACTTCTGTTGTGAACGTGACTTTAACCATATCTATCCCTCATAGAAGATGATTCCACATCTGTTACAGGTTATATCTGGCACAGAGTAGCATCGGATTACAGTCTGCTTGGCACCTGTGGATGCCACACTACAGTCACACACCCATTTCGAGTAGAATTTACCGTCGCTGCTATTAACCTTGACTGGCTTATCTAGTATGGAAACTGCTTTGGTAGGTTCCGGTACCACCAGTGGTATTGCCTCACCCCAAGGCGGTTGGGAAGGGGAAGTATCGGGGAAAGGATCAGTCTGAGCCTCAGTCCAATTATCCAAGGCTTCTTCAAAGGGAACCGTAGGTTCTAGGCTTATCTTTATTTCTTCCGCTAACTCTCCTTCCCCCATAGATAGGAGCGTGTCTACAAAGCTAGGAAGTAGCTCTTTAGTCTCGCCTGTTGCATCGGCTTTGATACCGAATCCTTCCAGCTTGTCTCTAAATTTCTTCTTGTGGTACCAACTAGCCTTGGAGCCAAACAACTCTTGCTCTGTGTGAACGGCATTGTGGATAACAGCTACTATCATCCACTTCTTACCCAAGTCTTGAGGTATGTCTACATGAGACGTT
>Ga0208180_1001543_pt1 | contig 13337 bp, 12 predicted proteins | sample MalvireepMed_s16_FD_184241 | JGI IMG/M metagenome (GOLD analysis project Ga0208180, IMG submission 184241) | Marine viral communities from the Global Malaspina Expedition - Malaspina viral metaG DeepMed_s16 (SPAdes) (version 2) | ecosystem: Environmental > Aquatic > Marine > Oceanic | place...
AGCCAGAGCCAGAGCCAGAGCCAGCCTTCCAGACAGAAGCAGAGCGTTTACGCCTCCTGATGACAGCTGAAGACGCGGACGATGAAGTTGACTCTGAAGCTGAAGTGCCGGAGCAAAGGGCTTCGAGTGAAGATACGCCTTCTGCACCCTCGGAAGAAATTGCAGAAATGCGATCAGAGCTGGATGAATTGCGTGAAAAAGTACGCGCCAGAACAGCACAACTTCGTGCTGAGGCGAAAGCACGTAGTAGCCAACAAACAGCAGCTGAATCAACACCTGAACCTGAACAAGAGGCGGTGACTGAAACTCTGGGTTCTGATGATGAGCCTGAAGAAATAACAATAGAATCGCCAGTCTCTGAAGCGGTGAACCTCGCAGATGAAGAGGTAGAGCCGGAATTAGTCGATATTGAGACAGACGATGACGTTGATCTGGACTTATCTGTTGCTGAGTTTGAGGTTGAATCAGACCTACCTGACATCGATGCAGATGAAGAATTTGATCTGGAGGAGGTTGCTCAGACAGTAGAAGATGAACTGACTGATATAGAACCAGAACAAGATGAAAAAGCATCAACCTCAGAGGCTGCATCCAGTCTGACCTATGACGTCAATATTATTGATGAACGTAAGCTCGAAGATGAATCGATTCAGTTTTCAGCAATGTATCCAGCACCAGCTGAAGATGATGATTCACCAATGGTTGATGCTGCAGAACAGGCTACTTCTGATGTGGAGCAGTATTTTAATGAGGATAAGGTTGATGAACCAGTCAATCTGGTTGATCCCAAATCTGCAGTATCCGATATGTGGCAGGACCTGACAGAAGAACCATTGCCCTCTGATGATGAGCTGGATCAGATGTTTAAAGAAATCAAGGATCTTGAAAAGTCATCGGATGTTGAAGAGGATGATGATAGTGATGAGTTGGATGCTGAATCTGAGCAGCAGGATCGTTTGCAATCAATCTTGTCATCTATTCCCTCTTTTTCGCAGATGAATAAGAAAAAAGACGATAAGTAGGGGCTCGCATCAATAGCAGCGTTTCATCGCTATTTTTTGACTGCGATGAAACGCTGATTCTGCTAAAATCTGCGCCAGTTTTTTCTGGGATAAAAAATGACAGACCAAGTCCATGATGTAGCCATTATCGGTGGTGGCGTATGCGGTACAGCGCTGATGTATTTGCTTACTGAATACACCGACATTCAAGATATCGCTCTGATTGAAAAATATGATCATGTTGCCAAGGTGAACTCTAACGGGCGAAACAACAGTCAAACACTTCATTGTGGTGATATTGAAACCAATTACACCCTAGAGAAGGCCGCTAAAGTTAAAGCCTCTGCACAGATGATTGTTAATTATGCTGATGGTCTGCCAGAGCGTGATGAAATTATCTTTAAATACCCCAAAATGGTATTAGGTGTGGGTGAAAAAGAGTGTGCGATGTTACGTGAGCGTTTCGAGCGTTTTCGTACTGTTTTCACTTCCATGCAACTGTTGGAAAAAGAGCAAATTGCCGAAATTGAACCTAATGTGGTGATGGTGGATGGCAAGTTTCGAGAAGAGCCTTGTGTCGCATTAGCCGTTCTTGATGAATATTCGGCAGTTGATTACCAGCGTTTGGCTGAAAGTTTTGTGGAACAGGCACAAAAACGCACAGATAAAACTCCGCATCTCTACATGAACAGTCATGTACAGGACATTATTGAAAAAGATGGTCTGTTTTCGATTGTCACTGAAGGTGCTGTTATCAAGGCAAAAACAGTGGTGGTATCAGCGGGTGGTCATAGTTTGTTACTGGCCCAGCAAATGGGCTACGGACTGGAGTTTTCCTGCTTACCTGTTGCTGGTAGTTTTTATTTCACGCCACCATTGTTAAACGGTAAGGTTTACACCGTACAAAACGATAAACTGCCATTTGCTGCCGTTCATGGTGATCCGGATGTGTTGATTGAAGGCAAAACCCGCTTTGGACCAACAGCACTGTTATTACCGATGCTGGAACGCTACAACAGCAAAACATTTTTTGAGTTCTTACGGGTATTAAAGCTGGATTCTCGAGTGATGAAAGTGTTCTGGGATCTATTTAAGGTCAAAGACATCCGTAATTACATTCTGAAAAACTTCCTGTTTGAAGTACCACTGCTTCGTCGCTGGTTATTTATGAAAGATGCCCGCAAAATCGTACCTTCTCTGCAATTAAAAGATGTGACCTTTGCTAAAGGGTTTGGTGGTGTGCGACCACAGTTGATTGATAAAAAATCATCTCAATTGATGCTGGGTGAAGCGAAAATCAATCCCGGCACCGGTATTGTGTTTAATATGACGCCTTCACCGGGAGCAACCAGTTGTCTGGAAAATGCGGAGCTGGATTTGCGATTTGTCTGTGGACGACTGGGGGCACAGATTGATGAAGCCCGATTAAGAGCTGACCTGCACTGATAAAAATAAATTTGTTTCAGTATCAGTTTAAACAGCCGATATAGCTCTATATAAACAGACAGCTTTTGGATGGAGACAGCACATGGCACTGCATTCTGCTCAAACGACTAACGCTACTAAAGCATCAGAGAAAAGGCAGGTTTTCACCTTCTTTATTGAAGATATGATGTTTGGTCTCAACGTCGACTATGTGTTGATGCTGGGACAGGATGTTGATGCAATCCAGAAAGTCCCTGTGGAAGAACGCGGTCTGAAAGGGGTGATTAAATATCAGGGTATTGTCGTGCCCGTTCTGGACTTCGCTCACCGAGTTGGTGTTACCTCAGGTATCGATAGTAAATTAGCAGTGATTGATGAGCTAAGACATTATGAACAAGAGCATATCGACTGGATGAATGCGCTTGAAGCTGTCATTACTGGTGGTGGTGAGTTTAAATATCCCACCGAATTAAAAAACTGCAAATTCAGTCAATGGCGAAAACAATTTCACGCCAGAGATGAAACCTTAATGGATCTGCTGGCATTATTTGATGTCAATCAGCAGGCACTTTATGAAACGGCAGGGCGATTGCTGACACTACGCGAGAGTGGCAATACGGATGAAGCCATCGAGTTGTTGCATCGTGAACGCGGCGCCACTATCCAGCGAATGAAGACACTATTTAGTCGCGTTATTGAACATTTACAAGCGGCTATGAGACAAGTGTTGTTATTCGTAACCGATGATGGCAAAACGCCCAGATTTGCCCTGTTAATTGATGAAATAAACGATGTCGTGACATATGATGCCAGTGAGTTTCAGGCGAGTAATGCTGGTGCTTTGGCTCAGTTAAGTCAGATTGGCAAAGTGCTTGATGGAATATATACACGCGACAATTCACCAGATTGCCTGTATTTCAACATCGATAAATTGATCGATGAGCCGATTACTGTTGCTTAATGTTTTTATCATTTTCAATTCATTGATGCCCGATATTTAAACATTGCTCTGAAAATGCCCCAAATCAGGGCACTGAAATAGCTTGATTGCTGTTATCTTACAGCTTTTTCTATTTTTATTTATATATCAAAGTTATTGTATTTATTAGAGAAAATCTTGTTTGAAACGCTTCCTTCTTGCTTAGTCAGACAGCGGTTCATTTTTTGCTTACATCCTATTATTAGTCATAAATTGGTGTATGCATTATGTTCAGTCAATCAGCCGTTTTTGATGATGTGTATCAACATGCTCATTCGTTACAGGACTGGCCTCAGGAATACGATCAGTTAAGCTCCGGTAAATTTGAAGGCTTTCTTGAAGATATTCAGATGGATGCTGTCCGGGTGTTCCGAGAACGTATGAAACAGAGCGTTGTTCAGGATACGCATACGCCAATGGGCAAGATTAGTATGATGATTCCTCATCATGTTGAACCGAGTGATGCTTCTGAGCAAGCACGGCAGATTATGGCCTCAGGTATTACCTTATTACCCTATGAAAGTGACTTTTCTTTCGTTGGGCCTGAAGAACTCGATTACAGCATTATTTCGATTGACCATGAGCGCTTAGCTGAACTGTTGAGTCATGAAACTTATACACGCTTAATAGGTTTCAAAAAAAGTTACGGTATAAAAACTGCTCCTGGATTTTTGGTGAATTTACGACAACAACTGTCTGAATTAATTGAGAGCCTAAAGACGGTGACACAGACTGCTGATAACGTAGAGCTGATATCAAAAGCGACGGAAGATAAACTGATCCAGCTGGCCCTCACTATTTATGAAGCTGATGACACAGGGAAAAATCAGCTAAAACGGCTCGGAAACCAGCACAATTATATTGTGCAACGTTGTCACGATTATGTCGCTTCAAGCGAAGGTAGTTGCGCGAGTATTGTAGATATTTGCAAAGCATTGAACATCCCACACCGCACCTTAAATTACAGCTTTCACAAGGCCACCGGCACTTCACCTATGCAGTATCTGCGAGCTGTTAAGTTGAATGCAGCCAGACGGGAACTGACAAAAAGTTATCTCCCGGTCACGGATATCGCCGCCAATTATGGCTTTTTCCACATGGGGTATTTTTCTCAGGAATATCGTCGTTTATTTGGAGAAACGCCGAGCATGACGCGAAAACGATATGCTGATCGTGTTTGATTGCCAATAGAGAAAACCAGATACAACAAAGATTAGACCACCAATGAATTGATCCTGGAACGGTGACATTTGAAGCCAGCTTGGTAATGTACTCATCATCATATGATGGTGGTGGTGATCAGAATGGGTCGCGCTGTACATCGTTGGGAAAATAAACATCAACAATCCCCATAACAATAATGGCATCACGACTGTTATGTTGTTTAACTTCTGCCAATAACGTGTCTGGTGATGCTGACTTAACATCGATAAGCATAATGCTAAACCACTTAAAGCCATTAACCACTTCATGCCACTGTAGACCAGTGCACTTTGCATTAATAAGGGGTGAAATGAAGGCAACATCCACACCCAGGTCAGTAAAGCAAACAGACTCATCACTAGCGTAATAGGCCAGTGAGATAAGGTTTTATCCATTGTCATATCAGCTGTTTGAAGATGATGTAATGAACCAATCCATAACAATGGAGCAAAATGATGTACCAGCACGCTTTGCAGACTATGCAAACTGATAGAGTAGCGTGCCAGCTCATCAAACCACGGCAGCATACCGAGCAAAAACACCAGATTACCCGTGAAGAATAATCCGGGCTTTGCCAGTAGCTTTCGCTTAACAGCCCATTGTTGCAGCGTGATAATGACTACCACGCTGCACAAGAGATCAATCAAACTTAACCACATCAGTCTAGCTTGAGCAGCAGCTTGAGCCGGATTTCACGGTACCAGTTACCGTATCAACGCTGTGATTATTGCCCTCAGCAGGCACATCCATCGCGGCATTACCCATAAAGAAGTTATTCGGTTTCAGGGTGAAGCCAACATACTCCACTGGCATGATGGGGAAGTCCTCAGGTTTACAGACATGGGTATGACCAAATGTATGCCAGACCACGATATCGGTATTTTCTATCGGACGATCTTTCTGCACATAATAAGGTAAACCTTCACCTTTATTCTGGTTAGGATAAAAGCCAGAAGCATTCATCTCAGCCGGATCATACGGCGTGACCCATAAATGCTTTTTAGCAAAACCGGCACGTTGAGCGACATAACTTTTCTCATGAGCCAGCATCACCGGATTATGCTCAGCAACGAGTTTATATCCGGTCGGATTACCCACGGCATTAATGCTGTTGGGATTGATGATTTTCCAGAACCGTCCGGTCTGACCATTGGCTTCGCGGGCGGCTTCCAGTTCGGTTTTAAAGACAGTGGTTTCGGTGTTAAACACATTACCCCAAGGATTTTCTTCTTTATCCATTTCCCGTGGTGTGAAGTTGGTTTCGACCACGGAATTGTTTTCGCCATCGAGCATCATATGCAGACGAGCACTGAAGAAATGCTGATGGGTTGGGCCATAGATTTCGGGCGTAACCATGCCACCGAATTTGGGTTTTTCACCGGGAACCAGTGCGCCTGTCTGAATAATGCCGGTCAGCTTGGTTTCCTGTTGAATGGTGCCATCCTGATACAAATACCAGTAAAACCCGTAATCATAGTTACCCACGGTACAGAAGAAACTGATCACCAGACGACGTGAACGACGCATTTCGTAGGTTTCACTACGGAACTCGTAATGTTTCCATAAGGTGCCGTAATCTTCCTCATGCATACAGACGGCGTTTTTCATCAAGAATGGCACGCCATTATCATCGACGGTTGGAATATCAAAATAGCGAATCGCGCCCAGACAGTCGCAGCCCAGCTCAAGCTGATTGGCTAAGCGACCAAGACCATACTCACCACCATCAAATGCACATTTCCAGTAATGATTAAGACTGGTATCAGAGTAGGGCACCGCCATATCGTTGATACTGGCGCGATAAATAATCGGCCGTAAACGATCACCATCCTGATAGCTCAATTGGTTTAACACCAGGCCTTCGCGAGGGTTATAACCTAAACGGAATTGCCATTTCTGCCAGTTCACTTTCCAGCCATCAACAGTGAAGCTCACCCCTTCAGGTTGGGTTATTTGCAGTGGTTTCAGATCGTCACGCGGTTTGGCAAGTGATGGGGTGTCGTAATTGTGTTTGGTTTTAGGGACGGGAATGTTCTGACCGTCATCTAATAACTCGATGACCTTGCCTTCATTCAAATCTATGATAGCCACCAGACCATCAATAGGGCGGGCATAGCCATTATCAACAATATCATCACGAACGAAGGCAACGCCTCGCATTAAACGACGACCACGATATTTTTCATCATCGCCAAAGTAACCAAATGACCAAGGGTCAATTTGAATGGTCTCAATATCTTTATCGGTTAATCCACGACGTTTAACGGCTTCAATAAACCCGGGATCAGCCTGAACAATATCCACACAAGTGAAGAACTCTTCCATCATAATGGCTGGCTGCCCGGTAACTTCAGGGTCAATCTGTTCCCAGCGGGTAATGGTGTTGCTATTCAGATCAATCATGGCTTCATGAATGGCACCAGATGCTTTATCCAGTACTACAGCAAAAGCACGACGTGAAAATGATTGGCCTTCCTCAAAGGCTAATACTTCGGCTTTTGTTGGCTCTTCTAGTTGCACATAAGGAAAGCGACACTCAGCTCCCAAGCCTTTCTCTCTTCTAAGTAAATCAGAAGCGGTAGCGATTTCTTCCATTGTTAATGGATCAAGTGGATGGCTGGCTTTAACGCCTGGGCTGGTTTCGGGTTTATAAGATGTTTCTAGAGCGTGATTCATAATAACCTCGTAGTAGTGTTTTTCTGATATCAATACTAGTGAGATCTGAATACGCCAATATCACAAAGTGGCAAAAGTCGACATCCATGTCGATATTTGGAAAATTGAACTTAGTTAGGTGTCTCTATTCTGGGTTTATTAAACCCTTTGGTCTCCATGCATGACTCAAAAGCTGCCAGGTCAGCTTTACTTGTTTCATGGCAGTCCTGTATCGCGGACTTTAGTTTCTCATCCACTTCTTTCGGTGGTGCAGGTATGCTGGGTGGAGGCTGATGGTTAAATCCTTTCTGTTGCATACAGCTATCAAATAGTTCAACACTGCCCTTGGCTGAATCACGACATGACTTCATTGCATTTTCGAGAGCAGCTGGATCCATTCGGTCTTCAGCAGCATAGCTCACTCCCATCGTACAAAGAAAAAGTGCAATAAATAAACCTGATTTAAGCTGATTATGCATATTAAATCCTTATCAATAATGAACTAGCGAAGTGGATTTGTTACGACAACATAATTTCCAATACTGTTTCCAGAAACAGGTAAGTACCAGTTTTCACCAACCACGTAATAAGCCTGTCCTTGATACTCAACTTTTTTGGCTGATTTAGGTAACTGGCTAACAATCGTTCCCGGCTCCAAAGCACTTGATGAAGTAGTTGAAGCTGCTTTTTCAACCACGGTGTAGGTGCCGGCGGGTGGGGTAGACACATAGACGTATCTGTCACCTTCTTTACGGTAGTAATACATGCCATCTACGACGGCATAAGTCACACCTGCCAGTAATGCCAGTGCTACGCCTTGTGGCAGAGAATAACCAAAATAATAAGGTGGTATACGTCCTGGACGTTCGTGGTGGTAACCATCATGCACGATGAAATGTGGTCCACGATCCGGTCCTGGTCCCGGTCCGCCAGGCGGCATGGCATAACTCGATAGTGATACGAATAAAAGTGGGCAAAGCGCAGTAGCTAATATGAAACGCTTCGTCATATAGGTGTCCTTTAAAATAAACAGATTTTTGTTCGATACTAATTATATTGAGTGCCTCTGTTAATGCGGGTTTAGTTAGGTAAAGTTTTATTAGTGACTGAAGGGCAGCGCTGTGAAGATAATGCCCCAAAAGTTAACACCGGCAGCACAATCTAAGTGCAAAAGAGACGCTGTTTTCTACTCTTATCAGATATAACAATCAAGCTATTAGCCTCTCAGGTCAATCATGGTAAGGCTTTGAAACATATTGTTATTTATACATACATATTGGCATGTTGTTTGCTCGATTAGTTTTATGTTAACTAATTAAGAGCCAGTCACAGATGACGATGAAGCTAAAGAATTTCAAAACAGTTTGGGGTCATAACGGCACTATAGAAGAAGCGATTATCATGGCGAAAGAGGCCGGATTTTCAGGGCTGGAAGCCCCTGCCAAACATGATGACCCAAGCCATTTTCCTGCGCTTGAAGCGGCTCTCGCAAAACACAATTTTGAATGGATTCAGGAAGTCTGCACCGCGGGTTCTTATGTACCAAGACGTCGAGCCAGTGTCGAAGAGCATTTATCGGATCTGGAATCTCAAATCATTTTAGGCAAATCACTCAAACCCAAATTTGTAAATGTGATGGGTGGCTGTGACGCCTGGCCTATTCAAACCAGTATCGACTTCTTCAAAGCTGCCATGGATATTGCTGACAAACATGGTGTGTTGTGTTCCTTTGAAACGCATCGCGGCCGTAGCTTCTTCTGCCCATGGAATACCATGGCGATTTTAGAACACCTGCCAGATATCAAAATTACCTGTGATTTTAGTCATTGGGTGGTGGTCAGTGAACGCCTAATGGATAGTGAGTGGGATGCCATTGAACTCGCCGCACAACATGCTCATCATATTCATAGCCGGGTAGGGTATGATCAAGGGCCACAAGTACCACATCCTGCCGCCCCAGAATATCAAGCTGCGTTAGAAAGTCATCAGCGTTGCTGGGAAGCGATCTGGTCTGCTCAAAGAGATCGTGGTTATTTAGAAACCACCATGACACCAGAATTTGGACCAGATGGTTATTTGCATCACCTGCCATTTACTAATACCCCCATTGCAGACCTATGGGAAATCAATCGCTGGATTGGTCATACCGAGCAGCAGCATTTCGAGCAATGGCAACAAGCCACCAAGTTAGCTGAGGTGTCACATGGCTAAAACATTTCAACTTCGTGATCCCGCCGGTGCAAAATACAGTATCGGTGTGTTGGTCTATATCACCGTCACTTACTTTGGTGGCTGGGCTGCGATGTTTGCCGATAACTGGCTGATTAATGTCCTGGGCATGTTGGCCTGTGCCCACGGCATGATTATCGCCGCTTATCTTTTACATGACTGCGGGCATAATGCCTTATTTAAAGACAACAAGGACAACGCCAAACTGGGCAAAGTACTCAACTGGATTACAGGCAGTTGTTACGGCCGTTTTGAAGATATTCGTTACAAACACATGCGTCATCATGTTGATAACTGTGATCCAGTAGTATGGGATTACCGGAGTTATCTAAAACAGCACCCAACGATGGAAAAGGTCGTCAAAGCGGCTGAGTGGGCATACATTCCAGCCATTGAAATTATGATGCACACCATGCTGGTGTTTGCACCATGGGCGATTGAATCAAAGCGTGATCAACGTGCTCGGGTTTTGACAGTGGTATTAATAAGAGGCGCGATATTGCTGGCGGTGTTATTGATCAGTGTGAAAGCCTTTGTGTTGTATTGCGTCGCTCAGCTCGTGTTGTTCACAGTATTACGCTTTATGGACTGTTATCAGCATAACTACGAAGTCATTTTCAACCTGGATGATCCGGATGCCGTGTTCCCTCATCGCCGTGATTTTGAGTACGAGCAGGCTAATACCTACAGCAACTTATTGTCACACCGCTATCCCTGGCTGAATATGCTGGTTCTGAATTTTTGTTATCACAATGCCCATCATCAAAAGCCGATTCTTAATTGGTATGAGCTGCCAGCCTTACACAAGGAAATGGGTGAAAAATTCGCTCCACAAACGCTAACATTCTGGGAACAAGCCCGTTCTTATCATAAACATCGTGTGGCACGTATTTATGCCGAAGAATATGGCGATGATGAAGTCACCACCTCATTAAAAGAGGGCAGAGCAGTCGGTGTGGATGCTCTTAGTTTTCTGACGGCGTTTTAATAAAATCTCAAAGCCCTTGGTCGCTACTGAGGGCTTTGTAATAAACGTACAAACTCGATGACATAAAACTCGATATTCACCTCAAGCTGATTAAGCTTGGGATTAACCATCCAGCTTTGTGTTACACCCATCAGATAGCTATACATCGAAATAGCCACCACCTGACTATCGGTACTAGTCTGACTGTTTGTTTGCTGACGATAGCGATCAACAAAGCCTGAAAAAGTGCTGATAAGTGACACCGTTAACGCCCGTTCACGTTCCAGTGAAGGCGAAACCGATTCCGTGTATTCTGTTTTATTCAACAAAATCTCAAACGACTGACGGTAATAGGTATCTTCAAATAATAAACTCAGCCACTGGCGGGCAAAGTTACTCGCCGCTTCGATAGGCGCCTGACTATCATCACACTGAGCAATCAGCTTTTCTAATGGCGCCTGAGAATAGGCCAAAATCTCTTCAAACAACTCTTCTTTATTAGCAAAGTGCCAGTAAATCGGCCCACGCGAACAACCCGCCTCATCAGCAATCAACCGTAATGTCGTGCCACTATAACCACGCTGACCAAATAACTTTAACGCCGCATCAATCACTTTCTGCCGGGTTTTCGCTGCGTCTTCTTTGCTTCGTTTCATAAGTATTTTTCTTGGAGAAAATCAGATAGTAGCTTGAGGGGAGCAATCCTTCAAATATAGAGATTATCATTTCTTGTCAGACCCGTTAGCACACATTTCTTTTACTGTATAAAGCAATTGAGTATTCAACAACAATTGAAAAATAAACATACTGGTGGAGTTTAATGACTTATAAATCACGTATTCGGTCTAAAGGGCTTACGACACCCTGAGCACCTTGTTTAAGAACATGTGTATAAATCTCGGTTGTTTTCACATCTGCATGACCTAACTGTTGTTGCACTGTTCTAATATCGGCACCCGATTGCAGTAGATGAGTTGCGAAAGAATGTCGTAGAGTATGGCTTGTAACTTGTTTCATAACTCCTGCTTCTTGAGCAGCATGTTTAATTATTTTATTCAAACCACTTTCATCAAAATGGTGGCGACGAATCTTTCTTGATTGAGGGGCAATAGATAGTTTTGATGCTGGAAAAAGGTACTGCCAACCCAAATCAAAACGACTTTTCGGATATTTTCTAGCCAATGCTTCAGGCATCCAAACACCATCATATTGTGGGTTTGATAGATCATTTTTTAAGAGTCTATCGACACGTTCAATTTCAGCTTTTAGTGGTGCATGTAACTCTTTCGCTAAAGTGACAATACGATTTTTGGCGCCTTTACCATCCCATACGTGCAATTGGCTCAAATCAAATTGGACATCCTTCACTCGCAAACGCAAAAGCTCCATGCGTCTTAAACCCGAGCCATACAGCAGTGAAATCATCAGCTTTTTCACGCCTGATAGCTGTGCAATTAAACAACTGATTTCATCAGTAGTTAAAACAACAGGTAATTTTTTCTTTCGACTAGATTTTTTGAAGGTTCCCACATAACCCACTTCTTGTTCTAAAAACTTTGTTTTCATAAACACAATGGCATTTAGTGCGATTGCTTGGGTTGATGCAGATACATGCCGATTCACTGCTAAATGCGTTAAGAATTGTTCTATGTGTCGGTCACTTAATTCTTTTGGATGTTGCTTGCCATTAAAAACTATGAAATATTTAATCCAATATAGATAGGTTTTAACTGTTCGACGACTATAGCGTCTAGTCAGCATGAAGGATTCGATTGAACTCAAAAATGGAGATTTTGCCATGTTAATTGCCTCTTCCTTGAAACAAATTCATTTCAAAGATAACAAAGTCTTGGCACTATTTTTCCAACCCAGTTCAAGTTTTTGGCCTCATAATTCCGGGTTGAAAAATTAATTTCTATTATAGTCAATATGTTATGGTTGCCAAAAAAGAATTATAAGGCCGCCTGTTTAATATTTATTATGAGGCCACTGGCCTCATAAAACACACTGTTATGCATATAGGTGGTGACCTTGGACGTTGATTTTTTTCTCAAAGAGCGCACGAAGTTCATTAGCTATTTCTATGAAACAGCTTCTACTCCATTTGAGAAGATCATGTCTGACATTAAGAATGAAGTAGAACCGTATATACCTCCTTACAGTGAGGATGGTGAACCGCCGTTTTTATCCGAATGGTTAGACGCTAAATCTGGGCTAGAAACATGCGGGCACCATGCATTATCAATGCTCTCTTCTTCTCTTCAACTATACCTAAAGGCATGGGTAGATCGCCTTGATAGATATCACGGGATGAAGTTTGAGGTAAACTTCAAAAAGAAGGGCTGGTTCAATAGTTATCGTGAAATTTTCAATGAAGTAGCGTTGAATATGCCAGAATGCCCGGCAAACTTGGAAATCATTGAGCAAATTCCCCTGGTCAGAAATCGTGTCCAGCACCCTGAACAGCTTACTTCAATCAACATTTCTCACTCGGAAAGTGATTTAAGCAAGCTATCCAATCCATATTTCGTTCAGGAAGCAGAATTGTCTTTAGCTTCGGATCAGGAAAAGCAGTCGTGGCTATTTCCGCCTACGATAGCCCCAACCAAAGAGAAAATTATCGAGGCTATCAATAATGTTGAAATGCTTTGCTCTTGGCTTGAAGCTCAGTATTGGTTGGCTAGAAATGCATAACAAACGCAGGCACAGGGACAAAATTTCCGATGCGCTTCAATTTTGCCCGTGCTGCGGGCGTTATGTGATTCAAGGATGACGGGCATGAGATTCCCCTTAAAAGATTCATCAAATGAGCATCCGATCCCTGAGGTATGGAAACAGACGTTAGAGCAAGTCGTCATAGCAATGTGTAACGATGATT
>Ga0208180_1001551_pt1 | contig 13257 bp, 20 predicted proteins | sample MalvireepMed_s16_FD_184241 | JGI IMG/M metagenome (GOLD analysis project Ga0208180, IMG submission 184241) | Marine viral communities from the Global Malaspina Expedition - Malaspina viral metaG DeepMed_s16 (SPAdes) (version 2) | ecosystem: Environmental > Aquatic > Marine > Oceanic | place...
TTTATGATATCCTTTTGGTATAGCCATATTTATCTCCTTTTGTAACGATTATACATTAATATTAAAATAGCTAAATAGAAAAAATACACTCCGTAGCCTGAAAAATTAATCATACTTCTGGCCCTTCTGGTGTTGGTGCTGAATACCGTGACTCGCAAAAGTACTCAAACCCTTTCATATCGCCATTTTTATTGTGATTTTCTAATAGGTCTAAAGTTAACTGTACTTTATTCTGAAACAAAAATTCTTGACAAGTTACATTGCTGTCAAACGTGGCCTTATCATACTGCGTATAAATAATCTGATCTGTGCTCGAAAAAAATAACATTGCCGTAATGATGAAATACATCTAGCCTCGCAATCATTTTTTCTGATTGTTCTTAAAGATATCTACGCCCTTGAGTCCGTATATACTGCCCACGACGCCTACAAATAGCATCTGGTACCACATTGGAAGAGCTGCAAACTGTTCAAAGAAGATGTCTATTTTTTCTTTAATTAGTGGATCGTCACTAAACACACTCCATATTAAAAGTAAAATTGGGAGCGAAATTAAAATCAAAACGAACTCGTCTTTCCATCCATTGTCTTGTGATTTTCTTATAACTTGTTGGTATTCAATTTCACCACTAGCCATTTTCTGTGCATGAACCATAGCTGCATCAGACTCAAGCATCTTACGCTTTTGTCTGTTTTTCATTATGTGAGTACCAGCACCAACTGCTAGTTTTAATACATCAAATATCATACTAATACCTCACAAATTAAAATAACTGACACTACAATTACTGCAATGTTAAAAACAGCTTGTATTCTCCAACGAACCTTATTTCTTTTTAAAAATTTTAAATTCATAAATTGTCTCCCTTCCATTTTTGAACATCAAAAGAAGGACACTCTTTTTCACTTATTTCATTATGTCCAATAACTTTAGCATTTGGAAAATCAACTTCTAGTTCTTTAACTTTTGCTAATAAACTAGTCCATTGTTGTGCAGTAAAATTATTTTCAGCAGAATTATCTTCAGCCATGCCACCCACCAAGCACAAACCAATACTCTTAGAATTGTATCCGGCAGCGTGTGCGCCAGAATCATTAATGTCACGACCTTTTTCAACAGATCCGTCTCTCCTTATTACAAGATGATAGCCTATGTCTCGCCATCCATTGCCATTGACATGCCAATCACGAATTGTATCAGCTCCTATATCCATACTAGGTTTAGTCGCTGCACAATGGACAACAATATAATCTGTTTTGTTTCTCGGTTCCATTAGCTTGCTACAATAGCAACAACTATAATAACGATAACTGCAGCAATAGCGATCTTTTTCTTATTATCAAGATTCATTACCCAGTCTTTTAGTTCGTTTAGTTTATCCATTTTTGGTCCTCCTATTAATAGTTATTAAAGTATGATCGTCCAGGGACAGCGCTAAAACTAGCCCTATCTCTGTCTTCATCCATAGCTCTTTTAAACTCTTCCTCATATACCTGTTTTAAATTAGGCATCATTTGCGGAGCTTTTTTCATCGCAATATAATATGCCATTCCAGCACTTAAACAAGGTAAAAATCTAAAAGGAACGTTTGGATCATCAGTTGGTACATCAATATCATCTAATCTTTTTAAATAATAGTATCGTATAGTATATGTAGAAAGATCAGGAGTTGGATACACATACAAAGTAGGTGTTGTTGTTCTTTCAAAATAAAACTGTGATGGTTTACCTTCTGAATCTTTACTAGGTAACATTTCATAGTCTGCTCGACTTATTCTAGATAAAGTTACATCAGTATCATCAGCATCTCTTATTGATACTTCTAATACGTCTACAATATTTGCATTTAATGCATAATCTTTGTCACTAGCTGTTGTTGATTGTGTGCCAAGAGTTACGGTCCATAAATTAAGACCACGATTAGCCCACTCAGCCATAAGAAGATTCATACTACGAATAGCAGTACGTAAATCTTTACCGCTTATTTGTTGTATACCACATCTTTCGTATGCTTCACGGATAACCTCATCGGCATCCAGACTAAAATCTGTAGATCCTGATACAGCCATACTTTACTCCTTACGAATAATTTTTAAGCCACTCACAAGTAATAGTCGCACTATCATTTGCAGTACAAGCAGGCATTACAATTACAACATCTCCTGTAAAGTTAGTTGCTTCATTGTTTTTAATCCCACCTATAGAGCTATAGTCTAAATAACCATCACCTTCTACTGTTAAAAAAGCTGCATCAGTGTCTGCGTCCCACATTAATTTAACTGCGTCTACTTTTGCTGTCATAGATACACTATACCATATTTTGTTTAAAGTAACGGTTGCTGGAGTGGATCCATCACCTCTTGCTGTCAATGCTGATACATCAACAATTTTAGTTGTGCCACCACTGTTGTCAGACACATTTTGGTAATGTGTAACTAATTTTTTGTCACCTTCATAAAGTGTTTGGTTTAATACTACGTCTGCCATTTTGTTTTTCTCCTACTAAAAGAGTAGGGGACATTACTCCCCTACTCAGAGTTTATTTATTATATCTTTTATTCAAAGATTTTTCTACTAATTGATTCGTAGTGAACATCAACTGCTTCTGCAGCTGCCGCTCCAGCTTCAATTGCAATGTAAGGAATTAAATCAACATCATCAGTCATTGCTGTTGATTTATGTAATCCTTTTGAATCTTGTTGCTGTGCTGTTTCTGTAACCGCTGTTCCACCAGTACTGCCAGAAGTGTCAGTGATGTTATACTGAATACCATTAACAAAAATTTCCATTTTTCTGTCAGAATCAAATTTAATTCTAAAATGATAATTAGTGTTAGCTGCAACAGTAATTGGTAATTGACTAATGTAATCAGTTCCACCAATACTATGTACAAAATGCCATTTAGTAAAATCAGTAAATGCTTCTGAATTAGTAGCGTCTGTTTGAAATTTAAAAAACGCTTGATCATCATCAGTTGCTACTAATTGATCATTTGTTAATTTTAAACCAGCCCAAACTTTTTGGTTATCAATTGCATTAGTGTTTATTGAACATTCCCATTCTACTTGGTTTTCTGTTCCCCATTTAGTTCCACTCCAAATTGTTTGGTTTGTATCTAAGTGAGGCAGAACAATAGCTTGGTCTTGATCAGCACCAGCTGTTGTTAAGATTATACCAGCTGCTGTAGAGTTAAAAGTACAAAGTGCAGTTGTCATGTTTGTTCCAAGAACTTCAAAGTTCTTATTAGCTGCTTGAGTAACTGCTAATGCTGATGCATCGTCTGCATCAGGATCAATAATGTTAACCGCATTAAGTCCTGGTCTTTGATACCAATATTCTTCTAAATAGAATCTATCAGCATTTTTTGTGCTCCCAATCCTGCCACGATTAGTAATAACTCCAGTAGTTGCATTTTTTTCAACTACTTCAAAGCCATTTTCTGATCTGACCGGACCGGAAAAAGTTGTTTTAGCCATATAGGTCTCCTTTTCCGCCAACATAGTCCGAGACGTTGTCTACTACACGAGTCTATGCTGACTGTTTTAAAATGTGTAGTGGGATTAATATACTCTTTATTTATTGTGAATACAATAAAAAAGGGCGGCCGAAGCCGCCCTCAATTTGTTCTTTGCTTTTAAGAATTAAGCGCCTGGTGAACCAAAAATACCACGCCAGTCAGAGAAGCCGAAGCTGTATCTTTCCCTAGCTTTGTATTTAACGTTACCAGTTTCGAAGTCACCTTCCATAGAAGTAGCAACTGCTGCTCTTTGGAAATGTTTCATCCCGTTAGGCACATCCGTCTTAATGAAGAATGCGTCTGTGTCAGTTAAGTAGTTATTAACTACATAACCTTCAGGAATCATACCCATGCTTTTCAACGCGTTAGTATCATTGTCAGCAGTTCCAGTTCTACCAGCAGACTTCATAAGTCTTTCTGCTGTGAATTGTAAAGCTGATGGAATGATCATCTTACGAGCTTTGGCAGCAACTTTTAGACCTCTATCATCAGCAAAAGCTGCAATGTCAATCATTGCTTGCTCTAATGATGTTTCGTTAAGGTCTGCAGCTGTTGACAATTCGTTCTTTTGGTTTCCACTAGTTGTTGAGTGGTCAGTAGCGCAAAGCTCCTTACCATCACCACCAGTAAAGCTTGAATCAAACGCATTGTTTAATACGTTTGCAGCTTTTACTTGTTTAGTGTGTGCCATTGAACGTGCAAGTGCTTTTGTATAACGAGTGCTGACTTTATCGTAAAGGTTATCCTCTACAGCCTCTTCAGTTATTGAGAAAGCAAGTGCTACTGTCTCGTGCGTATAACGTGCTGTGAATGACTCAGTTGCAGAATCAAAGTTAACTGAAGTTCCTTCAGGCTTAACTGATGCTGCACCAAAACCTGATAGCATTACTTCTTCTTCAAAAGCTCTATCAGAATTTTCTGTGTCAAAAATTTCAGCATGTTGGTTTTCGTATTGTGCGTACTCTAGTCCGAATAGTGCATTCAAACCAGGTTCTAACTCTTTAGCAAGTTGTGCTCTGTTTATAGCCATAGTTTAAATCCTCCTATACTGCTGTTATGAGTTTATACACGTGCTCACCTGTGCTAAATACACAATAAGCATTTGCATTAGCAGAACTAGTATCACTATTTTCAGGATCTTTTGAGATTCCAATTTGTTTGAATCCAGCACCTGTACCAGAAGTAGAGGTAGCAAGTTCAGAAGTAGAGATACCAGTAGTTGTACTACCGCCTACTCCTGCAAAATCCAAAGCTGAGTGATTCATAGCTGCTGTTCCAGTTCCATCATGTTGTGCTTCAAACACAATATCAGGATCTGCGTAAACATACGCAACAATATCAGAAGCATTTGTGCTTGCTGGATAGTACGCATTGTATGTTGGTTTACTTGTTGTTGGGTCAGTGTAAAAACATCCACCGAAAACACCTAATTGTTGTGTGTCTCCAGCTGCTGCTGCTTCGATACCTCCAGCTGCTACTGCTTCAACTACTTGTCCAGTATAAATCGCTGTATTGTAGTTAGCTGCTATAGCATACTCTTCAGTACGCATCTGACCGCCACTTAAATGCCTTGTAGGTCTAAACCCAAAGGCTGCGTCTTGATTTGCCATAATTATAGTCCTCCTTAGACTAATAAATTATTAGTTATTAATCCAAATCTTTGAACAATGTTGTTAGGTGTAAAATCTATTTAGATTCTTTTGCACCGCCAAAGCTTACTCTCGATTGCCTATTTGGATTGTCTATAGGCATACTAGGATGCTGCTCCCTTAGAAGATTGTTATCAACAGCTTGCTGTTGTTCCCGCGTTTGTTGAGCAAAATATGAATTTCGTTCCTCAACAATTTCTTCAGGTATTTTGGCTAGCAGTAATCCACCTACGGATACGACGCCTTTCATTGTGCCGTCCTCAACAGTTGGGGCTTCAAAATCTCCAAGTTCTTCCAGTCTAACTGGTTCGTATCCTTCTCTCATTCGAGCTGATACATTCTTTTTGTCTTCTTGGCCCATAACTTCAGCACGAATCCAACGATATTTGAATCCAGCTGGAGGAGTTGGCGCGTCTAACCTAGATGGTGGTCGCCAAGGCTGCCTTCTGGCAGTTTTCTCTCTAGTTTGAGATGAGCGTGAGGTTCTTGTTTTTTTATTCATATGCTACTCCTTCACGTATTTAGCGTATTCTTCTAATGGCACACCTAGCTTTTTAGCGATTGCAACCTGTGAGGGTGTGAGTCTTACAGTTCGTTTTCCATGTTTGGAATTAGTAGACTTTACAGCAGGTGCAACAGTTTGGTCAACTGTTTTTTTGCTTTTTTCTACTTCAAACTTATTTGGAAACTGTTCTTGTATCTGACGATCAATTTCTTCATAATATTCATCAGATCTTGGATCATATCCTTGTTGTTCAACAAGTTTTCGATGCACAGCAAATGCTGTATATGTCATTGCTTCATCTTTACCAAACCACTCATTTTTCTCAGCCCAAGATTGTGCTTTTGGATCTGGTGGTGAAGCTTGTGGTGTGGGTTGTTGAGTATAAACTGGATTAACTGGAACTTCTTTTTGTTGTTGAAACTGTTTAGCTTGATGTTCAAGTTGTTCTTTTTGAATCTTTGCTCTTTCAGCATCAAGTGATGCACGAGCTAAAATAGTTTGAGCGTCAGCTTGAGCATTTACATCGCCTTCTTCAATTGCTTTTTTTAATCTTAACTTTGCTTCTTCAACTTGTGATGTAGAAGCGGTTTCCATTGTGTCAGCATAATTTTGATTTAAATTTGCTAGCTGTCCTTCAAGTTGTGCTTGTTTATTTTTTAAACCAGATGCATATTTAATTGCTGCATCTTCTCTGCGTTCTGATTCGCGAAGTTTACCAACAAGTTTAGAAATTCGTTTATTAACTTTTTCACTATAGTCTTCGTGCTCACCTTTGTCCGTTGACGGTTTTTCTTCTTCCGTTTTTTCTGGTTCAGGTGCAGCTTCTTCCTTCGGTTGTTCTTCAACAACTTCTTCTTCAGCTGGTTTTACTTTGGATTCATCTAATTCAACATCAACGGAATCTCCGCTGGTGTCAATGGGAACTAATTGTTCCTCTTTTACTTCTTTTTGTGCCTCAGGCATGGTTCTTGTTCTCCATGGTTAATTATTTGCAAGATCGACTACATATGTAATATGTCAGTCGGGTCCTGTATTATAGCAAGTATTTCATCATCATTCAAGAGTCTTAAATCACCACCATCAATTTTTAATCTTGACCCTGCATAACGTGCAAAGATCACCCAATCACCTTTTTCACACCAAGGCCCATCAGGAAACTTATTTGTATCTGCATATGCATCAGGGCCAGTGGCTAACACATAACCGCAAACGGTTGCTAATTGCTCTCTTTCACGTGCTTGATCAGTTAATATAATACCACCTTTGCTCTTTTCAGCGCCTAAATAAGGTAATATTAATACACGCCAACCAGTAGGTTTTGGCAGCTTTTCAGCTATATTTTCATCAATATTATCAGGATCAATGTACTTTGACTCCCTTTCACCATAAATATCTTCAACTTCTTGTTGTTTTTGCTCTATTTCAACAGCAGTTTTGCCTTCTTCGTCTATTTTTGCCTTTTGTTTGCGTCTAGCTTTCGCCATGCGCTCTGGTAAAATTAAATCAGTCACTTTTTTCTCCTTTATCTAGTATTTCTTTAATTTCATCTTCGATTTCTTCAAGAACTCGAAACTTTCCAATCATATAGTTATAATCATTACGTTCTGTAGTGCTTCCTTGCATTACAAAATTTGTTGTTTGCTCTTTCTTGTCGCGAATAAGACGTAAAATCTTATCGCTCAACCATAATCCGTCCATAAATCTCTATAATTCTGATCTTATTTCCTTATACTTACTTAATATACCACCGATTCCATTATTTACAACATCATTATCTTCAATAATCATCATACCACCGCCCATTCTACCTACACGGCCTCCATATCTTTCATTTGTTCTTTTCCAAGATGGATTTTCCGTCATGAAAGGAGAATTACTTTCACTATTAAAAATGGCCATCTTTTGGTTTGGAAGAAAAGCAGCACCATTCCTTTCCATTCTTTCTAAAGATCCTACTGCTTCATCATGCGATTTTCCTTGGTCAATTAAGTCATTATATGCTTGTTGTCCTAAAGCCGTTAGTGCTTCTTGGAAAGACGTAATGCCACCATTCTCAAAACCTACACGGCCACCTTTTCTAAATGTTACAGGATCTAACATACTTGAAAGACCAAAAATGCTTCTATCAGGATCGGGTCCTTGAATTTGGCTTTGAGCCATAAAAGGTTGTGCAACAGGAACATTTAACATTCTTGCGTACCAGTCTGTTAGTGCGCCAGTTCTTGATGCATCGTATTGCATTGGAGTGTAGCCTCTATACTGAGGTAGTTGTGGAGCTGGTCTATTTAATGCTTGTTCTGCAGCTGGTTGTGCTGCAGCTGCAGTTTGCATTGTTGCTGCATCTTGAGCATCTTGTATTCTTTGTTGTTGAATATTTTGTAGTGTTGCATCATCTAATACTTGTTGAGCTGCTGCTTGTTGCTGCTGTTGCTGCGTTGCTGCATCCGCAGCTGCTTGTTCTTCTTGTTGCTGCTGTTGCTGTGCTGCTTCTTCTGCTGCTTGTTGTGCTGCTTGTTGTCCTGATAATCTTTGTTGATCTAATAGATAAGCTAGTTTGTCAGATGCTGCTTGTTTTTTACCCATCCACTGTCGATAACGTTCTTCATTAGCTCCTTGACCACCACCAGATTGTGGAGGAGCTGTTCCTGTATATCTAGCATAGTCTTGTAAAACTCCTGAAATGTCACCGTACTCTGTGTCTCCTAGTAAACCACCTAAAACTCCCATTTTATCTGCAATAGCTCTATTGTAAGCACTAATATCGTGAGTAGCACCTTGACCAGCAATATTCATTCCAAAATCTTGAGGTTGAAATGTAGTTTCAATTGCAGCCTGTTGAATTTCAGGAGATAATCCGCTAAAAAAATCTCTTGCTGTTGACATTCTTTCGTCAGTAGTTTGACCATATAACTCTGGTCGTGGTATGCCTCCAGAAAAACTATAAACATCTGCCCAATTGCTAGGAACAAAAGAACTTAAATTTGGAGGACTTCCACCTTCTTGCATACGAACACGGCCACCTTTTTTAAGTGTTACAGGTTCAAGTAAACTACTTAATCCAAAAATACTTCCTGGCATTATACTTTTCTCCTTTTAGGTACTAGTGATGCTAGTCCACCATTCTTAGCATAAGATATGGCGCCTGGCCAATTATCAACACCATAATATACAGGAGCATAATCCATAACACCAGTTATATCTTCTTCTAGTGACACTGTCTGCGGCATTCCAGTCGCTTCGTCTGCAAGAGTTTGATAGTAAAGAGGATCAGCTGGTGTAAGTTCTCTTCCTCTAGTAGCTTCTCTTTCAGCTTCAGGATCAACACCAAAATTTACTCCACTTGTATCAAGCCCTAAAAAATCTGCAGCCATACCTAAATAACCAGTAAGACCTTCACTTGGATAACCTAAAATTTCTCCAGTTGTTATATCTCTAACAGTAGGTTGTTGTGTAAGGTTCATAAGACCTTGTCCCGGAACATAACCCATATTTTCAAGACTACCATATTTACTAATAAAAGCAGATTGTTCTTGAGGAGAAAGTTGATTCATACTTAAAGTAGCAGCAATTTGTGGAGTTAATCTATCTATGTGAGGAGGGACTGGTATTGCTTGTTGTGTTACATAAGCCATAACTCTTTGATGAGCATCTAAAGCAGCTGCCGCTTCGTCTTCACCAATACCAAACACAGCATCATCAACTCTATCTTTAGCATCGTCACTTAATCCACCATAAGTGCTGCCTGATACTCCATGGCCACCTGCAATTAATGCTTTTAATGTGTCTGGAGATAGTTTTTCTACTAAATCTTTTGATAACTTTGCTTTATCAGGATCGCCTACTACAGGATTTGTTTTATTAGGGTCATAACTTTGACTTGGATCATTAGGACTTCTTTGTTGATTACTACTTCTTTCAGCTTGATTAGTTCCAGATCCAACTGTACTTCCTTCTCTCCCTGGATCATTACCCATTCCTGGACCTCTACCTTGTGATCCTACATTACCTCCACTAGAACTAGAACTAGAACTAGAACTAGAACTAGCAGGACCATCGCTATGATGTCCACCACCCCAAGCCACTACTTAGCTCCGCCGTTTGGCTTCATAATGTTTGCTGTAGTTTTTTCCATGTTAGCTGTAATCTTTTCTGCTTTGTCCATGACTCTATTGATAGAATCTTTTTCTAATTTCTCAGCAGCAATAGCTGATCTAATTGCGACAGCATCTTTTTGTTGATCAATTTTTTCACGATCAACTTTAGTATTAGTATCTAGTTTTCTTTTTTCAAGACCAAGTTTCTGATTAGCTTCTTTACCTTTTCTAACCATATCTTGTTCTCTAACTTTTAGCTCATCACGTTTTAAATCAATTAATGGATCAGCTGCAGTTTCTTTAAGTAGATCTTCATATTTAACTACAAACTCAGCAATTAAATCAGCTTCACGTTCAGCAACTCGTGACTGCATTTCCATCATCATTTGTTGTTGTACCATTTGTTGTTGCTCAGGTGGCATTGGCTGCATTTGTTGTTGAACTTTTGCTTGCACTTCTTCTTGAGCTTTAAGTGATATGTGTTGCATAATGTGAGCTTGTAAGTTTGCCATTACAACCGGACTTTGTTTTACAATTGTACTGTGCATCATAGAAAAATGTGCTTCAATATGTGCATCATGTTGTTGTCCTTGAAATGCTTGTGCCGGCATACCTGCAAGCATCTCAGCATTTTCTGTTGCTGGGTCTTTTGGTTGTGGTTCTTGAGGTGGAGGTAACATTGCTTCAATATTTTGAACACCCATTGCTTCATACATTCTTCTATAAGCTTCATGTACGTTATGCATTTCAGGTGCAGCTTGTGCTAATTGTAATTGTTGTTGAGCAAGTGTTACACGTTGTGTAACTGAAAAAATATTTGGATCAGATACAGGTATTACATCAATACGTGCATCAAAGTCTTGTGCTTTAACAGCTTGGTTACCACCAACAATTTGATATGGATAAACTGGTGGTAATGTTTCTGCAAATAATTGTGCAAGTAATTTAAATTCTTTTCCTTGAGCTGAATGCATTCTTTTATGAATCGCAGACATAACTTTCATTCCACGCTCTAGTAATGCCATAGTTGTACCAACAGGATTAACTTCATTACCTTCGCCAAGTTTCATATCAGCAACAGCAGCAAATGATTTACCACTGTCAATTACAAAACCTAATAAGTTAAATAAAGTTTGTGATGGTTCTTTGTAAGGTAGAGTAATTAGTGAAGATGCAATATCCCCTGCAGGTGCATCAACATCTCTAAACTCACCTGGTACTAATGGCTGATCATCATCACGTATTCTAAGCCCACGAGCTTTAAAGCCGGCTGGTAAGTTGACGAGTGTGCCTGCGTCGATAAGCTGTCGTAATACAGAGGTTGCGGTTTTTGTGAGACCACCAAGCATATGAATAAGACCAAAACCATAAAAGCCAAGACCTGGCAAAAATTTATAATGTACGAAATATTGTTTTTTAATTTTAAGTGGGTCACCTTCAGCCCAGTTTCTCCTTATAGATAAAATTTTATTGGAATTATCTTCAATAGTTACAATATACGGTAAACTAATTCCAGTTTCTTCGCCTGCCTCATTGGCATCTTCATAACCTGGAAGGTCTAAGTTAGTATGAATTTCCAACAAAGTATAAATGTCATCTTTTGTGTAAACTTTTTTCTTACCAGATATCTCATCTATTTTTTCTTGTACTTCGCTTGGATCATCATCTGGTGGATTGCCAACTTCTACATCACGGTAAAATCCTGTAACTTGAAACTTCCGTAGATCGTTGGCCATCATTTTTACAACGTGGGTAATTCTAGAACATGTCATTAAGTCTGTTGAATCGTAAGGAACTACTAGATCTTCTGATGATACAAATTTAGCAACAGGTCTACCTAATGTATTATCAAAATAAACTTTACGGAACGCCGAACCTGACAAGGGTAGGTGAAATAGCATTTGGTCAAGTTCGGGCTCGTATTCCTCCATGACGTGGGTGAGTTGGAAATTCATAAATTCTTTAACACGGCTCGATTGAGATTCAACTTGTGGGTTAGTTGCTCCCATGATTTGTGTTTTTACAGGGCCACCGGCAGGAAATAATTCTTTATATGATTGTGCTTGAAACTGTGTAACTGATTCTGCAAGTAAAGGGTGTGATACACCTGATGCTCCAGGAAAGGGGGATGTACGATCATCATACTTCATTCCAAGTAGATCTAACCCCTCAGCATAAGTCGATGACCAATCACCACGTGATTCTTTATCACCATCATAGGCATCAGAAAGTTCTCTTGCTATTACATCAAGATCACCATCACTTAATTGTTCAGCTAAGTTTTCATTATGTCCACCCATCATTGATTGGGCCGGACCAAAATTTATAGTTGCACCACCATCAGCGTCTAACTGTGGATCACCTTCGTTGAATTCTACTTCTTGTGCTCTAATGTCGAACTTCATTTGTTCTTTTAGAGGCATATCTCTGTCTATTGGCATGTTACGCCCTTAATGATGCTATTCCTGCACCTTCATTTCGTTGTTGCATGGATTGAATAATTCTTTCGCCTTCAATCGTAATAAACTTTTCTAAACCTTGTGGTCCAAGATATTCATTAGGGAGTTGTCCTTGATCTTTTAACATATCATAAGCTTCTATAACTAAACCAAGCATTGGATCTTCCATTGCTGCAGTTCTTAGTGTGCCTTCGCGATCAAGTTCTTCTCTTAGCTCAATTGGATCTGTATCAAACATTCCACCTGGATCATCTATCATGTCTGTTGGTACTCTCATTTCGTCATCACCAGCAGCCATCATTTTACCTTGAGGTAAACCACCTAGACCATTTCTCATGTCTCTTATTGCCATTAAATCACCCTTTTATTACCCGTATTAATACTAACACAGAATATAGCAGTTTATTTAGTTTTACCATAGCTTTTTTTACTTTTGTATTTAGCGGCATCTTCTTTCCCTAGTTGTTTCCAAAATTCATCAAGTGGGTTGTGTTCGCAATTGATACAGTCACACTCGACCGTTCTACACGAACCACCATTACCACAGTGGCATTCGTGCTCGCAATGCTTACAAGCAGCCATTATCTCCCCCTAGAACCAATAATTATTTATTCTTGTTAACCTTGCCACCTTTAGCTTTAGTGACACGTTTACCTTGTTTGTATCCTCTGCGAGCTTTATTAGCTGCAGCCATACCTTCTTTGGTATACGGGTATTTTTTACCTTTTACGTTTGGCATATAGACCTCCTTAATCTACTTGATTCGCAACATCGCGAATGAAACTATTAATCTTGTATAGTTTAGTCCCATCGCTGTAATTTACAATATAATCTTTTGGATTTATTTTTGGTTTCACGGTTCCTCCTTTTTTGTAACCTACACGGCCACCTTTATTAAAAGTTTTTGTAATTCCTGCAGAATAATACGGATCACCATTTGGTGAAAATTGTGCTCCCCCTTGTAAATAAATATCATCTGCTATTTTTTTTCTTAGATTAACATCTAATACATCTGGATTTGCCCTTCCATAG
>Ga0208180_1001555_pt1 | contig 13208 bp, 23 predicted proteins | sample MalvireepMed_s16_FD_184241 | JGI IMG/M metagenome (GOLD analysis project Ga0208180, IMG submission 184241) | Marine viral communities from the Global Malaspina Expedition - Malaspina viral metaG DeepMed_s16 (SPAdes) (version 2) | ecosystem: Environmental > Aquatic > Marine > Oceanic | place...
GGCATACATGCCCTTAACAGCAGCACGCAGCGAAAGTTTTTGCGTATTAATCAATTGAGAGTCCTCTTATTTACTTTCATGGCTTGCTCTCTGACTTTTAGAGCGCTGGTTTTAATAGATTCGACTAGCTCATCCATGCTCTCTTCCGTGGTCATTAAATAAGCTAACGTGAGTGCGTATTTAACTGTGCATTCGATGACATCCTTGTCATCAAACCCTTGATCACTCAAGTCATCGATACAGTCAGCGATGACATTGAGGATCTCTTCTCGTTGAGGGTTGTCGAGTTCTTCAAACAACATGCGATACATATCGTCTTCCTCCAATCACTTGCTCCACTTGGGTTTAGGTTGAGCCGGTGCGTCAGCAGCAGCAGGTGTCTCAGCTTCTTGAGCTTGATCGCCATTGCTAGGACGCAGGAAAGACTTCACTCCGTTGGATGCCCCGTACTCACCCTTCGCAGGCTGAATCTTGACGTTGGCTTGGAACTTCGTGTTCATCAAGTCATTCATGTGCGAAGAGTTGAAGTCTTTAATCTCCGCCTCCAACCCACAAGAAGCGACCCAAGACTTCAAGCGTCCCAAGGCAACGGGTTCCGTTAAGACAAAGTTCTCAAAGATTATGCGGTTATGATAATTACCTTCTGCCACTGAGAACTGAACAGTCAGCATGGGTCTTCCTGTGCTTGACGGATCATCCTTCCAATGAACTGCTTGCAACATGTACTTCCCATCAGGGATAGGCTCGAAGTCACCACTGGTGTCTTCAACTTGGGTCAGGTCTAGCTTGTCAAATGCCATCGTTCGTTCTCCTTACGCGGCTTTAGATTGTTGATTAGATAGCGCCTTGGTGTAGGCATCAGCGAAAGATTCCCAAGTGAATTCAAGTTCCTTGGGAAGTTCCAAGCGTGACTTCGCATCGAACGAAGCATTGAAGCTCGTGAACAACTTGCGCTTTCCATACGCAATGGCACGGTTCTTTCTCTCTTGCTTGTCAGAGATCTTGTTGAGCTCGTAGTTGGCAAAGAAATTGAAGTCCACCCAATCCTTGATCAACGCATTGACGTTCTTATCGCAACGCATTTCCCAGCGGTTGTAGTCTCCTTCACTCGGATCACTGAAGATCTTTGCCTCGACATGCGAGAGTAAGATCACATTCATCTGGCGATCCACTCGCAGTGCGTTGAGTCCATCAAGAAGATGTGCCCACACAAGGCGCAGTTCAGCTGGCCCTTTGCCCCAGCCAGGTGCTTGGATAGATTTCCATGAGTTATCTTCACAAACATGCTGTTCGCAAAGATTCCCGGCGGCGTCCGTGGTATCAAGCACGACGGTCTTGAATTTGTGGTCGTCCTTGAACAACGTCTCAACCTGATCCATCAGGTCGCTCCATGTATTACATAGAGGGAAGCGATCAACATCTAAGTAGCTAAGGCCATCCTCTGCTTGGATGAAGATCGGGTCAGGAGCACCCGTTCCAAACGTGCTCTTACCAATTCCATCCGTCCCTTGAATGTTCATTCGTAGGGGCGGGATCTCTCCTTGACGAGAGACAGCTTCAAGTAGTGACATTTATGTCCTCCTTTTGGTTGGTTGATTTTTGTGATGTCTTGCCTTTCATGTATTCTAAATGCTCACATTCAGAACAGAGATTTCCACGGCCGTTCTTTAGAGATCTTGTGTACTGAAGACAGTAATTACCACAGTCACAACGGCAGACCCATTTAGCGTGACCCCCGTTGTGCTGCCTTTTTTTATACTTCTCTTCGAAGGCTAAAATATCGGAGGCTGTTTTCTTTGGGGGTTTTGTAAGAAAGTTATGGAGTTTTGCGTTCTTTACAACGGCAAGATAGTTTTTATCTGGTTGATGCTTACCAAGTACGACAAGCCTGCCAAATCGCTTTCCAGTCATAGTTCTTAAATGATTTACCAATGTAACGTTGCTTCCTTGATCTGAAGGAAGTTGATAGAGCGAGGGTTGAGTCTTAAAACAATTAAGAAACTTATGGGGCGGTTCGTACTTTTCTCCACGCCAGAGCATCCGTACAGCAAGTTTGTTTATCGGGGAAGCACCCTCTTCATAGATTTTGTTCTTTTTAATCTTCATGTGTCATTCCATATCAAGTGGATCATCGGTCCACACTACCCATTCCCCTCTGTGTTCATCGGTCAGGATGGATGCGCGGTAACCCCGTGCAATACAAAATTGCTGCATGATCAGGGCCGAGAGGTATGAGTCGTTCTCAAGCCAGTGCAGCCAGCCTAGAACCATGTGGTTCACATTGTCATCCGAGTCATCAAATTCAAAACGTTCGTATTGGTCATGAATAAACGACTTGCAACTCGTGTGAGCCAGATAGGAAATTTGTTTCGGGGTGAAGGAAAGCTCAAGCTTTGTGGCTTCAGTCATCCTCATCCTCCTTCACTCCCTTCACCCTCGGCTGACTCACCTCCAAGCCATAGGCTGGAGTGAACATGTCAGCAGCATCTAAATTAGCAGCCGCCCACTTCATCCACTCTCGGTTGTCTACCTTTAAGGTAATGACTTCCTTGATGAAGTGAGGCCAATGAGGACGTTCGATCCGGTCGCAGATATCGGTCAGCGTTTCCTGATCCCAATGATGCGTTCGACGCAGTTCCACACAAACACCATCGACAGTCTTACTGCCGCCAGCGTTGTGAAGGGGAAGGATAGCTTCTTGAATTTCGGGATGGTCTAGAAGGTCACGTTCGACCCCCGCAAGCACACGTTCTAACTTCTTTATCTTCGTCGTGAACTGCAAATGCAGAGCTTTTAAAGCCGCAATCTCCATAGCAATTTTCCTATTCTCTCTATACACACACACCACATCACAGAGCATTTATCGCATGCGCTTGACGGGGAGTCAAGGAAAAAGATACACTTTTTCTATTGGCGGTCTATAGAGCAGAGTACGTTTTCAAAAAATGGCTACGAAGAAAAAGATTACTTTAGCTGAATGGATTTGGAAGCTTGGAGACGACGAGGTTGTGCGTCGAACAGGCATCAATCCGTCGTCCATCAGGCAGTACCGTTACCTCACTCGCTCACCAGCAGTGAAGCAAGCTAAGAAATTCATTGTGGCTTCCAATGGGGAGCTAGATTGGGAATCGATATTTGGTCCTGCCGAGGAGATCAATTCAAAAATCGCTCAGCCTGATGACATCAGCAAGACACGTAGTCCTGCGATGCAAGTCAGGCTGGGGGTTGAACATGTGAGAAGTTGATGGCTTTGCTTCTGCCAACGGGTGGTGGGGAAGACCTATCACCAGAGGCAGCTTTAGAGATCCTAGAGAATCTGTGGCAACACAGGTTCCACCTTATCCCATGCGGTAGTCCTACTGACGTGGTCCCTAAGTTTTTTCGCAGCCGCCATCCCTTTGATGATGAACCCACCCTGAGCGCACGCTGGGCTAAGACCCCACGGGTTAGCTGGAAGCACTACCAACGTGCTCAACCTACGTGGGAAGAGGTCAAGACATGGCATCAGATGTATCCCAAGGCCAACTGGGCAGCGATCACAGGCATTACCTTCGCTGTCTTGGACGCTGACTCGGATCAGGCAGTCGAATGGATTAGTCAGGGAGGTGTCAGTCGTACCCCGTTAAGGCAGAAGACGCCTCGAGGTGGCTCCCATTTCTTCTACTCCATTGGTGGAGTCAACGTTCGTAACTCCACTGGCTCCAACAAACTGGATGTCCGTGGTGAAGGCGGCTACGTCCTGATCACACCCAGCAAAGGATACGAATGGAAGATCGATGAACACTTCATTGCTGAAGACATGGACGATCTACCTGCCCTCAACCAAACCGATCTTGAGAACATCTTAGCGTTCAACAACGAAGGCAAAGTCCAGAAGATCACGCAGCATCTGACTGAAGACCCAGTCAAGATGGGTGAACGCAACGATACCTTGGCACGGCTGGTTGGCCGGTGGATCAAGGAAGGCTGGGGTCAGCGTGAAGTGCTGATCAAAGCCCAGGATTGGAATCAAACCTTAGCCCCACCCATGGGACTGATCGAAGTCACGCAGACAACGGTCAGCATTATCCATGGTCATATCCAACGGCACCCTGAAGATGTTGATGGTGGTGCGTTGAGGTGGCAGACAAGTAACTGGCATGTCGATCTCACTGAAGAGCTCAAGGAAATCCAGAGCCAGGAAGATCCCATTGAAGCGGAGCCTGCAGAAGTAAAGCACCCGCTGGGGTTAGAGGTATTCACCCACGAGAGTTGGACTGAGTTAGATGATTCCGCGGTTGAGCAGTACTGGGGTGATCGCTTTGTCTTTCAACGCTCAAGGGTGCTGCTGTTAGGTAAGCCCAAGATCGGCAAGTCGAACTGGCTTGGTGGCTTTGCCGCCGCTGCTACAACGGGCACTGAATTCATGGGGGTACCATTCAGCCGACCGCTTAAGGTGGTGTGGTTACAAGCGGAGATCATCCGTGAGTTCATCAAGAGCCGAGTTGAAATGTACTATCGGAAGTTTGAATCCGACCCTGATCTCCTGCAGCTGGGGTACAGCAACCTGATTCCGAGTGGGCGCCTACGTAAGAATCTGATGCGAGACGGTGACATCCAGATGATCAGCGATGAGATCGCTTATCACGAACCCGACCTCGTCATGATCGACCCCATCATTAACTTCTTTGATGGAGAAGAGAACAACAACGCTGAGATTCACAAGCTATTGGATCGCATCGATCTCTTGATTGAGGCGCACAATATCTGCGTGATTGTTGCCCATCACACCGGCAAAGAACGTGCTGATGACAAGAGCTTCATGTCAGCACGGGGAGGCAGCGCCTTCGCAGGCTGGTTCGATAGCGGCATCAAGCTATTGGGCGAGAAGCCTGACGTGAATCTCTTCTATGAGGCACGTAATGCACAGGAACCCAACGAACATCTGGCGGCATTCGACTTTGATGAAGGTGAGTGGAAGGTCAATGCGTTCACACCGATCACTCCAGGCAAACAACATTCAGAGGAAGATCAGGTTGCGATTGGTCGTGTGCTTATGGGGGCAATGGATAGCGTCACCTTCTACCGACGCAAGGAACTAGAGATCTTGGCACGTCAAGCATTAAAGAAAGCGGAGCTTTCAAGTGGTAATAAGGCTTGCCGAAATGCTGTCACCTACGTACAGAAGTACTTGGGAGATAAGGTCAAGACGTATGCTGAACCTGGTAAAGCGGTGTGGCATTACCTAGCATCGAATGATATGCAAAAACCATGGGAGGTTGAGTAATGTTAACTGTTATCTCATTAGGTGCGGGCGTGCAGTCTTCAACGATGGCATTGATGGCAGCTCATGGTGAGATTACACCCATGCCTGACTGTGCAATTTTTGCTGATACTCAGGCTGAGCCTACCCGTGTCTATGAATGGTTGAGTTGGCTGGAAACGCAGCTGCCTTTCCCTGTACACAAGGTAACCAAAGGTTCTTTACGTGAGTCCATCTTGGAATCCACGACCGCAAACGAAGATGGTTCTTTTGTAGGACGCTTCGCTGGGTCTCCCTTTTACACGACCTCCGAACTAGGACAGCGTGAAGGCATGCTTCGGCGGCAATGTACCAATGAATACAAGATCCAACCTATCAACAAGAAGGTTAGGGATCTGGTAGGTCTAAAGCCTAGGCAACGCGCACCTAAAGATGAGGCAGGGAAGGTGAAGATCCTTGCTGAACAATGGATTGGTATCTCTTGGGATGAAATGCAGCGCATGAAAGAACCAAGAGAAGCATGGCAACGTCATCGATGGCCCCTCATTGAGGAGCATATGACTCGGCTGCAATGCCTGGAGTGGTTACAAGATCATGGGTACAACCAGTTGCCTAGCAAATCAGCATGCACTTTCTGTCCCTATCATGACAATGCGACATGGCGGGAGATGAAGAGCAGTGACCCTGAATCTTGGGAAGATGCCTGCATGGTGGATGAAGCCGTGCGAGAAGGTGTGCGAGGGACATCTCAACAACTGTACATTCATCGAACCCTCACACCCTTACGTGATGCTGACCTAGCCGATCCGGCAGAGGGCCAAGCAACGTTTAGCTTTATGGATGAATGCGACGGGATGTGTGGGGTATGAAAGGGGAGGCGATCCCTGCCTTGGGAAACAAGAACCGCTTATCCCCGTGCTTTTTCACTCATGCATCGGGGTGGATGCACACTGGGAGTATAACGGAATGGGCATGAGAGTTCTTGATTTGTTCAGCGGGATCGGGGGGTTTAGCCTGGGTCTCGAGCGGGTAGGCATGGAGACCGTGGCCTTCTGTGAGATTGAGCCGTTCTGTCGGCGTATCCTGCAGAAGCACTGGCCTGATGCCATCATCCATGAGGACATAAGGAAGATCGATGGACGACAATACCAAGGGGCAGTTGAGCTTGTTTGCGGAGGGTTCCCCTGCCAGCCTTTCTCCCACGCTGGGGAGCAGCGAGGCAAGCAAGATGACCGCCATCTCTGGCCGGAGATGTTACGAGTTATACGGGAGGTTCAGCCAGCTTGGGTGCTTGGCGAAAACGTGCCTGGAATCATCAGTATGGAACTCGACCAGTGCCTCGCTGATCTGGAAGAAGCGGGTTACTCCGCAGGGGCGTTTGTTATTCCGGCTTGTGCCGCAGATGCCCACCACATTCGCAATCGAGTCTGGATTTGTGCCCACGCCAACGGCCCAGCCTTACGGAACGGGGCAGAATGGGCAACGCAAGGACGGCACAACGTTCAAGGGAGCAGGGATGCCCAGCTTGGACACGATGGCACGTCACAACCTATGGCCGACCCCCACCCAGAACGGCAACTACAATCGCAAGGGGTTGAGCAAGAACAGCGGGGATGGTCTGGCAACAGCAGTGAAGATGTGGCCAACACCGAGAGGTCCGAAGTACGGAGCCGATCCGAAGAAGTTGATTCGAGAGAAACGCAAGCAACCCAGCGATCTGGAGAGCGCAGTCGCCCTGTGGCCAACCCCGGCGGCAAGAGATTGGAAGGATGGCAGAGTGGAGGGGATTGGGGATCGCAACACGCCGAACCTGAGCAGAGTGGTGGGCCAGTCGCCCAACACTGGGAGCCTGAACCCGACGTGGGTCGAGTGGCTAATGGGGTTCCCCATCGGGTGGACCGACTTAAAGGATTAGGTAATGCCGTGGTGCCCCAAGTGGTGGAGCGCTTAGGTCGTATGATCTTAGACATTGAGGAGGAGATGCATGGAACGTCAAGTGCCACGCTATAACCTAGTGGTAGGTCCGTACGAATTCGTGCAGGACATCAGCAATCTTAATCGCTATCACATCCCGGGCGGTGACGTGGTGGATGAGTCATGGATTAAGCAGTGGGCCTACGTGCGGAAGCTCGAGGTGCAACGTGTCAACACCCCGATGGAAGGCCGTGCTGATAACGAAGGACTACGCATGGGACATTGGGAAGATGAGACAAGAAAGCGGTTTGAAGGAAAGTTTAATGCTACGAATCGTACCGACAACACTAGCTGAAGCGAACGCCTTCGTGGAACAACATCATCGTCATCACAAGCCAGTCCCTGGCTCCAAGTTCTCAATCGCTGTGGCTGATGACAAGGATGAAGTGAGAGGCGTAGCTATTGTTGGAAGGCCAGTGTCTCGGGTAGTGGATAACGGTTGGACCTTGGAGGTCAACCGCGTAGCTACCGATGGTAGTAGGAACGCCTGCTCAATGTTGTACGGTGCCTGCTGGCGTGCTGCAAAAGCAATGGGCTACACAAAACTCATCACCTATACCCTGAAAAGTGAGAGCGGTGACAGCCTCCGTGGTGCAGGCTGGAAATGCCTAGGCCAAACCCAAACAGCAGGTCGTGGATGGAATACTCCAAGCCGCCCCCGAGTGGATACACATCCCCTTCAAGGCAAGCTCAAATGGGAGGCAAGTTAAATCAACTTAGGAGACAAAGTTAAAGTGAATTCTAGGGCGGCGCTACCCCGTTTAGGTAGGGTCACGGGGGGTTTTTCGATTTGACCCTACCCCCTGTGAAAATGAGCTAAGTCATTGATTTATATAGGTGGGTCATGGTGGGTCATAGGGTCACGCTGACCCTACGTGACCCTTGACTGTACCCCCTCTGGAGGCCGCATTCTATAAGGGTGGGTCATAGGGTCATAGGGTCACTCTCTAAAGAGAGGGAGAGAAAAATTAAAATTTTCTCACCTCGGTACCCTCTCTCTCACTGTAGAGGTAGAAGAAAAAAAATTTTGAAAGAGGTTTTCAAATGGGAAAGATTAAGGTCAGAATACAGGCATGGCTGAAAATACTCAGGCGGCTGACATCACCGACAATCACCATCGGTATCCAGTCCATCAGAAACAACCCAAGCTTACGAAGATGCAACAGAAGTTCGTGCAGCTGTATGTGTATCACGATCTCCCCAACTACGAGTGTGCTCACCGTGCTGGTTACAAACATCCTCAAGAGGTTTCAACTCAGCTACTCAATAGTCCCAAGTTCCGTTACGTACAAGATCGGATTCACGAGTTGCAACATATCCAACAGCAGAAATACGAGATCACGTTTGAGAAGGTGGCTCGAGATCTGCAGACAATCCGTGATGCAGCGCTGGAAGATGGGAGCTATGGGCCTGCGGTCCAGGCTGAGTTAGGCAGGGCTAAGTTGGCAGGACTTATGGTGGAGAGGAAGGAAGTGAAGTACGGATCGATCAGCCAGATGGATCGGAGTGAAGTTGAGAGCAGGCTACGTGAGCTCATTGATTCGAACCAACTTGCGCCCGTGCTAGAGGCCAGGGTTAAACGCACCGAGCTTGCGCCCGACGATCTCGAGGACATCGATGATGCCGAGCTCGTTGAGGAAGACTAGTCTGAGACCAGGTTCTTTTTACGTGAGGGAGGACCACGCAAGTCTGGGCCTCGACGTTCAGCGACAGTCAGTTTGTGAGGATCATCGGCGGCGTTGTCTAAACGATTGCCTTTGACTCGACATGCTACTGAGCACCAGATGCTGTACGCATTCATGCTTTGAAAAGGTTTCTTGCAGAGACGACACGTAAAGTCTCTGCGTTTCTTGAATGAGTTCAGCAAACGTCCTGCATCAGAGCGATCATTCATAGTGTTTCAATAGATAGAAGTTCATCTACATACGCACAGTGGTCATTCATCCATGCGTAAAGCTTGTTAACTAACTCCAAAATATTTTTAGCTTCTATGACGACTGAGTCGTGGTCTTGTACTTTAATTTCGTACTTAGTCATAACAGATCTCCATGAGGAGGTGATGGTTCCCAATTCTCTTTAGCTTCTAAGGCAATCCCAATGCATTGAGCAAAGGTGCCTTTGCGAGTCGCAAGACAAACATCCATGCCATCTGTGTAACGACCTACGACACATGCTTCGTCCATTGCTTCTGGAACATTGCAACCATCCTCTTCAGTGATGAGAAACATAGAGTTATCAGGCATCTCAAATGTGTTGGTGAATGCTGTGCATCCACCGCCAGTTAACATCTCTTCAAAGCCATTATTCTTAGCGTATGTGTTGACTTGATTAATCATGATTTTTTCCTCCAATCCAGTAAGGACATGATGCTTAGCTTGGGCTTAAGATCCGCAAGGATGTCTTGTCGTGATGGGCCAATCTCTAAAACGAAATTGAAATCCACGTATTCCACTTCAGGTAAGTACTCAACATCTGTGACGATCCGAAAGAATCCGTTACGGATTTCAACGACCTCACCCGTGCGTTCCTCATCCACGATCTTGACGTAGGTATCACCTTGCTTTTCATGCAGAACAATGCGGTAAGTGATGATGGAACCGATGGTAACGATGCCTTCTACATCGTTGTTGATGATTTTGATTTCGTTCATGCGCGTCTCCATAAGGCAACACGTTCATCTTCTGATTCAATGTCGTTAAAGAGTTGCCACTTAGGATGTTGACGACGTAAGTAATCAATCTTATCTGGCGTGGGTTTCTCCGTGATGGTGTAAACCTTGCTGTCATCACGATCTAAGAACACGACCTTGCGTTTCATGATGTCGCGCATGTTTTTCAAGAGCAGATGGTCATTGATGAGGTGAGTGATCACAAAATCTAGACAGGCCCAGTCATCATCTAAGTAAGGAAAATCAGGGTTGGTTTCTTTCATCCAACTCATGGCAGCATCACTGACGTAGCGATAGTAAGAATGAAAGTCACGCTCACCTTGCCGTTGGTATGGAAAGTATTCGTTCGGACCACCCGAACCTTGGTTAGATACCTTGAACGCACGCTCGCCATCTAAGTAGATGGTGGCATTAAAGCAGTGCGTTTCATGAGATGCATAGGCTGCATGCTTCAGGTTTTTAAGAGTAATTCTCTTATGCATAGTTGATTCCCAAGTTTATGAAAAAGCAGAAAGATTCTAGCACGAGGGCGTAACAAGATCCACTTGCGGCCAGCTTGCGCCTTAGTATTTATGCGGGCTTGCGCCCCATTGACCGACGCAAGGGTGCTTGCATCGGTTTCTCTAGACGGATGCATGAGTCATGAATCCGTCAATCCCGCAGGGATTTAATGGTGTGGGTAAGAAATATTGCTAACGTCTTGAGACCAACAAGCGCGACAGTCTCCGCACTGATTGGCTTGCGTGGATGCTGGGCATACATGCGAGTCCGTTGGTATGGTCCTATCGTGTACGGTACTAGTGTGTGCGAAATGCTTAGGTCGTGGTCCGTCAATCATGGCACCGCTTACACGAATGGTTAGATTCGATGGTGCTGATTGATTGCGTAGGAAATCGCGAACGATTCCAACCTCACGCGTTGGTAACCAATGCAAGGTATCGGGCGTGCGCTTGGCTACGTCAACGATGTTGTGCAAATGGCGCAAGCTTTGAATATCTCCGCTATCGTGCCAACGAAAAAATGGTGCGTTGTTAATGCTGCGCGCCATGTTCGAAGCCCAATTTTTTTTGCGGATCGTTGCAAGCCTGCGTTCCAGCGCACGCTGTACGATTGGAAAAAGATAACGACCCTTCAACGCGTAGCAATCGGAACATACCGAACCGGAAAGCTTCGACAGCTGTGACCCTACGTTGCACTTATGTGCGGGAAGATTGTATGAATGGCATGGCATCTTGCTTGGGGCTGATAAACCCCCAACATATGCGCGTGCATCAGTTAATGCTGACATGATTAGTCCTTAGTGAAAAAGCAAGAGGATTTTAGCACGTATCACGAGCGCGTAACAGAATTGAGATGTACTGAAGTATTCACAGAAGCGGCAGAAAATCAGAGAAATTTAGGGGGGGAATCGCTCCGCCCTCCCAACCCCGTTTAGTTTTGGGGGTTTTTGTGGGGGTGTTGGTGGTGGTGATCCGCGCGTGCGTGCGCCAGTGCTTGCGGCCTGCCTGCATTTTTATAAATGCTTGCGGCCTTGCTGCATTTTATCATGCGTGCAAGGGCGCTTGCGGCCTGGCGGGTTTTATATAGTTAGTTACTGGAAAATTTTAAACGGATCCGTTTAAAAAAATGAGCAGCCCGAGCTTAGCTCGAGCCGCCCATCGATGAGCTCCTTATTTATCAGCCATTGATAAGTCTGGAAACGTTGATCGAACGTAGGCTTTCCGATGCGCTGGTCCTATGTGAGCGACCTCGACAGTCAGTAAGTTTTGTTGATGCCACTTCGGATTAGACCTTTCCTTGGTGTTGCCTTCACGTAGTACCAGCTGAGCTTCACGTAGACTCAAGACTTCCGCTGAGTAGATCAACGGATGGCCGTGCTTCTTAACTTCGAAACCATCATCCGAGATGTTAACTACACCACGCACGAGCTCTTTTGCCAGGTACATTTGATTGTTCAAGCGCTTTTGACCACGTCGAACATCGTACTCAAGCATCAGCAATTGGTAACCGAGCGTGTCGGTTCGGCCATTCTTGATTCTCCGCTGTAGGTCATTGCGAAGCCCAACCAATTGGTTGAGCTTCGCCGCCTCAGTGGAAACGTTTACTTCGGTTATGTCGGTTAGTCTCATACGTCACCATCCCACATACCGGCTACCTCTTTTTCTATTCCTTCTAAGACAGCTTTCTTTTCAGGAGTGATACCCATTTCAATTTCTATCTTCACGATTCGACGCCCGAAAACATCATCATCGTGATAGGTAGCGTAGACCTCATAGAGTCCATCACCATAGCCGGTGGAAAAAGCAACGCCTAGAGTTTTACCAAGATTGCCGCCGCGGTTCTTATTGCATGTTGCATCAAAAACCCCTTCGTAAGAGTAGGGATAAATCTTGTCGTCTTCCCAAGTTTGATCGACAAGGCCATCAATCTCCCCCGCTGGTTTTTCCCAATATGCATCTATGTAGCACGAGTCTGTGATAACTAGGCTACCGCTATCAACTCCAACCTCACCTATTTTCTTTCTTTCTAATTCCATGATCTTTCCCAAGTTGTGAATGTGTGTTCGTACTGCTTATCGAACACGTTCGATAATACTCTCATGTTACGGGGTCGTCAACGTATCAAGTTGAATAACCGACGTGTAAACACGAAAGGTTTCATTCGTTCATAGTATTTATCCAAGTTAGCATCGATGTGATTTTTCAGCTCGAGCTGATTGTCGAGCTCGCCATCAACGTATGTCATTAAGTCTTCGTCGGTTGGGTTATGCATTGTCATTCTCCATTTGTTACATGATGAAAACGATTCGGCGGCGAATGTATTACAAATTATTTTCACCACGTCTTGATCAACTCAATCGCTCACGCTATTGCTTTCGCATACGCGGCTGCGTCGTGCAGCGCGCTTACAGCGTAGGATTCTTTTGGGTGCGATTCCGAGGTACGAGGAATCCATAAAGAGAGGGGGTACCCCCCCTTTTAACTCTTAGGATTTCTTCTTGTATTATATAGTCAATCCCCTCATACAATTTGCTGAAAAAATCGTTTTGGCCATTAACCTAAGTCACCTCTCTGAGGGCGAGATGAAAGAGATTTTGCTGCTGCAAGATCGGCTTTCTTCGTTGAACGACCAGGAGAAGTGCCGGGACTCCTTCATGGAGTACATTCGGTATATATGGCCGCAGTTTATTGAGGGGGATCACCATCGAGTTGTTGCTGAATGCCTGGATAGGGTCGCTTCTGGGGAGTTAAAGCGTTTAATCGTCAACATGCCCCCTCGGCATACCAAGTCTGAGTTCGCCAGTGTGTACTTTCCCTCATGGAT
>Ga0208180_1001563_pt1 | contig 13107 bp, 18 predicted proteins | sample MalvireepMed_s16_FD_184241 | JGI IMG/M metagenome (GOLD analysis project Ga0208180, IMG submission 184241) | Marine viral communities from the Global Malaspina Expedition - Malaspina viral metaG DeepMed_s16 (SPAdes) (version 2) | ecosystem: Environmental > Aquatic > Marine > Oceanic | place...
GGTTGTCTCGTGGGTCGTTTCGGAGAAGCTTCTTTGGCTGCTTCTCTGGGGTTGCGTCTGTCTTGTCCCGGCATTTTATTCTCCTTGTTAAATAAATAGTCAAAATACAGGGGAAAGAGCCCACATCGCTCCATTCCCCTGTGTACATACACCGAAAAGTGGTCCTACGATCAATTAATTTCTATGGTTTTGGGTTGTTTCTCTGGTGGTAATACTTCCTCCAGTTCCACAGTCAACATACCATCTTTAAGTTCAGCCGAACTAACTTCGACGTACTCACCCAGACTAAAAGATTTGGTAAATCTGCGGGAGGCAATACCTCTGTGACATTCACCAATACCCTGACGTTCTGAGTATCCAGTTCCCCTGATTGAGAGAACACCATCCTCGACTATAATATCAATATCTTCTTTGCTGTAGCCTGCAAGAGCCACCTCAATAAAAGTTTTGTTTCCATCCCTAATAATGTTATAGGGAGGAAAGCTGGGTTTGACTTGTTTAAAATTGATAAGCCTGTCAAATAAGCCATCTAAGCCAATTGAGTGCGAAAAGAAATCACGCATCAATTGATCATTTTTAGTAATTAAATCACTCATAATAATTCTCCTTAAAAAGCGAGATTAAATTGTCAAGGTTCCTGCAATAGGCAACCTTCTATTACATTATACTCCTACGATTATGTAAATTTTTTAATATTCTAGAGGGTCTTGGTTTTTTCTGCTACTTTTCATTCTTTTCATAGACGAATTCAAAGGCTTAACTGAAACAATCTTAACGTTTTTCTTGGGACTTTCCCATCTAAGATGGGTCTCCATCATAGAACGTGCTTCTTCTTCGCTAGAGGCCATTATTTTTTCTTCGGTAGTTTTATTCCCAACCCTATATTTTACCAAAAACGCATTCACTATGTTCTCCTTGATGGATATCTATTAGGGTCTGCCAGCCCTGTGTCTAACCTTCTTTTTTCTGTTATATAAAATCCTTTTTCATCTTCCAAGACAACTTGGGCAGAGTGCCCATATAGGGCTTCAAGTTCCTTAGTTTTCTCTTCATTTATCATTGAAGCATGGCTCCCATGCCTGCTTGGGTATGGGTATTTTTCTTTTTTCCCAAAACCCACGCCCAGATTTCTACGTTTGCTATATTTGTTCATAGTCTTACCTGTCAAAGTGGAGGCGGCGGGATTCGAACCCGCGTCCTGCAATACTTCCGTAATAGTTTCTACATGGTTAGTTAGGTGTTATCGCACATCCAACGAAGCTATCCGATTATCGGAGTCAGGTTGAATACAACCATTCGAGATATTTAATTCGAGTACCCCCTCTCTAGTTCGAGTTATCGAAGTCAGCACAATTGGGTAAGAAGGCCTGTGCAACCCCCGCAGCTACGCTGCTATTGCTAAACTAGGTTCGGCAAGTAAAAATAGGTCAACTTTTATAGTGGCCCGTTGACCAGCCACTCCATGCGACTATTATTTCCGTATTCAGTCGATACCAGATTCGCCCCCTTTATTATATTTCTAATTTTTCCATATTGTCATTAAATAAATCCATGTCTACGTCTGCATAGGTGAGGGGGGAACCGTGCCGAACAAAAGGAGATGCGAAAATAGCCGACACAAGACCTCCTGCGGTTGCCATTTGCATAGCAGTATGACCCTTTGTTGAATACACCACTTTAGTCTTACGATATGTCAGATTTTCCCATTTAGCCTCTGCTTCTACGATCACCACATCTTTAATAAAATCATTCGTAAACAATGAAACCAGTTGTTTTTCATCAAATTTTTTCTTACGCAGGAAATATATAATCAGATCTAAATGACCATTATATCTAAGGGTTTTATAGGAGCAGTTCTGTACCCCCCTTTCTTGCATGCTGGGTAACGTGTGTGAAGCCCCTCCGCTTGTTGTAAAAGCCTCCAGCAGAGGAAAGTCATTAATTTTAACTATCTCTCGTTCACTCAAGGACGACACAGGCATTATTTGTCCGTCTCGCAGCACTTGACATTCATCCATGTATTCATTGTACAATCCTTCAGGAGACCAAGTTGACCTGTAGTTAAAGGGGTCTTTGTCTGGATCTGTTATGTTCACGGGAATTCCCCCGCACCTCATTTTTATTGTGTGTGGCGCTTCTGGTGCGGCGCACAGGGCTTCTTCGGCCAGTATGTTTGCCCACCCCGGAGCAAGACCTAAATCTGTAAAGACGGTGGCATTATTTGCTTTAGCTAGGTCATTAATCTGTCGGCTTACGGGAACCGACCCTCCTAGGTCACAGTAGGGTATTTTTTTCTCAATGCATAATTTTGCTAGAGAAAAGTTGAGGTGATACGGCAACGAAGAAATGACTAGATCAAAGTGATCGACAATAGGAGTTATATCTTCCATATTACAGGCAGTATGATGGTCGCTACAAAAACGTTTAATGGGATTTACCCTCCCCTCGAACACCCCACGCTCTTCCGTGTCCCATGTATGTACGATGTGGGAGCCTAACTTTTTGATCATATAGGCTATGGTTCGTCCCATCCGTCCTGTGCCAAATAAAGCTATTTTCATGCGTTGCTACCTTTCATGTGGTAACCTACCCATATATAAGATAAGTTTGCTATGGCATAGCATAGAAAAACTATAGCCAAAGGGTAATTCTTTTTGTATAAAAGATCTAAGGATACTATTAGATATAGTATAGAGGCTAAAACTAACGCGGGAACACCCATTATTTCATCCCTTGTGGAAAGCTTAATTTATCATCGTGATTAACAGTCCATGAAACTTCGTGGGTAACTGCCCTGACCGTTCTAGCAGCAGAGGGGTAACCGTTCCCAGACTTTTTAACTCCCCCAAAAGCAAGATGTGATTCAGCAGCAATACTACCTCCGTTCCAATAACACATCCCATAATCACAGCGATCACGACAAATCCTAGCCTTCTTAAAATCTTCCGTGACGACGCCGACAGCCAAACCATAGTCCGTATCGTTATAGATACGGATAGCATCGTCAATAGTATCAAAAGGAATAATTGCGACATGAGGTCCAAATACCTCCTGTTTTAAATAAGGTACGTTTCTCCACTCTGTTTTATAGACCATCGGAGAAATAAAATAGCCCGGTGTCTTGTGAAATGCGTCCAATATAATTGTCGCCTCTCTATCCTCTCTGACCATTTGGTTGTATTCTTGAACTCGGTGGAGCTGCTGGGAATTAATCAATGGACCCATATAGTAATCGTTAGGAACCATATCTCCGCCATCCACAAACCTTATGTCCGTGAGAGGTGGTCCCGCTTCTACTTGTTTGGCGTAGTGTAAAAATGAATCACAAAATTCATCATAAATATCTCTGTGTACAATTAGCCGACTGGCAGACACGCAGCGTTGGCCTGACAGCTTGAAAGAGCTTGCTACGCTTGCAGACACGGCCAGATCAAAGTTGGCGTCGTCAAAAACTATAACGGCAGACTTGCTACCCATTTCACAGGAGCAGGTTTTGTGCCAACTATCAGCGCAAACACGCCTGATGTGCTGGCCAACCTCTGCGCTTCCAGTAAAGCAAATATGATCCACCTTATCACTTCTTGCTAGCCAGTCGCCCGTTTCTCCCCACCCATGTAGCAAATTAAAAACGCCTGCTGGTATTCCTGCCTCATGATATATCTCTGCGGCTATTTGTGAAGAAAGAGGTGCGTCTTCGCTGGGCTTGAGAATGACAGTGTTGCCCTCCACCAAAGCAGGAGCAGCACACCAATAAGCACCAATAGCAAGGGGGAAATTCCAAGGACTAATAATCGCCACCAAGCCCTTCGGCTTTCGTAGCATGTACGAATCTTTTTCAGAAATTTCGGACGCAATTGCTTCTCCGTGAGGCATTCTTCCTAAAGAGAATGCGTATTGTGCCATGTGTAAGGCTTCATTAACTTCTGCAACGGACTCATTGTAATTCTTTCCTGTCTCTATTGAAATTGCTTGAGCTAACTCTTCTTTTCTTCTCTCTATTATTTCTGCTACTTTAAGCAAGTATTCCGCCCGCTTGAACCTGCTTAAGGCTTTCCATTTTGGGAAGGCTTTTTTGGCAATGTCGCAGACGTGATGCACTTCTGTAGAAGTGGACTTAGGAAAGCTCCCAATTGATTCACCCGTGCAGGGGTTTATATTTTCAAATCTTCCGGCAAGCTCTGTCCCTTTGGGAAGCCGCTCTGTCTGAAAATTACCATCATAATAATTTGCAAAGTTTTGTACCACTTTAAAGCTCCTTTTTCATTCCCGGATGTTCGCGGTTGAAATATTTTTTTTCTGCCTCATTATAGTTGGGGCCAAAATCACGCGGCTGCGTTGATTCCATTAAATCTTTTACGTTTTCTTTACAAAATCCTTTTGCTTCTGGGTCTCTCTCAATGAATTCATAAATAACCCCAGTAAGGTCGCTGGGCTTAGTAAAGCATTGAGTTAAGCCCGGACACTTCAAAGGTTCTTTTGTTGTAAATTCTGCATAGCCTTTTTCTGCCCATTCTTTCATGGTTTGTTCTACCGAGTCAACCTCATATGCTATGTGATGAATTCCTCCGATGCCCCCTTTTTCTTCGACCCACTTTCCTACAATAGATTTTTCATCCCCTTCAGATATAAAAATCTCAGGTGCTAAATGATACCCCTCATGCATTTTAGCTCCATTAGGTAAGGCGAAGGACTCTGGAGACTGTAGTGCTGTGCACATTGCTGATGTACCGTCGTCAAAACTAATTTCGAATTCATCGACTACCGAATAACCAAATGCTAGACAAAAAAACTGCAACGCCTCGTCCCTATTGGCTACTCTGTATGCTATGTGGTCTAGTCTCACTGACTGACCCCTATGTCGTCCAAAGATTTTAAAGTCAACGGAACGCTTGAGTCATCAGCTGATTTGCAACATCCCTCTTCGTCCGTAGGCACATAGTTTTCCATATCCCCTAGACTCTTCTTGCCTTGGCCAAACTGAACTTCATTTTCACATTCTTCGAGATGTTGTTTTAGTTCGTTTAATTGTTGCTCACTCTGAGTTACACGAAATCTTATCTGTTCGATGTATCCATTAGCCATGTCTTGAAGTGTTACCATTGGAATGTTCCTTATTTTTAAATTTTAATAATTCGCTGGAGGATTGTGTTTTCTCTCCACCTGTGTTATAAACTGTGTGGATTTTTCTCCACTTACAGTACGCCTCTTCTGGCGAACTCCCTTCCGTACGGTCGCCCCCATTGGCAAACGTCATGCTATCAAAAAAATAGTCGGTTGAGTATTCGCTATAAATTGATTTTAATGTTTGCACTACGGACTCGTCTGTGTCTACAGACAACACTGCACGACCCACTCCTTTAATAGCGTTAACTATACGCATCCTAGAAACCTGATCCATAAAAGGAGTAGCGCCCTTTAATTTAACTTGTTCGTCATTGTTGACGATGACAATAAGTCTATCTCCCAGCTTAGCAGCTCCGTCTATATAATCCAAGTGCCCTGTGTGCAACGGATTGAAATAGCCTGATATAACTACTACTTTCATATCTCAACATCTCCAAGACCCTCGTCTCTATCAATGTTGACTGCGAAGGCTGTGTCGTTTCCGTTAGGTCGTCGGTCGTTAACAACAATGCGATTGCCTTTACTGAGACCCATCACAAGCTGGTCATACGGAACTCCCAGTTGGTCTAGCTGCAACTCAGTTGTGTTTCGCATGCTCTCCCGACGCGCTGTAGTCAATATTATTTTATACTCTTTGGAGCACCATTCGTTCATACGTTCTCTTGTACCGGGAAGAAGAGTTGCCTCTTTGAGGGATATATCACTAAAAGTCCCCTGATGCTTAAGAATAGTTCCATCAATATCAATAAATAATGTTTTCATTTTTTTTCCTCTAGTATGCTTTCAGCTCCATTGAATTCTACCTTCAAATCTAGGACTGGATACTTTTTTTCTACGGATTCAACAAGTAGTTTTTTATTTTTTTTGTCACATAGAACCGCTATAAAACCACTTCCTCCGCTTCCAAGAAGCTTCAGCCCATAAATTTTATTTTTCAGTAAAAAATCTTCTATCTCTATTATTTCAGGGGTACAGATAGAATTTGATATCCTTTTCTTGTGGTTCCAACTATCCATCATTAGCTTTCCGATAGATGGAATGCTCTCTGAACAAAACGCCCCATATGCTTCTTTGGCTATAGCCTTAATGGAAAGCCTCGCCTCTTCGGAATTTTGACTGTCATGGCTTGCCGCTATCTGACTTGTATCTCTTTGGGTATTTGTGTAGACAAGGAAAATGGAGGATTCAAAATCGCCAATAAAGTCTTCGCTGACAGGCAATGGTTTCACATGAAAGGAACCACCCTTTTCGATTTCTATGGAGTTTAGTCCCCCATAAGCTGACCAAATTTGATCCTGTATCCCTCCCGCTTCATCCAGAATATTTCTTTCAATATCAATTGCATCTAAGGCTACTGCTTTTTTGTCAATAGAAAGCCCTAATAGCTTACGAATAGCATAGCACAACCCAACACAACACGCAGAGGAGCCCCCCAGTCCGGTTCTACTCGGAATGTCTGCAAAAAGATGAAGGTCCACAGCTCTGTCAACATTAAATTTAACTAAAGCTTCCCTGATAAGAGGATTCTTTATGAGGGAATGTTTGGAAATTCTTTCTAATTGTGAATAAGCTATAACGCTTTCATGAGCTACTACCTTAGGTCGAAATCTGAGAGAAGTATAAACATATTTATTTATAGTAGCCCCTATGCAAAGCGATTCATGCTCGCTAAAAAATGAGCTATAATCCGTAGACCCTCCGAAGAGGGAGATTCTGAAAGGGGCTCTGCTGATAATCATTAGTAATTAAACATATGAGAGGTCTGTGTCATCCGGGTCGATACGTCTGGTGACAAGAACTCAAGAAATCTGAGAATTTCTTTAATCCCTTTTTCCAAACCAAAAGCTGAATAGTAACCTGCACTGTAAAGTTTCTGACTGCTCACTACGTAGTCTCTTTTATCGGGGTCTGTTTTGTTGGAAACCTCTGAGAAGGAGGCTCCTGAGAGGCCACAAATTAATTCCACCAATTCTTTTTTAGTCATATTAGCGTCATCGTTTCCAAGGTTATAGATATTTCCTATCATTTTATCGGAAGTATTTATGGCGAATTTAAATGCTCGGCATATATCTTGCACATGGATATAGTTTCTTCTAAAATGTCCGTCAAACACATCAATATGACCATCAAACTTGGCCTCATAAGTTAAGTTGTTTATAAGTAAATCTAACCGAGGACGGTAAGACCACCCGAAAACAGTGGCTAATCGAAAACAAATGGCATTAGAATGATTGTTTAGTAAAAAATCTTCCGTGTCTTGCTTTGTTTGGCCGTAAAGCGAAAGTGGATTAGATGGGGTTTTTTCGGTGCATATTTCTGTGCCAGTAGATCCGTACCCTGAATTAGTATTGGGATAAATAATTAGTTTGTCTTGAATGTCTTCTTTTAAGAGAGACTCATACCACCTATAGTTAATCGCCGTTGAGTATTCTGGGATCTTGTCGCAGGCAGGAGCTCCTACTATTGCTGCGAGGGGAATGATAACGTCGGATTCTTTTATGCAGCGTTTTAAATTCTTGCTAAAGTCTAGAACGTCTTCTTGGTAAAACTCAGCATTATCTGTAAGCGGACGGTAGACATAAGGGCCTTGGTCGTAGAAAAAATTGTCGAAGGCAAAGATGTGCGTGTCTTTAATGACAGACTTCAGATACCAAGTTAGCATCGAGCCTATGTAGCCGCCCGCTCCAGTTATTAATATCTTCATGATATCCTATGCCCCCATATGCCAGTTTGGAGTCTTTTTCCTGAGATGGGCATAGTTCATATAGTTATATTTAAGGCTAACCAGATCTATTTTATGCTTTTCAAGAACGGGAAGAAAAAAATTAAATAATTCTTTTAAATATTCTTTCCTAGTATCCATTTTGTACGCATTTTTCCACAGATAATTTAATAGGTATTTGTATTCTGCGGAACTGGGGACAAGCTTCCCCCCTTCTGCTATCTTGGTGGCCTTTGGAAGTTCTGTATAGTCAAAAAAGGAAATTAAATCATCTACTGGTCCCGTTACGCAAAAATCCATTACATAATTTCTAGTAATATTAGTGCTATCTTCAATCTTGTGGAGAGCCACAAAGTTTTTGATATACTCTGCAACTGTTTCCATTGGCTTTTCGAAGCTTTCGTAAGCGTGAGTAACATACGAAAGGAATCCAAGCTTACTAAAGTCTGCATTGTTAATGAACTTATGAAGGGGAGAAAATACCATGTCGGAACGTATTTTTATACAATACTTTGCTCCTAGATTTTTTGCATGCTTGAGGCCAGCCACGCTTGACACGCTCTGCAAATTTATATTTCCAAAGCCCGGATTAGAAGGGCGTCTAACAATTACTGGGTTTATTCTGCTGTCATGTAAAAGACCATACTCTCTCATGGAAGAAGTATCGTCCAAGGCCCACACTATATTTTTGTACCCCCTATAGTTAGCCAGCATTTCTCCCAAATGTTCTGTGTGCCCTTGAATAACAACATAAACATCATCACTAAAAGAATTCTTCTCTATGCAATCTGCACAGGGGCACCCAGCTTTTGGTGGCAGAAGCCACTTTTCAATTATAGTATCTGATTGTTCAGAAAAGGAAACCCCTTCTTTAAAAGCGCTTTCAAATATCTGGCTATATTGATTCATCGTTAATTATTGCCTTCAAAAGGGTTAATGAATTCCATTCCGCGAGCAACTAAGTCATCACATTTGGAAATAATCTCATCAGCAAAGTTCCAGCTAAGAAGAAGGCCATAGCTATCGTCTTCAACTATCGAGTGATCTTCTTTCACGATTGGAATGTGGGTATAGGGAGTATAAAGACCACACTTCATAGGGTTTACTTCGAACAGGCATTCTAGAACATTGTTGTCAAGACCACAATAAGTTAGAAGAGTATTCCCTTTTGCGGGTGCTCCGAACCCATAAATCTTTTTACCTTCCTCTCGTATATCACTTATCTTTGCATTAAACTTTGTCTTCCATCGAACAACATTTTTACCAAACTTCTTAAGGTTTTGATAAGTTACAAGTTGTTTGTCTTTTACTAGAAGCTCTTTGTATCTCCTCTGACTAGATATTGCCCCTTCTTTGTGAGTAATTTTTGCGATGATGCTTCCTCCATGAATATTTGCATGGTAAGCATCAAATATAGTTAGACCGTAAGGTTTTAATAAATTCTCTATAGATTGAAGCGAATAATAACACAGGTGTTCATGATATATTCCATCAAATGACATTTTTCTTATCATGTCGCCCAGATACATAAACTGCACTACGAAAACACCGTCTCTCGTTAACGCTTTTTTGATGCCCCTGATCACTGAATGTAATTCTTCCAAGTGAAAGAAAACGCCGCTGGCATTGATGAGCTTTACTTTCGAAGCAAGCTTATGTTTATCGACACAACCCTCGTTAAAGAATTCGGGAATCGTACGAACACCCGCTTTCTTAGATAGCTTGGCAATGTTGCGAGCCGACTCTACATTTAATACATTATCACATCCAGCCTTCTTGTATTGCAAAAGCTGGGTGCCGTCGTTACCCCCTATGTCGAGTATGAGATCTTTGTTAGTGAGACTAAATTGTTTTTTATTTTCTGACGCTACCTTCAGGAAATGATGGGCCAACGTCTTGGTGGTACCGCTCACATAGGAATGATTCGCAAACATCACTTCTTTTTTTACTGTGTAGTCTAATTGTGCCAAGGAACAATTATGACAGTATACCATCCTGAGGGGATACAGTGGCTCTCGACCTCTCTCGCCCAGTGTAATAAAGTGGTTGCACCATGCGTGCTTGCCTAAGTCAAGGATGGTTTCTAGACTGTGGCCTCCACAAGATCTACATTCCATATTTTATATTCCTATAGTACTCTATTGTCTTCTTGATTCCCTTTTCAAGGGAGGTGTAGTTACAAGCGCCCGCCACAAGGTTAGGCTCTAATTTTTTTGACTTGACCCCCTCAAATGCGTCGATATCAAACTCAATATCCCTATAATTATACTCTACATAATCACAGATAATTTTAGCATAGTCTTTAATTCTAAGCTCGCTTCCGGTTCCTAAGTTTATTATTTTATTGTTAATCGTATCGCACGAATTCAAAATAAGCTCAACGGCATCATCAACATAGACAAGTTCCCTACGCTGATCTCCACTTCCCCACAATGTAACAGGAGTTTTGTTTTCATACTTGGCGGCACAGATTTTTTTGATAAGATCAAATATAAAATGGGAATCTTCGATATCAAAATCAGGACCGTATAAAGTATTGGGAATGAAATACAGATAACTCATATCATATTGCTGGTCGAAGGACTTCATTCCTGCAAACAGCATTCTTTTTGTCATTGCATAGGTAAACAAATCCTTGTCGGGAAGGCCATTCAGATAATTATTTTCGGACTTGATGGCATTCGGAGGGTAGGCACAGCTAGTTCCAAAGCCGATAAGCTTGGCCTGCGATTGGTGTTCCCTCCAATAGCAAAGGATATTGGTATTAATCTTTTGGTTGTTTATCCATTGTTCACCCGGATGATGAAGACAAAAGTCTCCAGCCTTGGTCCATGCAGCTAAATGAAAAATATAATCAAGTCTATCGTCTATTAGAGTGGGGTCTACAGGCTCTAGCAAGTTAATATTAGATGTATCTGAGAGATACAACTTGCAACCATTAAATTTTTTGAGCAGCCCCTTTTTTAGGTGCCTCCCAAAAAAACCTCTATGGCCGGTTATTAGTATTTTCATGGCTTCCTTATTAAATATAGCATATCATTTCTAATGTCATCAAATAGGGGGTCAGTAGATACATAAAATTCCATTGCCTGACGTATCGCCGGATACTTACCTTCCCTAACCATCCTATTGGCATAGCTATCGGGACCGCTTTCTTCTTTAACTGACAACGTTTGTTGAATAGAGTGCCAACCATACTTCAGGGCGATGGAATGCAACAAGAACCAATCGCATTTAAATGCAAACTGTTCTATAAACTTACCAAACTCAATTAAAGGTTCTTTTTTAATGCAAGAGCAATGGCCCGGTATATAATAGTTTCCCATATCTTTAACTCCTCGTGACGGCCCGTTAGAAGGGAGATTATGATCTGAGCAACTTAATGCAGGCTGATGTTTGGCTATTACCTCTTTGTGAGATTTGATAAAATCTGGCAACAAATAGTCATCAGCGGATGCAAAGTAAAAATAATCAGACTCCGATATATCACACCCTCTGTTTATAGTAGGAACAACCCCTTTGTTTATATCGTTTAACTCAATTTTAATATTGAAATCATTTTTGTTTTGTTCATAAAAATCCTGTATGACTTGCTTGCTATTGTCATGTTCAGAGCCATCGTCAATTACTATAATCTCATCAGGCTTTACCGACTGCCCTTTAATAGAAGCCAATTGGCGAATCAACGGAGCTGCGTGATCTTTGTTAGCAATAATGATACTTAGAGAGCTTTTCATTTTATCATGCCGGAGTTAATTTATTTGATATATTCAGATGTAGTGCATCTAAAAATTCGTCAACGACTATTCTTAACCATGAACTTGAATGGCAAAATCTATCAACACATAGCAATCTCATCCATCCAGCGCAATCTTCATACAAAGGCTCTTCTCTTAATACACGCATCATTTCAGAAGCCATGTATGAATTATCGGATGTGTGTCTATGATTGGCGGCATGAGAGCCTCTTTCTTTTGGCCTTAATGTTGTGGGCTGCACTCCTGAAAGCCAGCGTGGTATGGAATAGAATCCGTAAGTAACGCCTATGGACATTAATATAAACCAATCGTGTTCAGCCCCCATAAGGGGATTGAGTCCTCCAAATTTAATAAATGTATCCTTTTCGGTCACAGAACAGTGTCCCGGCATGCTAACAAGCCTATGTTCCCAAACATCCTGTGGCGAAAAATATCCCTCTCTCTGGAAAGGGGCAGAAACAAATAACTTTACATCCAATTTATAATGTCTGGAGAAAGCAATAGCGCTCTTGTGTGCTGCGACAAAAGACCTATGAAGAAAGTCATCAGATCCAGTAAAGTGAACAAAATTGCATTTGCTGTTGTGTATACCTTCATTTACTCGGGTGTTTATTCCTTTGTTTTCATCATGCAAAAAAAGCCTAACGTTTATTTCTGGATGATCATTCTTGAACTTCTTCATTACCTCCTTGCTATTGTCGGAAGAGCCATCATCAATTAATATTAGCTCGTCTGGGAATACGATCTGATTAGCAATTGAATCGAGCTGCTTGGGAAGGTCGAGTGCGTCATCTTTATTCGTTATTATTACACTTAGAAGGTTACCCATTCGCCTGCTCCTACGTGTGGGTATTTGGTCTTGATATAGTTATATTTTATTTCATGCTTACTTAGCCGTGAGGGAGGTGTGTTCTGAAAGAAATCTTGTGAGCCCCATGCCGCTTGCGTGGGAGCGCCTACACTATAGCCATTGTCTTCGATTATAAATATCAGAGGAAGCTCATGATTTTCAACAAACTTTAAAGACTCCTGATAGATTCCTGTTTCTCTACCCATATCTCCAACAAAACACCACACCATTTCGGAGGCCCCCTTCTTTTTGAGGGCGAGAGCTACTCCAGCCGCTATGGATGGTGTTGATCCTACGATTGCGGATGTGAAAAACTTTGGATCGGAACAATTTATGGACATGCTCCTGCCCATCATTATCTGTTCCTTAAGCCATACCGGATCTATGCCATGAAGCAACGCATGGTAATGGTTTCTCCAAGTAGAAAACACCCAGTCATTGCGGTCAATCTTTTGGAAGATTCTTATTAGCTGATCTTCATTGCCGTCAGACAAATGGATTGGGGCTTTGATTTTAGCCTGCAAAAATTCATCTTTGATATCAGTTTCAAATTGAATTAAATCTTCTTTGTTCATTCAGCTACTCCAGTTCTCTACAATGAGGGAGCTTCCCTTCCTGCTGTATGCATTTTTGTAAGTGTCAGCTATCGCAGA
>Ga0208180_1001564_pt1 | contig 13096 bp, 19 predicted proteins | sample MalvireepMed_s16_FD_184241 | JGI IMG/M metagenome (GOLD analysis project Ga0208180, IMG submission 184241) | Marine viral communities from the Global Malaspina Expedition - Malaspina viral metaG DeepMed_s16 (SPAdes) (version 2) | ecosystem: Environmental > Aquatic > Marine > Oceanic | place...
TCGAACAGCTGTCGGAAGATCATCGTCCGGCCTGTTCCGTGCGAGGAGGGCCGGCTGCTCCGGCTCGAAGCGTCGCGGGAGGGAGGGGCTCCGGGTCGGCCGGCTCGGCTGCGCTTTGTCCCCTTGCCGCGGCAACTTCCCTGGCCTCGATCCGATCGAGATAAGCCTCGGCGAGCTGGTAATGGGCGGCCGTTGCTTCTGGCACGATCGACCGCTGCGCCATTTCCAGTTCCTCCTCCGCTCGCCGTTGGAGATAGCGCAGATCCTCACCGGGTCCGGGTTCGATCACTTGGTGCACAGTCATCACTCTACTGCAAAGAGCTGCGTGTATGGCAACCTTGAAGCTCGGCAGGAACGCCAGCGCGCTCCTTCAGGCTAGCGAGCTTCTCGCTCTCCACCACGCGGAGGTTAATGCCTGCCCGCCGAAGCGCCTCGGCATGTCCGTCGCAGCATTCACATCCGGGGTTTTTGTACATGACGCCGGGGGGCCTATCCGCAGCGGAAACCGTTCCGGGGGCCAACAGGAGAGCAGGTCCGACCGTCAATTTCATCAGTGTCTTCAGCATCTGTGCCACTCCATCTCTGGCTTTCGCCTTGACCTGCTCATCGACCATGGTGGCCTTCAATCCGCCGGCTGCGGGATCGTGCGCAGGTACGGTTTCACCGTCTTCCAACCTCCGGGGAATTTGTCCTTCGCCTGCTCATCGTCGAGCGAGGGGGCGATGATGCACTCCCCACCAGGATTCCAGTTCACCGGCGTCGCGACCGGGTGTTTCGCCGTCAGCTGGATGGAGTCGAGCAGCCGCAGGATTTCTGCTAGGTTACGACCTGAACTCATCGGATAAATGAGCATGGCTTTGATCTTCCTGTCCGGGCCGATGATATAGACCGTGCGCACGGTGGCATTGGTGGCGGCGGTGCGGCCCTCGGTCTCGGTCTCCTCAGCCGGCAGCATGTTGTAGAGCTTCGAAACCTTGAGGTCATGATCCCCAATCATCGGGAAATTCACGTCCTGGCCGCTGACATCCTTGATGTCCTGCATCCAGCCCTGGTGATCGCCGACCTTGTCGACGCTGAGGCCGATCAGCTTCGTGCCCCGTTTGTCGAACTCGGGCTTCAGGCGGGCAAACTCGCCCAACTCGGTCGTGCAGACTGGCGTGAAATCCTTCGGGTGCGAGAAAAGCACCGCCCAACTTTCGCCGAGCCAGTCATGGAAATGAAGCGAACCCTCTGTGGTGTCCGCCTCGAAATCCGGAGCGATGTCGCCAAGCTTCAAACTCATTATTCTTCTCCTGTATCGATCTGCGCCCTCGGTCGGTGTCTGCCGAGACAGATAGGGTCTATAGTAGCTATAGGTTCAAGGGCTTGGTTCGACGAGGTGACACAGCGCTGCGATGCGCCGACATGCCCGTGCATCTCCACTTGGCGCGCATTTGCAATTCAGAGACCAGCGCCTTGCCTCATCTGACATAAGTGTCGAGCTCCGATGCGATCTGATCGGGCGTTGCATCGCGGGCGAAAAAGGTGATCGGATCGCCCTTTGGACCCATCAGGTATATCAACGCGCTGTGGTCCATGAGGTAGCCGCTGGCTCCGCCCAATTGTTGGCGGCTGGCATAGGCCGCGAAGCGCCGGAGCGTATCAGCAATCGCAGCGGGCAGGCCGGTGAGACCGATTAGCCGCGGATGGAAGTTACCTACGAACTGCTTCAAAACCTCGGGCGTGTCACGCTCCGGATCGATGGTCACCATGATCGGCTGGATGCGTGCCGCGCGCGCTGGATCGCGCTGCTCGAACAGCCGCAGAGCCTTGCTCATCTTCTGGACATCGGTGGGGCAGATGTCGGGCAGAAGGTGAAGCCTAAATACTTGAGCCGGTAGCGGCCTCGGAAGCTGTCGCTAGTTACCACCCGCCCTTCCTGATCGGTCAACCTGAATGGCCCGCCGACCACCTCTCTTTCAAGAGCGCCAATTGGGACCGGCAGGGGCCCCATCGGACTACAGCCAATCGTCAGAGCCGCCGCCGCGGCTAGGACAAGAACAAGCGCGAGGGCCGCAATGCCCAATGTCATTCGGCGGCTCATCGCCCGAACCCGTTGAACACGGCGCAGGTGATCGCGATCATCGGCGGCGGGCTTCCACTTCAGCGCGGATCAGCGCCTCAAGCTGCGGCAGCCCGAACTCGATCAATGGCGTGCCGTTGACGAAGTAGGTAGGCGTTCCCTTGACGCCGAGGGCTTGGCCGTCCGCGATATCCTGCTGCATGTTCGCCGTCACCGCAGGGGCGTTCAGCGCGGCCCTGGCGCGCTCGACGTTCAGCCCGGCCGCAGCTGCGGCTGACCACGCGCTCTCCATGTTGCCATCGTGCCATTGCGGCTGCTGGGCGAGCACGGCCTCAAGCACCGGAACATACATGTTCTGCGGGCGCGCCGCTTCGAGAATGCGCACAGCCTCTTCAGACCCCGGGTGGTTCGGTGCGTAGCGCACGACCAACCGCACCTCGTTCGGATAGCGTGCCATGATCTGCTTCACTTCGGGGTAGAAGGCGCGACAGGCTTCGCAGGACGGATCGAAGAACTCGACGATCGTAACCGGCGCGTTGCGGGGGCCAATCACAGGGGAATGGTCGCGCACGAGCGTTTCGCTCGGCAGGCCCTGAGCCTTCAGGCCCGAGGTTGCGGCGGAAGCACCGGGCGCGGTGGCATTCCCCGCAACCACATTCGAGGCCCCGACGTTCCCGACGGAGCCATCGAAGAGAAAGATGCCAGCCACGAAGGCCGCTGCGCCAAGGGTGAGAGTCATCGGGACCAGAACCTTCCTGTTCATAAGTTAGCGCTCCTGCGAGAGAGGATAAGGAGGACAGCGACGGCGGTGAAAGCACCGAGCGAGACGAGAGGGAGAGGCACAGCCCCGAAAATGACCATATGGGCGCTCGAGCACGAGGGACCGGCGCCACATGGCCGGACCGGTTCCGCGATCAGTCCCAGATAAAGCAGGCTATGATACAGCGCGATGGCCCATCCGAGACCCGCTAGTGGAAGCGCATAACGCCACACCCGCATGTCCGAAACATGAACCGCGACCGCCAGCACGATCGCCAGCGGAAACATGAAGGCGCGCTGAAACCAGCAAAGCACGCAAGGTTCCTGACCCATCACCTCCCCGACGAACAACGCGCCCAGGCTTGCGAGCAGTGCGCCGACCCAGGCGGCCGCGAGCATCAGCCAGGCGTTTCGATCCGCGCGATGACCAGAAGTCACAATGCGCTCCGATCAGTCCAAGGGCACCGCGGTTTGCGGGCGTCCCGACCTGAATTGCGGCCAAGCCTCGCCAAGCACGCGGATCGCCGAACGGAAGAAGAGCAAGGCGATGATGCTTCCGACGACGATGTCCGGCCAGCTGGCGCGGAACGCATAGACGCCGGTCGCCGCTACGAGCACCCCGGCGTTCGCGATGACATCGTTGCGCGAACATTCGAACGTGCTCGACATGTTCACGTCGCGATTTCGGAAGCGGTAGAGAAGCGCGAGGCAGGTCAGATTGGCGACAAGCGCGATCAGAGCGGTAGATCGGGCAAGAATGCCGGCGGTAAATTCGGCGAAGAACATGGCGAGGTTGATCGCAAGCACGATCTGCAGGATCCGCTTCACGTCGGCATGCGCTCCAAGCGCGGCGATCTCCTGCTCCTTGGCGGAGCAGCAATCGTCTCCCGCGGCATGTCTGGAGGCATCAACTGCGGATTTTGTTACCGGCCGCTCGACTTCAGGACGTGCTCCACTGCCGGAGCAGCAATCGCCTTGTGCGCCTAGCGAGAGAGCGAACGAAGAAGGGGCGATTGGCGCCGGCTCCCCAGCCGTGTCCGGAGTGGGCTGGCTTTGGTGATCAGCGACACCAGGGCAGCATTCCTTCATCGGCGTTCCAATCTGATTGGCAGCAAGCTAAAATCCTCTATAGGATCTACAGTGGCTATAGGTTCAAGAGGAATATGCGCGACAGTTTTTCCATCGGCGAACTCGGGCGCCAGACTGGCTGCCGTGTCGTGACGATCCGTTATTATGAGGGCATCGGCATGTTGCCTGAGCCAGCACGAACGGCCGGCGGGCACCGCGTCTACGGACATGCGCATCTTGACCGACTGGCGTTCATTCGAAAGGGGCGCGAGCTCGGCTTCTCCCTGGATTCCATTCGCAACCTTTTAATGCTTTCCGAACGTCGGCAGGACGCTTCCTGCGCCGAAGTCCACAAAATCGCGATATCGCACCTGACCGAAGTGCGCGGCAAGATTACCGATCTAAAGGTGCTCGAGACGGTTCTGGTCGACGCACTTGAAGATTGCGGCCGGACGAGCGTCGAAGACTGTCGGGTGCTTGACGCACTGCGCGGAGGCGCTGGGGATCGGGGCTGATCCGTTCGCTTATTGGCGCGCTAGCCGACAATGTCGCGACTGTGGTGGGGCACTCAGCCGCTGCTCATTGGTGGTCGTCGTTGCGAAATTTAGCCGCGCCCTTGGGCCCATCGTCTCTTTGTACAGATAGTTCAGCTCGGCGCCGATCGCCACCACGATGTAGTCGAACTCCGGGCTCCCTTTCTCGGGGGCGATCCTGACCTTACAAGGGACCAACTGCGACGCTCTATGGCGGAAGCCTCGGCACGCCGCCCGGGCGGGGTCCATAAAACTCGAACATCTCGGCTGTTCGGTCGTCGAGCCTAATCAGCCACCCTCGGCCTATGTCACGCTGAAGGTCAGGATTTGAAGATGGCTGGCTTTCTTGCGCTCACTACACCGAGCACCGCAACCAGAGCACGATGACTCAGCGTTGCTGCTTTATTGCATGCATTGCTTCGCGAGGGTCAATATCGCGCTGGTCGGGCTGGTGGCCGTGACGGTCCTTGTCATCGCCGAAATAATTTTCGTCTGGCGCTGGCTCGACGTTATTCTTCACAACGTATGGCGGATTGCTGGCGGTAGAACTGGGTCTGGTCGGGGTTATGCTGCTGTGTACGGCGCGCAATTCAATGATAGCTCGTGGTCTGAGCCCCAACGTTCCTCCCGATACAATGGGCGAAACTTCTTGTGGTTGATCATGCTGCCCTCGCGTCCCAGCAGCCAATGCAGGCGGCGATAGCCAAACCGGCGACGCTCCGCCGCAAGGCCACGCATCCGTTCCCGGATCGCCCCATCATCGCCTCGCCGGCTGCGATACCGAACCATCGTCCGGTCCACGCCCAGCACATTACTCGCCCGCCGCTGGCTCACCTCGAATACCTGTTCGAGGTGAGCCACTGCTTCTCGCCTGGCAAATGGGACTACCTTTTTTACGGTGATCTCCTTAAGCATCGCGTTATCCAGCATTGCCTCCACCAGTAGCTTCTTCAGCTTGGCGATCTCGTCTTCTAACTGCTGCAGGCGCTTGGCCTTAGATACCTCCAAGCCTCCGACCTTGGCGTTCCACTTGTAGCGGGTCGCGCTGCTGACCCTGAGCCGCCGGCAGACATCCGCTGTTGGCACACCAGCCGCCTGCTCCTTCAATATCAGGATGAGCTGCTCTTCGCTGAACATGCTGCGTTTCATCCTGTCGACTCGTTCCTGAGGGCCGGATTTTACTCAAATCTGAAGGAAAATGTGGGGATCAGACCACGAGCATGATCGCGGGCGAGTTTACCTTTGAATTTCGTCGAGATGAATTTCACCCATAGCGTCAACGACCATTCACACGCAGACTTTGATGCCCTCCAACCCGCTGAAAACCTTGGCTCAACAGGAGGTTTCAAATTGACCCGTTTTTACCTCTGGCGAACGAGCGTTCGCACGAGAGACGTGCAATGGTAACGCTGCGTGTGCTCACCCGCGTCCTATTCTCGTGCTCACATGCGAAGCGACACGCCAAGACGCACCGTGCGCGGAACGCCCGGCAAAATGCCGCGCGAACGATCGACGATTGTCAATCGGTCGAAAACGTTGTACGCGCTTGCAAAAATCTCCCACTTGCCCTTAGGAGGGCCATAGCTGAGCGCGAGGTTTGCCGTGGTCCAGCCGGGTATGCGTCCGCGCTGGCCGTCGGGCGTCACGGGCAGCAGATTAACGTCATCGGCGAACATTGCAGATTGGCCAACGACCTCGATCTGGCCTGTAAAGCCCTGACGGGCAATGCCGACCGCTGCGCTCAACAGGACTCGAGGACTATAGGGAAGCCGGTTGCCCTCCACGTTACGGGCGATCCCACACGCCACAGGTCCGCTGCCTGTCGCCACCATCGTTCCCACCGCCCCGCCGTCAAGGCACGGTGCCGTGGCGATACGGGTCGATGCATAGCGCGCTGTCGGCACCCAGGTCGCAGCCATACGAGCAAAGAAATCAGTCTCGCTGGTCAGTCCCGCATCCGAACTCGACGCTTTTAACGAGAACTCGCCACCGCGATGCAACGTGCGGCCTGCCGACGTCAACGTGGCCCCGGTTCCCCCGGCGACAGATTGAGGCACAATCTGATTTTCAAAGTCCATCACGAAGAAGGTTGCGTCCGCGTACAGTCCACGAACCAGCGTCCCGCGCATGCCTAGTTCCCAGTTCCAGCTCAACTCTGCATCGAGATCGACAGAACCACCGGCGCTTGTGATGACATCTTCCACCCGCGGTGGCGCGAAACCGCGATGGACGCCGCCGTAAGCAATGATGCCATCGGCAAGATCGAATGTCGCCCCGATCCCCGGGATGATTTTTTGTAATTTGCTTGTGCCGGCGGTCTCGGCCGTCAGCCCACCCGACGGCCTACCACCGATCAGAACGTCGACTGGCAGGTTGCGGCGACGAAAATCGATTGCTTCAACCCTCGCGCCCGGGATGATCGCAAGCCTCCCGAACTCAAATGTGGACTGCACGAATCCCGACCATGCCGACGCATTGCGAAGCTGATTTTCGCGCAGGCCGCCATTGACGCTACTCCCAGCCACCCGGGATGCGGCCGCGTCGCCGTTGACCTGGCGACGGCGCTGTCGTTCGTCATGGTACCGGATGCCGATTTCGGTTTGTCCGCCAAAGCCAAGCCCCAACCCGTCGCGATGCCCCAGCGTGATTCGCGTTTCGACACCCCAGGTATCGTAGTTTCGAAGCCTTCCCTCGTTGCCGCACACGGTCAACAGGTTGGCCATGCCGCCACATAGCGGATCCGAAGCATCGGAGGGGCGCTGGGTGGAGTTCGAGGACTGTCGCCACCAGTCGCGGTCAAACCGTTGCCAATAAGCCACCGTCCGCAGGCTGATACCATTGGCGAGTATCCAGCCATGGGCCGCCGAAAGGCCATAGCGATCGGCAGAAAATGTGTCGCTGCCGCGCGGGAACGGGTTGCCGCGTGGCGCAGCCGCGAATTCTGCACGCGTGACCCCTGAATAGGTGATGTCCGACCGCTCACGGAACCAGCTTGCCTTCAAAACTAGCTGCTGATCTGACGACAAATCCCATTCGCCCTTGGCGAACAGGTCGGTGAACCGGAGCAACTGATTGTCCCTGCTCCCCGCAGCCTGACGATGATCAGCGGTGAGGAAGGCGCGTCCGCCCATTACCGGCCCACCGATCTGCGCGTCTGCGGCGAGTCCGTTCCGGTTGCCACCCTGCAACGACAGCTTGCCCTCAACCGTCTCCGGGGCTCGCGGTGTGATGTAGTTGATAACACCGCCAATGGTCTGCGGACCGAACCGCACCTGCGAAGCGCCCTTCAATACTTCGATGCGATCAAACCGGCTCAGCGGCGGATGATAATAACTGGCGTTGTCGCCATATGGTGCGAAAGCCAGTGGGATCCCGTCTTCGAGCAACAGAACCTTGGTAGACCGCGTCGGGTTCAATCCCCTGATCCCGATGTTGGGCCGCGCCCCCGTCCCCTCCTCGTCACGCGGAAAGACACCGGCCACTTGGCGCAACGCATCGTTTACCGTCAGGACGCGGCTCCGATCTAGATCCTCGCGCGTGACAATCGAACCTGAACCCGCGATTTCTAGCAGGCTCTCAGCGTTTCCGATCACAATGATTTGCGGTGTCTTACTGTCGGCGACATTGTCGACAGCGACATTTTGGGCGAGCACCGGAGACGAGATCGTCACAGCGATTGCAGCCATAGGCCCAACATTTATAAAACCAGGCAACGTAGGTCTCCGACATATCTAATAGTGGTTCTCATTAGCGATTAAACTGTCTTTTTAATATTAGCAAACTGTTTCGCCGGGATTGTGGGCCAAAGGCCCGTGAGTGCCCTCAGGTACCGCTTGGCTCTGCCCTGCGAGCCGGTCGCGCCGGCGGCCGACTTGACACCGGCCCCGCCCCAGACGTCGCGAGCAATGCTGCATGTCATTGCGGACCGAACGCCAGAGGCGGTACTGAGTACGCGCGAGGGCTCGGGATGAAAACCCGCCGAGAAGGCTTGCGGCAGGCCTGTCCGTTACTGCCTCATCGCGCCAAAGGAGGAGCCTAAGCGTTGGGTACCGCACGCTCACTCAATTCGCCAGATAGCCATGGCCAGTGCATCGCTGACCAGTCGCGCCGTGATCGCATCGCTCATCGACCAGCCGACCATGCGGCGTAATACCAGTGACGTGCTCCCCTGATTGTTTTCAGTCAGAGGTAGAGTCTCGCTCCTTCATGATGATTGTTTGATGGGATGGCAAACGTGTCTGGGGGCATGCCCCCAGGCATGTTTGTCGGCGATCTCGGCGGGCGTCTTCCCGCCTAGTTTCGAGTGTGGCCTGATGGTGTTGTAATCGTGCCGCCAAGCGGCCAGCATGTACCGAGCGTGGGCCAGCGAGGTGAACAGGGTCTCGTTCAGGCATTCGTCCCGCAGGCGGCCGTTGATGCTATCGACGAAGCTGTTCTGCATCGGCTTGCCCGGCACGATGTAGTGGCGCTCGACCCGCCGCTCCTGCGACCAGCGCAGTATGGCCGGCGGGGTCAGCTCAGTTGTCTCATTGATTTTGGCATTTTTCTTCCTTCTTCTCGTTCGCCAATGGTTGTCTTCGGGGTCATCGGGCAGCGGAAGAAGCACTGTGTCCGAGCCTTCATGATCGCGGACGAGCGGAGTAGGTGGACTTCCCTGAGTCCCATACGAGGTTTGACCCTCTACTTGGCTGACGAGATCGTCCGGGGCATGACTGATCGGAATGAGGGACGCCGGGATCAGGCCCAACGGAACTCAGTCTCGTTCAACCAAAGCGTATGGAGTAATGCAGGAGCTTTGGTGTAACGAACGTTCCAGCACGCTTTGCGCCTTTGGCTCCCGCCATTTTCCCGCCCCAAAGCTGAAGGGCGAATGACCGTTTCAACTGGAACAACGCGGAGATGGCGGCTTCACAAAGCGCCTTACGCAACATAGGATCTCCTGCCGTGGAGATGTGGCTATTCATGTCGCGTTCTCCAGATTGACTACTTCGGGGCACGAACCCTGCGTCGTCGCCGACATCACAAAAGGGTGCGAATTCTCGATGGTCGAGGTAAAAGTGAGCGCGGTAATCGGTCCGACGCCAGGGACGCTCATCAGCCGGTGCAGACGCCATCTGTCTTTGTCCGGTCATTCAACAGACGATTGGATTCACGCTGCTGGTTGGCCATCGACGTCCGCGCTGTGATCAGCTGCGACCGGATTCGCAGAGCTGCCCTGTCGATGTGAGTGGCTGATGCCTTCATGTGGACGCGTTTATACCAGCCAGTGCGTGCCAGATGCGCGAGTCCTTCTGCATCGTGGACGTCGCTTTTGTTGACCTGCGCGGAAAGAACACCCTTGGCGTGCCGCGCACAGATGCACTCAACCTTGACGCCGCGTTCGATCAATCTGTGGTATGGAAATGTCGATAATGTACCCGTCTCGAGCACCACGCGCGCGAGATCCAGGTAATGCCGGTTGAGCCACCTTGCCAAGACATCGGGATCGCTGACGACAACATCTCGCCGCACAGCTCTACCTTCGACATCGACCACGCAAATGTGCTTTGTCTTGTCACTCACGTCCAATCCTGCATAAATCGACATCGGTCATCCTCCTGCATTGAAGCGCCAAAGCGACTTCGTACCATGCACGAGGGTGGCTAGATAAACTACGCGGTGGCCCATTGTCGCTGACCACCGTGCGCAGTTTGCCGTGTATGCCGGTCAAGCTGGTCAGTTCCCGTGCCACCCTTCCGCCCGACAGCGACGTATCAGCCACCAGCGCCAGCCACTCGCGCGTGATGTCATCGACCACGCACCGGATACGGAAGCGCCGACCGCAGATCAGGCTGTCAGAGACGAAGTCGAGCGACCAACGCTGGTTTGGGACCGTCCAGCAGCACCATCGGCCTGCGCGTCCGCGGCAGCCCGGAGCCGAACGCTATCGGATTCCCAAGGCGCTGCCGCGCTATCCCGATCCTCGCACAACCCAAGTATCATGGCCTCGCGCGTAGCATCGATCCAGGATGCGAGTCGTTCGTCGCGGCCCGAGAGCTGCTCGGTGGGCGGGTAGCCCGTGTACAAGATGGCTACAATCCGGCAGTAGTTTGTCGAACGCTGCCTTATGCGGGCTCGCCCGCAGCACGACAGTGCCTAGTGGCGGCGCCCATGCCCGCCGCGATAACCACCGAAGTGACTGCCGCGATGCGAACCAAACCCGAACCCGATACCGACCGACCCAAAATACGGTCGACCATAACCTCGACCGTATGCGCCATAACCACCATATCCGCCGGCGTAGCCCGAGCGCGAATCGCTTACGGCGATGACGCAGAGGCGCGGCGAGGCAGCGGGAGTTGCCGGGGTGCTTGGAGCGGGGATCGGCGCCGCCGGATCGTCTAAGACGATAGGCTCGGCGATTACCGCTCCCGGTGTATTGCAGGGAACCTTGTAATAGGCAAGGCGCGCAGGTGTGTGCGTCGTCGCGCAACCTCCCAGAAGGGCGACCGGCGCCGCGACCACAGCTACCAGCTTCAGGAAACGCATTGTCATCGTCTCTCTCCCGCCCAGATCTAGGCCACCGCCAAACGCTACCACCGAATAGGCTTTAAACATACTGAATAAAGGTGATTGAACCGCGCCGGGTCTGCCGGAGGCGTTGGGTTGTGAGTCACGCTGCCATATCGATGTTGTCTGCGGCAGGGTAATATTGATCTTCGGCTTCGGCAGGCGGCATGTTGCCGATGGGCTCCAGCAGCCGGCGATGGTTGAACCAATCGACCCATTCGAGGGTCGCGTATTCCACCGCTTCGAAGGGTCGCCAGGGTCCACGACGATGGATGACCTCGGCTTTGTAAATGCCGTTGATCGTCTCGGCTAAAGCGTTGTTGTAGCTGTCGCCGACGCTGCCAACTGAGGGCTCGATCCCGGCCTCGGCGAGGCGTTCGGTGTATTTGATGGACACGTATTGCGATCCGCGGTCGCTATGATGGATGAGGCCGCCCCGATGGGTCGGCCGGCGATCGTGAAGCGCCTGTTCCAGCGCATCGAGGACGAAGCTGGCATGCGCCGTCCTGCTGGCCCGCCAGCCAACGATCCGCCGAGCATAGGTATCGATGACGAAGGCGACGTAGACGAACCCCGCCCAGGTCGCGACGTAAGTGAAGTCAGACACCCACAGCATGTTCGGCGCTGGCGCGTATAACTGGCGGTTGACGTGATCGAGCGGGCAATGCGCCGCCTTGTCGCTGATCGTGGTGCGCACCGGCTTGCCCCGGATCACGCCTGCCAGGCCCATCTCGCGCATCAGTCGCGCGACCGTACAGCGGGCGACGGGCACGCCCTCCCGTATCATCTGCCGCCAGACCTTGCGCACGCCGTAAACCGCGAAGTTCTCGGCTAACACGCGGGCGATCTCCAGCTTGAGCGCCACATCCTGCCGTGACCGCGCCGAGAGGCGTGTCGGATCCTGTCGCTGCGCGACCCGCTCGTGGTAGGTGGATGAGCGATCGGCAGGACGCGGCAGATCGGCTCGACCCCATAGGCATCGCGCTGATCGTCAACCATCCGCACCGCTCGCTCTCGGACTTCCGGCGCAAACTTGTTCGTTGTCTTGCTCGTCATGGCTCCACCTTCTCAGGAGTTGGAGCCTCCGACAAACCCGGCGCGGTTCAAACCATCTGATTGGGTTTGAACCCTAAATCATTTAGGCGGTGTCCCACTTATCGTCATCCCATGCTGTGCTGATGGTGCATGCTAAGAAGAAGGTTGTGGGCCGTAAGGTCACAGCAAAAACTCGGCGTTGATGTTCCCAGCTACTCATTCTCGAAACAGCGCGCTGATCACCGACGGCGCTGCCATTGCCGGGATGAACGCTCGCGTGCGAAACGCGATGATTTCCGTGAAACAGCCGATGCTCTTGAGCCAGGGCAACTGCTCGGCGGGTGCGCCGACGATTTCGTAGCGCTTCTCGCCTGCCACGCGCGAGCATTTAATGGTCGCCACGAACGGCTGCTTGATAGGGATCGTCCGGCCTTCGCCAAGCGCCTTGATGATCGTATCCGGGGTTAGTTCAATGGTAGAGGCAATGTCGAATTTCTCGAGCAGCCTCGCTACATCGAGCTCGTGGACCATGCGGCCGAGCCAGCTTCGTCCCTCTTCGTCCACGATCCGCCGGACCTCCAGATAGTCGATGGGAAGGCTCGACCAGATCGGCAGGAGAAGTCCGGTCGCAAGGTACACGGTCTCTGTGGTGAGCCGTTCGGCAAGCTCTGCCACTTCGCCTTGCCAAAGCTTTTCGAAGGTCCGGCGGGGGGCCTCCTCCCAAGCCGATTCCGCCAGGTCATCGAAGTGGTGGTATTCCCGCCGCAGAGGACGGTGGAGGATAACCCGCCTGATGAGTTCGCCCTGTTCGGTCATGAAGTGCCGAGAAGGTTCGGCCAGGGCTGCTTTCCCGCTCTTGGTGTTTTGGAGCAGAATGCAGCCGTCGGCGTAATCGCGGCGCTCAAGGACACGCTCAAGCGAGATCGGCCGCGCTCTCGTCTTGAGAGCCAGCTGCAGCAAGTGTGACGTGGCACCGGTTCGCTCGTCGGTCCGCAGGACGATGTCTTCGACAACCTCGGCCTGTTCGACCCGCAGGGTCTCGACGCCAACATCGAGCGAACCGGCCTCGCGCGCAGCCGACACCCGCGCT
>Ga0208180_1001568_pt1 | contig 13068 bp, 16 predicted proteins | sample MalvireepMed_s16_FD_184241 | JGI IMG/M metagenome (GOLD analysis project Ga0208180, IMG submission 184241) | Marine viral communities from the Global Malaspina Expedition - Malaspina viral metaG DeepMed_s16 (SPAdes) (version 2) | ecosystem: Environmental > Aquatic > Marine > Oceanic | place...
GATGAGAACTATCGGATTGCACTCCAAGTCGGACTCTTTTGTTTTTAACATGGTCGCAGATGCACAGGGAACTATGAAGCCTCATGGTGGAGATGGTTATCAGATAGGCGACACCTTTGTTTTCTATGGCGGTGCTGGTGCTGTGGGGTCAGCAAAAGCTAAGGTGAAAGCCGTTGAAGCTAACCAAGTCACTGGATTAGCTGGAGCTATTAAGTATCCAGCTTTTGATCCAGTTACTGGCGCGGGGGTTGGGCTGGAATGGGTATTGGATGAAAATGACGTGCCAATGCGTGGCTACGGTTATGCAGGTACTGACTTTGCAGATCTGTCTGTGAGCGCGTCTAAAGACTATGGTTCAATTAAACTGATGGCTGAGGAAGTAAACGGAAAGGATTTTATATGTTATGTCCGGGCAGGGGAGGTTTGGGATAAAACAATGACAGACGCCGCCCCTGCCGAAATCGGAGGTGTGCAAAGGGCTAGCTTAAGTAGCGGCAATGGGAGAGGCACCGGCACAGGTAGGGCCATAGGCACGTCGCGGGTTGGTTTTGCGGTTGATCCGGGTCGTGGCGCATATGATGCGTTTTTGTTCTTTCATAATGATATTGGCCATACGATTGCGCATACTAGTGATATCGGGCAGCTTAACAGTGAACAACAATGGATCACCGTGGATATAAGTGCAAGTTAGGTCTTGCTTTCGTGTATATTATAATAGAACAACTTCACAAGGAGTAGTATAATGGCTGAAATCAAATTTTATGCTAATAGTGTGACCAGCACATCAGCCAGCGGAGAAGCTGGGTATACGGTAATTAATCATGGGGCTGGCTCTGGAATTGGGTTTTATGGCAGTACCTACGGAATTTCCGTACCCATTGGTTCGCAGCAAGATAGCACTTGGGTGACCAATTCTAACGGAACCGCTACAGATAACTACCAGTTACACAACACAAAAATGGCTACAGTAGGCACCGCTAGTGTCAGCGGAACTGTGTCAAGTAACGGTCTAACTGCGGTAAATCTAGCAAATCTTCCGAACTACTTGGCCCCTCTTAATATCAGGTTTTCGCACACTGAGGCTGTAAGGGCACAAAATTGCAAGCTGCGTATTTTTGATAGAAATAATATCAACAATCACGCCAGTGGAGTTGCAACATATGTTTACGAGCTTAGGCACCCCGCCGCCAGTCAGAGCGTGTTAAATCTAACGCACAGGGGTAGGTCAGACACTTCTTGGTTAGAGTATGATTCCGCCGATGGAGCAATTGTAGACATGACGTTCACCAGTTCTCCGGGCATGAGTGGCTTAAATTCAGACAGTAGCGATACCGACGTTAGTCTTGGCTACACAAGCAACGATGGTTCTGCTCACACAAGCGCGCAGCATGACTGGTATGTTGGCCTGAGCGCTGAGCCGTCTGAGATTGGGAGCAAGACTGATTACGGTCTTTACTTCACTATAGAATATCTGTAGTATTAGCATGTTGAGGTGGTGCAAGAGCATTTGGTCCAGACTTGCTTTCTGGGTCATGGAATCAAGCATATATTCTTGGATATTATACTACATTGTTCCGTTTGTGCGGTTTAGTTTCTATTATACATCTATACGAGGAAGCCATTACCGAGAGGGATATGCGCTGTTGCAGCCCGGAGATATTATTCTTACTAGGGACAATTGGAAGCTTACCTCCTTCTTAATTCCGGGCCATTTAATACATGCGGCGCTATGTGTTGCAAAGGATGACACAGACCCCTTATTTGAGGTGGCGGAAATGGTCAGGACGGGGTACAGAAAGAGTGAATTTTACGACATTTGTCACGAGGCCGACCATGTTGTAATACTCAGATGCACGGACTGGGATGAAGAATACGTTAAGCGGGTTGTGGAAACCTGCCTGTCTTTTGACGGACTAGATTATGATGTAAAGTTTGAGCTAGGAGTAAAAACTCTCTACTGTTCAGAGCTAATAGTGGCCAGCGATCCAGAAAAACGACTAGACGTTTCTTATGCAGACTTAATCGGACTTGGGAGACCTTATATTTCACCAATGGGAATTTATAAAGCAAAGAATGTAGAACTGATTTGGGATTCTGATAACTCTAAGACTATTATGTGAGGGGGTGATCATGCAGAAGGCAAAGGTTACAATGGCACTACTGGCATTTGGCGGCTTAATGTGGGCATTTTGTCCATGGTTCGTAGGCCTGAAAGACGCTGTAGGAAACGACAACTGTGCCTGTGAAGTGTGTCTCGACGAATGCGAGCATATGAACGGCGACGTGTGCGACTGTCACGACAATGGTTGCGGTTGTCCCGCGTGTGTAGATAATGGCTGAGATAATAAAGGAATTATTGACCAAGCTATTCCGATTCTTCTGGACTTATATCCCTAACCCTTGGATAGCAGGCAAGAAGAAAAACAAAGACGATTAATCACAAATAGAGCGGAAAGCCCCCACTTCGGGGGCTTTCTTTTTAGCTACTCATTTTTCTCAGTTTTTGGATTCCACTTAACCCATCCACCATCGGGTAACCAGTTTCCTTCGCTATCCTTACGCTTTGGAAATAAACCACCACCTTTCTTGTTTGCACCAAAAGAAAGCCTAGCCCCACAATTAGAGCATCTAAGTTCATGGTAGTGATTGTCATCCACGGTTCTTACTACAAACTTAACGTGGTCATGTCCACACTTACCGCAAACGTCTTCCTCAAAGACCTCTTGAAACCTGCCGATGGAAGCAAAAAGGTCTTTGGGTGAGTCACCCTCAAACTCTGCACTGATTCTATTGTTCTTTGTTGTGTATGTTATTTTCATTAGTCACGCCACTCCTGTTTGTAACCTGAGATTTCTTCTGGGATCAGTGATTTGTCTCGCTGATACTCGTTAAGCTGGTCAATAATGTCGCTTGCCACCTTTTTGGACACCTTCTTCTTGCTGCTTACGCTAAAGACTGTGCTAAACAAGGCCTCTCCGTTGACATCAAGCTGCCTGCATTTTACATCGATAAAGTTCTGCTGTGCATCACTCATTCTGCCATCCTCATCATAGTCTCCGTCACTAGAAGCGGTATTCTTTCCAATATTTCTGACAATCTCGGCAGTGTTCTTCTTGGTAATCTCCTCTGCTGCAACTCCCTTAATTTTGAGCGCCTTTCTCAAGGCCCTTCCCTCCGCTCTCGTGCTAGCCGTTGCCACAGCATAGGCACAGAACATGTCGTCGGTATTGCCCTCCCAAACATCGGCAACTTCAGAGTACCTCATGCCGTTCTCAAACTCCACGGTAAATACGACGGTGGCTCTTCCATGATGATCGTCGCGTTGTGCTGGAAATACTTGAGTAGGTCCACTGAAAATGACTGGACCCAAGACGATTTCAGCAACCCTTCTAAGCCCCGCGACTAGAGGGTTTCCATCGATAAGTTCTGACCCATCGAATAGTGACAACACATATTCGCTCCATTCCGGGGACAGCATCGAAGGGGTGTCTTCATCCACAATTATGTCCTCTACAAAAGTGTCAGTGTTTTCCGGGGTTTGCAATTCCATAGTTTCAAACATGTCTTTCTCCTCTTGGTTATCGTCTTTCATAATTCTATCTCAATGTGTCTGTGTGGCTTAGGAGGAAACTTTTTTTCAATCGCTGACAAGCGGTTAAGGAGATCTGCAAGCAGGCCCTCCTTCTTGCTAAGGGAGACAAATTCTCCCATGCTTTTCACCCTGATGATAACATACCCCTTGCTCAAAATCAAGCCCGTTTTTTGTGAGTCGGCCTTGATTTGCTTTTGCAGCCTACCCTCTCCCCAGATGGGGAGGAAGTGCGAAGGGCCATCTACTTCTATTATAGTCTTGAGGTCGGGGATGAACAAGTCAATTTCGAGATTTTCGTTGGGAATTAAATTTTTCCTGTGAAATTGAACATGATATCCAGCAGATGTCAATTCTTGTCTAAGAAATTTTTCCAGCTTCGAACCTTCCTTGCCAGCCAGTTGTATGGCCTGAATCGCCATCTTGGATATCCGCTCTCTTTCAGAAACCGGCAGGGCGTTCCACCTTTCCTTTGCCCCGCTGACCCTCCTTTTCTTTTCCTTCTCGCTCATATTCTCCCAATATTTGTGAACCGAAGCGCTAATCTTAATTCTCTCTTTTTTGGTCCTAGTCTTTCCATCTGTGGGATGTTTGGCTCTACCCTCTTGAAGGGCATTTTTTTGTGCCTGACTTCTGCTCTTCATTGCCACGCCGTGCTTTTTTAGTATCCTTCTGATTTTATTCGGGTACGTACCGACCTCCTCCGCTATTTCATACGTACTCTTGTCTTCTTTTACGTACAGCCTTATAATGTGTAGCTCGTTCATTTTTTAATTGCCTCTAATACGTCTGATAATTTAAAATTGTCCACCACGGCAGCGGGTTTGCTCCCGGTGATCCGGTACAGTTCCACAGCGTCTTCGTCGGTTCGGCATATGGTCTTTACTAAAGGATGGTTTACCACGCCTATGGTGTTCATCATGTCGTCTTCGTTGTGCCACTTGTAGTAATACATAAGCTTGAACTTGTTAACTATATTGATAACTGACGAAGCCTGCTTTGCTGAAGTAACTATCAGGTGGCCGGTAAAATTCCATATATCGGCAGAATTAAAACACCCACACTTCATCTGCAAATGATTTGGGCCAACGTCGTCATAGAAAATGCTGGCATCGTTGAGCAGTCCTTTCTCGATGCCCTCGTTTATATTTTCTACGGCATGCCCAATTTCTTCGCTGATGGTAAGCGACTTAACGTAAACGCCTAAATTCATATTAATTCCTTATACAGTTACGCACTTGGCTAGGTTTCTGGGTCTATCGGGATTTATCCCTCTTCCTACTGCTATATAGTACGACAGTAACTGGAGGACAACGTTTAGCACCAAGGATTGGGAGTATTGTTCACCCGTATTCTTGCAGGAAAAAACAATATCAACCCCCTTCCAGAGCAAATCATTTTCCACTGCGCGGTGGGTGATAACAACAACGAACCCCTTTCTTGACTTGATTTCCTGTATATTTGACAGGGTTTCTGGGGAAAATCCCTCGGTCATCACAAACAGGCTTGGCACACGGTGGTCAACCAAGGCTATTGGCCCATGCTTCATTTCGGAAGAGGGCATTCCCTCCGCATGTACATATGCCACTTCCTTGAATTTTAAGGCTCCCTCCATTGCAATGGGGTAATTCTGCCTGTCCCCTAGAAATAGGAAGTGGTCATAGCCCATGATTCTATCGGCTATTTCTTTTATTTCGTCAGCCCTGTCTAGTATGTCCTGTATGTAGTATTCTAGCCCGTTCATGGAAATTCCTGCTGCTTGGCACAGCTTCATGCATGACGCAGTAAACGTCTTGGTGGCTGCTACTGCTTCCTCTGGCCCCACATCCATCCTTATTGGGCTGCCAGACATGTCGTACAGTGTAGAGTACGGGTTGTTTGTAATGCAGGTAAAGTCACCCTTGTCTTTCAGGGCGGTAATAACATCCTTGGTTTCACCGCTCTGGCTGATTGCCAACAGGTTCGCTCCTAGCGATCTGTATTTCGCTTGGCTGGCGTGGAGGCACCTCGCCTGTATCGATTTGGCTTTTTCTAAAGCATAAGCCCCAAATAGGGCTGCGTGAAGGCTGCTGCCTGTTGCAATAATATCAACGTCTTGTTCTATGGTGGGCCAATTGCCGCTCTTTAAGCCGACTTGCTCTTCTATTTCCATTAGCATCTTGTGTCCCGGCTTGAGTTTAGATTTGTATTCGGAGGGTACGTCCACGATGCGCTGGCCCCACCCAAGCTCTTCTACGATGCCGCGAATTGAGCAAAAGCTATCTTCTAGCACCCACGCCCTCGTGTCAAATCCTGCTAAGGCGTTAAGGTCACTGCTGACATACCCGTTGGTTGTGATAAAGAGCCTCTTGCTACCTTGGGCAAAGCAGAATATCTCTTCAGTCTCACTATGTAGAACAATAACCGCGTTGTCCCCTTCAATTGTGTCCCAAGTAGGAAGCACGCCCTGCTCATCTAGAAGGTCTGCGATCCACTTCGTATCTAACATTCCCGCCGGGGCATTCTCCACCACGCCGTTATGCACGACATGATATGTTCCTGCCGATTGAGGATGTGCGTTTTCCTCTGTTACTTCTCCATTGGTTGCCCATCGAACATGGCCGATTGCCTGTTCATAATCACCGTTAAACGCCGCCTCGTCAACCGGGCCTAATTGTTTGGCTACATTGACCTTGCCCTCTTGAATTGCAGCGTAGCCGAAGCTGTCGTATCCACGATACTCTAACCTTTTAAGGCCTGTGTACGTGTCCTGAAGGGAGTTTTTATTTGTTGACCCAAATATGCCACACATGCTAATTGTTCTCCGCATCAAGGCGCATGCAATAGCTGTGCGGAGCGAATCCGCACTTGACGTAAAAGGGTATATTCTCCTCGGAGCAATCCAAGATAACTTTGTAGCACCCAAAGTCTTTTGCGGCTTCAACGCATCGGCTAATCAAAGCTTTTCCTATCCCTAAAGACCTTTCTGTTTTGTCAACAACAACATCCTCAATATGTCCCACCGAGCTTCCTCCTTTTAGCATTTTTTCTTCCATGAGAATTGATGCCACGCCCACTATTTTATCCTCGTGAATGAAAACAAATGTTCTGGCAATCCCAGATAGGTACTTAGACCAAAGGTCGTGAACGTCAGGTTTTTTGGCGAACCTTCCAAGGAAGTTTTTTGTGCCACCACCTAGCTGAGATAGGAGCTTGAAAAAGCTTGTGTTTAAATCGTCCTTTCGAAGCTCTCTAATCACAGCCAAACTCCTTCATTTCTGAAATCTGCTTCATGAGGGGCGGTATGTCTAGAAATGATGATGTTAAGTGGATAGAATCAAGAGTTCTGTCACAGTAAAGTTCAGCCTTTTTTTCGTTAATGGTTAGGTTTAGATCAAATACTTCGTTTATCATTGCTAGCATTTGGTATTTAGTATATCTGTCAGGAGTAAAAACATGTCTTACGCCACGCCAGTGGTGATTGCTCTGTACGAGCTTGTCAATACACTTTGCGAACTGTAGACATGTGATTCCGTTCCAGTGATGGTTCGTGAATCCGAAAACCTCGCCGTCGCGTTGGCTTTTAACCCATTCTACAAGAGACCTTGTGGTATTTTTTTCCTCTCCTATGATGGATGTTCTAATGACGCAACAGTTTTCTGGCTCCCCAAGCCTTTTGCTAAGACCATACGTGTCAAGCTGTGTGGCTTCGTCGTCTTCCTTGTAAGCGCCCAAGCTTCCGTCATAGATGCAGTCTGTGGTTACATGAAACATTGTGCATCCTAGTGATTCACAATAGTCTGATAAGATGCGGGGAAAGAAGCCGTTAACGAGAAAAGAGTCTAGCTCTCCGGTTGCTTCTATCTGTGGCTTGATAACGCCAATGCAGTTAACGACAATATCTCCTGTATGTAGGCCCAGCTTTCCTAAATACACTAGGTCTCTCACCACGTCAAACGAATGCCGTGTATGCCCCACGCATTCATGTTTCGTGCTAAGAAATCTAAGCGCATAATTTCCGAGCATTCCCCCGCTGCCTAGCACATGTATCATCTGTAGTCCTCCATGCCCCAGATGTCCCACTTGTCCCACGGAAAGCGTATGTCATCCCCCAAGCTTTCCTCTAGGGTGGAAGTTGAAAACACCATCAGGCTATTTTCTTCGGTTAGGTTTTGTAGGCCGTTTGCGTACCCCGGAGGTATGTACAACACCTGTGGCTTCATGGCATTAAGGTATCTTACTTGCACCTCATCCGTTTCTAAATTAACTGTGCCGATTCTAAACTGGCCCAGCGTTACGAGGAAAAACTTGCCCTCCCTCTTGTGCCCATGCCATGCTCTGATGTAGTTCTTTCTTATGTTGCTAACAGAATAAAATCGCTTAACTCTGTCGAATGTGAACTCATTTACAAAAGAGACGCTGCCCCTGTCGTCAAAGGCAATCCCTCCGTTTTCGATATCCGGCTTATCCAAGATCCTTCTCCTTCAAAAACTTCTCGTTAGAGAATAAGGTATTGTCCGTGTTCTTGATTCTGTTCTCGCCAATTAATTTTGACAAACTGGCGATACCGTCTTCTAAAGTATATTGCGGCACCCAGCCGGTGCCCCTAAACCTGTCAGATGTAACCCGGTAGTTCCTCAAGTCTTCAAACGGCATGTTTATATAGTTGATTATACCATCGGAAGCCACACTTTCCACAACCTTTTCTGCAAGATTTTTGATCGTGTGGTTTTCTCCGTGTAAATTGAACAAACCCTTGATATTATTGTCTAGACCATGATTGATGGCTGTTGACACATCTCTGACGTGCAGCAACGGTCTCCACTGTTCGCCTCCGAATATCGACAGAGGTTCTCCTAGAGTAGCCTTGAGAGTTAATATGTTGGCCACAAGATCTAATCTTATTCTTGAGTGCAGATCTCCTAGTCCGTACAGAGTGCCTAACCTGAATATTAAGCAGTCTTCGTGGTTTGATAACAAGTATTGCTCTGCCTTCAGCTTGGTTGATGCGTAGACAGAAAGCGGATTAGGTATAGCTGATTCATCAATAAGGTCGTTGTTAACCCCGTATACAGAGCAAGTAGAGGTGAATATAATTTTCCCCGAGTAATTATCGCAGATCCACTTTACGGACTCGTAGTTTACTTCGTCTGTCAGAACTGGGTTAATCTGACAGGCTCCATCTCCCACGATAGCAGCAAGCCATATAACCACATCTGGCTTGAACTCCTTGATTGTGTTTGACAAATTGTCAGTATCTCTAACGTCACCAAATCTAAAGGCCACGTCCTTCAGGTACATGTTTTCATACAGAAGGTTGTCGTATACCAAAACATTGTTGTCATGAAAGGAGTCTGTCAGGTAGCCTCCGATATAGCCAGCCCCTCCCACAATTAATATGTTCATATAATATACTCCAAATAATCCTGAGAGAGGTGAGTTAAAAGGGTGGTCTGCTGCTTTGGCTCGGAGCCGTCTGAGCAAAAGGACCGTAACCCGTTTTCAAAGTTACTAATGTACGTCTTGGCCGATGGATGTCCGTTGTACCAATGAATGCCTATTGTGTCGTCCTTTATGTGGCCCACCGTATTGTCGTAAGACCCATTTAGTAAATTGGATATGCTTCCGGGGGATGAATCAAAAGGATATATTGCACTCATTGGCAGGTTAACAAGATTCAAGCCGCCCTCGCCACCTGTTTCTGCTTCCGCCATACAAGCTTCTATCGTTTGATAGACTTTTCCTATTAAATGACTGCCAAGGCTTTGATATCCTCCTCGGTTGAAGCTTTGTGATGCACCACTAGCCCGGTCTGCCACATGTTTAAAAAAGGAAGTCTTGGGCTTAGCTATGTAAAAACCTATGATGTGATGGTGATGTCTTCCCGTCCCTCTCATCGTGATGGCGACATCTACGTCGTCGGTATTAATTACCGCCTCTACGGGCTTGACATACAAAATATCAAAATCTGACCACAGGCCACCTTCATCGTGCAGTAAATGCCACCTCAAGAAATCTGATTTGAACACCTCTGGAACATCATTGGGGAACCCAAAGGCTTCCGCCATGTCTATCGGGCATATTTCGACAAAGCTCATGTTCTTGACGTGTGGCCAGTAGTCGGTTCCCGAGTATACTCCGGTTTGCTCACTGGTTCCCCACGTCTTTGCCCCCTCAAACCTTTGCGCCGCGTGAGGTGTGTGGATTTTGATGTGCCAATCTGGATTATGTCTGTGAAAGCTTCGAATAGTTAAGGAATGTAGAAACGAGAGAGGGCTTCCGTCCCAATAGAAATGAGCAGTTTTCCCGTTGTTCCACCGCGCTTTCCTCTGAGCTTTTTCCGCCTTAAGTCTGGCTTCTTCCGCCTTAAGTCTGGCTTCTTCTTCTTGCCTCGCCTCTTCTTCTTGCCTCGCCTCTTCCTCTTGTTGCTCTTCTTGCCGTTGTTTCTCTTGCTTTATGTCCACTGTCCGCACAGTTGGGACTGGCTCCTCTAGCCCAACGTCTCTTTTCTTGGCGTACAGGAGGATTCTTTTAGTCGAATCTGCCGAATTCTCTCTGTGGGATGGCAACTCTGCCAAGGGTTCGAAATATTTTTCTACCGTCGATATTTGATCCGTATTGATCTCAAATACTGCGTGGCCGCAGTCCATCTTAGACAATGTGCGCTCTTGATCAGGGCAGTGGTGCAACATGTTCAGACACAGAACGATGTCGCATGCTGGCACGTCTTCACCAGCAGACCAGTGTAAAAACTCCATCTCTATTCCGACTGTTTCTACGATCAGCCTAGCTGTTTCTATTGCTGGCAGGGTTGTGTCCAGACCGATCACTTTTTTAGCGCCTTCCTTGTGCGCTTTAATTCCAAAGTAGGCGTGAAAACATCCCAAGTCGCATACAACTTTGCCCTGCCAGTCAATACCAAAGTTTGATATTCTACTCCAAGATTCGCGGGAGTTAGAATATCCTGCAAAATTTAAAACCTCTATATCTTGATAGTTTTTGTCGTACTCCTGTTGATCAATATGCTCTTGAAGTTGCAACTTTCTCTTAGTTGATCTCCACTGAGGCTGGTTATCATTGGACGGAACCATGGCTAGAAACTCCCCTGTCAGACTTCAGGTTGATTGGTACTGCTGTCGTGAATGGCTATTTTACCTTCGATGGGAGAGTTTATCAACACATCATCTACCCACTCATTGTAAAATTCTTCGTAACACTTCTCATAGTGATCTTGGTCTTGCTGTCTGTACCACGCCTTTGAGCGCAGTCTGCCCAGCCAAGTGTCCAAGTTACACTTTATCAAGATAATCGTACATTGATTTTTCAAATAGTAGTCTATAAACCTCTCTCCACCCTCCCGCGTGTCGTTTCTAGGCAGTGCATCAATTATGAATTTATCGTGCCTCTCCATCTCGTCATACACTGGATCGAGGGTTTTGCCGGAGTAATCATAGTGCATATCGAAGGCAATATACCGGTGACTACCTCCCTTCTCCACAAAGTTTTGGCAAAAATATGTTTTCCCTGACCCAAATACTCCAGTAACGAACACCTTGTGTTTAAAGTTTTCTTCTAACATGGGGAGTCAAATCGCATGGCTATTTCACAGGTGCGGCATAAGATGTCGTTGTCCATTTTGCCGGTATCGTTTTCCATTAGGCGCTTCAGTCGAATAAATTCGTCACTTACAAAGAGGTCGTCATGGCTTTCTTGAATTAAATTGCCAAGCCTATGTTTTAAACCATAGTCCATGCAGCATAATTGCACATCGCCATTTGGCAAAACAACATTATGATTTAATTTGGGCATTGTTCTACAACAAATTGGCCCATTGATTCGTTCAACATTACGCACTTCGCCCTCAACCATGTCGGGGCCATCATCTAAATTATTTCCTCTTGTGACTGGCTGAAACTTATCTAAATTGCTGCCGAGCAGTTCGCGGATTTCTGGGTGTACTTCTCCTTCATAGTCCATCGTCATGAAGCTAACGAAGGGCAAGTGCTTGTCAAACAAGCTTTTAATAACCTTCTTGTACTTTTTGGTGATCTTTACTGGCATTACGCCATCTTTATCTGGAAGATGTATGTGTAGTGGGCAGTTTTTTTCAAGGGAAAAGTTCATTGTCGCTAATAATTCAACATCCTCTAAGTTGGCGCCTACCAATGTCGTATAGCAGGACATTAAATAACCGGCATCATTGGTGTATTTTATCATTCTAGAGCAATCTTTATTCAAAAATGGCTCTGCGTATCCTGAAAAATCAATCCTATATGTTTTTGGTGTCTTGTGTAATATTGTGACGAAATCTTCAAACGACAGATGTCTAATTTTTTGGTTCTTATACCTGTTGGACAATAGCTCTTGTGGACAGATTCTGCACGCTACAGAACATCCCCTTTCCAAGATGTTTGTCGTTATTTCAAGAGTGCCGTCGAATGTATGCATCGATAAGCTCTCCTTTAGCTTTCGGGGCCGTGGAGTGGCGGCTGTTTTACCGGTGTAACGCCAGTCGCCCCCATCCGAAGGTCGTTTAGTTCACCCAGCTTTTTTTTATTTATGGGGTTCTCAGGATCGTTAACCACGAACCATTCCGGCAAAATGTCGTTGAATAATTGCCCAACCCGCAGTTCGTCTTCGTACACCAGTCTGAATAAATCCCACCCCTCTTGTCCCATGCTCCCGTAAAAAAAGTACTTCTCCAGAATTTGCTCGTCTGTAGCAAAGCCCCTGTGGATGAGGCTTGGCTCGAAGCCGTTTATGGACCCTCTCCACGCGAGTGTAGAGAAATCCTCTGAATCGACAGGGGTGTCAGAAGGCCTGTCGAATGGAACCATTCCGTGGGGGAACTGATCCTGATGAAGGCCCCCTTCGTCGTCAAAGCGCAAGTTCCCGTTGTTTTTCCACAGGGTATTTACGCCGAAATGGTGAAGCCTGTGAAAGGCCGAATCTATTCTATAATACGTATCGCTTCTCCACAGGTTGTAGTGTCCCAAGGATATACATTCCGCTCCGAGTTTGTCGCCCTCCATTAGCAAGGAGCTAAACAATTTTCCTTCATCCTTTAGCAGCCTGCCATCTAACATGGTATCACCGTCCATCCAGAAGATCCAGTCAACCTCTGGATGTTCGGCTAGAAGTTTTTCCAGCAGGAGTTTTTTACCGAATAGATCTGACCCTTCTACGGCGTGCCTGTTTACGTCTGACGCTATTACATGTGCGTTATCGAACTCGTGGTAGTATTCAACACTGCCATCGTCAGAGGCGTGGTCGTAAATGTAAACGTAGTCGCACACCTCCTGCATGCACCTCATCCAGCTTACTAGATTTCCTTTAGAAAGCTCGTTTCTAAGCTGGGAAAATCCAGCCACCACGGGTTTTCTTGCCCCAGTAGTCATTGTCATCGTAACCCTCTCGTAATTGCGGTTGATATTTTCTCGCTAGCCCTCCCGTCTCCAAGCCAGCGAGGATTCATTTTTTGCCCCGCGCTATCTATGTAG
>Ga0208180_1001599_pt1 | contig 12842 bp, 10 predicted proteins | sample MalvireepMed_s16_FD_184241 | JGI IMG/M metagenome (GOLD analysis project Ga0208180, IMG submission 184241) | Marine viral communities from the Global Malaspina Expedition - Malaspina viral metaG DeepMed_s16 (SPAdes) (version 2) | ecosystem: Environmental > Aquatic > Marine > Oceanic | place...
ACCACGACTAGCGGAACCATCAATATCGACCAATGCGCTTCTGGCTGCTGATCCTAGCGGGCTGGGCGAACGCGGTTGATATAGGGTCTATCTCTGAGCTGAGAGGCAACGGCGAAGTCGTTCGCCAAGGTACCACCGACAAGCTCTTGGCTGAATTGGCGCTAGGCATTGCGTCTTATGACGATGTGCGTACTGGCAACGGGCGCATGGCGATTGAGTTCTTGGACTCCTCAGTCGTTCGTTTGACTGAGCATTCCAAGATCATCATCGATGATTTTGTTTACGATCCTGATCCCAACAAGTCCAAGCTGGCGCTCAGTATGGCAAGCGGTACGGCCCGTTTCATTACAGGCAGGCTGGCGGGGATCAAGAAAGAGAACATCTTCATCAAGACACCCAGTGCCACCATAGGCATACGGGGCACGGACTTCACCACCACGGTGGATGAGCTAGGCCGTAGCCTAGTGATTCTCTTGCCCGATGCCATGGGCAACGCTTCCGGTGAGATCTCCGTAACCACATGGAGCGGTACGGAGATTCTGGATCAGCCCTTTCAGGCGACCATGGTGAGTACGTTTGAATCCCGGCCCACCAAGGCCGTGGTGCTAGGCAACCTGACGTTGGAGCTGATCGACAACATGCTCATCGTCAATAAGCCCCCAGCTATTGTGGAGGCTGAAGCTGAACAGCGTGGTGAAACCACCAGCGATCTGGATCGGGACTTCTTTGAGGATGCCCCCGACTTAGACAAGGATTTCCTTGAGGAAGATGAAGAAGTTACCCGTCTGGACATCGATCTTCTGAGCTTTGATTTCCTAGTGGACTTGCTAGCGATGATGGACACTGGCTCTAAGAAGAAGGAAGCAGGGGGTGAACTGCAAGGGATAGAGCTTTCTGGAATCATCCCCGGCTTTGACCCTGAACTACAGGTCTATACTTTCGTGGAAGGGTCTTATTTGTTTTTCTTCCACCAAGGTACGAACACGTTTGATATAGGCGTGGATAAGTATGCGGCCACGTACCTGAACGTTAACTCGGTTGAGACAGTCATGGAGGTCGAGGTTAATGGTGCGGGCGACAACACTATTATTATTTTTCAGTCTCCATAGCCTAGCTGGTGACAATCTGATCACTGTCCAGACGCAGGGGACTGGGACGACTATCACCGCATCGCAGGCGGGCAGCAGTAATACCACAGGCATTTACTGCGGATTAGGCAGCTTTGATAACTCGCTCGTAGGTAACCACACCTGCGATGGGGCGACGATCACTGTGAACGTGACCGGCGATTCCAATGTGGCTTACGCACAGTCGGTATGGTCCAACCATGATGGGCAAAGCTGGATCACTACGGTGACTGGCAACAGCAACTACTCAGTGATTGACATGGATGAGGACGACAGCACCTCCACCATCATTCAAGACGGAGATGACCATCAGGCATGGATTCTGGGATCTGGTGATGACAACGTGTACAAGATTGAACAGGACGGTGAGAGCCATTACGGGAAGATCATCAGTTTCGCTGACGATTCGGACATCTGGATCACGCAAGAAGGAAGTGGCGATCACAATGCCTACGTCTATAACTCCGGCAGCGGTCATCGCAATTCCACCCGTTTGATCCAGAAGGGATCGGGCAATAAGGATGCCGATGTTTTCTGGTACGGGGCTGATGATGGCGAGTTGACGTTAACGCAACAGGGCAACGGCTCACATACCTCGAACATGAAGTTCTACACAGACGATTACGATGTGACCGTGGTGCAGAAGGGCACAACGAACAAGTCTTATAGCGCCACCTTTAACTGCAGCAGCAACTGCAATAAGACCATCACGATTATGCAAGAGAACTAAGGTTTCACGTGAAACATGCGTTGGTAGTGCTTGTTGGGTTGGTAGCGTTACGCATTTTCGATCCATGGCCGGTAGAAACCCTTCGACTTAAATACTTTGATGCGTTGTTTTCTTTAGGCGACCCAAGACCCAGCGAGTACTTGGCTGTTCATGACATCGATGAGGATGCGTTAGCTACCCATGGTCAATGGCCGTGGCCTCGTAGTCAGTTGGCTGCGCTCAATGATGAGCTACTGGCCAAAGGAGCATCGGCTGTGGTGTACACGGTGCTCTTCCCTGAGACAGATCGCTTTGGTGGTGATCAGACATTTGCCGAAAGCATGCAGCGGTTGCCTACGTTTCTTTCAGCAGTGGCGACCACGGACACTACGCGTCAGGAAGGTTGGCATATTGGTGTAGCTACACTTGGGCCTGTTAAAGAAAACACGCTTCAGTATCCAGGCATTCTCCCTAACGTTGCATTGCTGCAAGAAAATGCTGTGGGTACGGGTGTAGTGAATTCAGTTCCTGAAGTAGACGGTCTTGTTCGAAGGGTGCCGATGGTCATCCGTGTGGGCGATGCGTTGTATCCGGCATTAGGTTTGGATGTGTTGCGTGGATTAGCAGGTGATCCTAGTTACCAAGTGAAGGCAGGTGACGCAGGTATCCAAGCTGTGCGTGTTCCTAATTTTAATACCATCGAAACAGATAGCGTCGGACGGGTGTGGGTAGATTGGAATACCACCCTGACTTCTAATGTAGAAGGTCGAATTGTTTTTGTTGGGGTGACGGCGGCAGGAATTAGTCCGATGGTGCCAACGCCGATGGGTCAATTGCATCCGCATCGGATTCAAGCAGCACTTTTTGAGACATTAATCCAAGGAACAGCACCTGTTCGCCCAGATTGGGCATTAAGCGCTGAATTTCTGGCGATGCTCATTTTTGGGCTTACGGTAACGCTCGTCACGCGATTCTTAGCCGTAACTTGGGTTGGGGCATTAGTTATTGGAAGTGGCGTTCTAGCGGCCTCTACGTCGGTCTACGGCTATGTTCGCTTAGGAATCCTCATTGATGGCGCATTTCCCCTGTTAACGAGCTTTTTGGTGGGTGGAACAGGGATTGCCCAGCGAATGATCGCTGAATATCGTCTCAAGCTACAGATTCGAGGACAGTTCGGTACATATGTTTCACCTGACTTGGTGAAGCAGTTAGAAAATGACCCATCGCTTCTTCGCTTGGGTGGTGAAACCAAGACCATGACGTTTCTTTTCTCTGACATTGTGGGATTCACACCGATCTCAGAAAAGTTACAGGAAGACCCTCAAGCATTAGTCGAACTTATTAATCGATTGTTAACACAGTTAACCGATTGTGTGCTCCGTCACGGAGGCACTGTGGATAAGTTCATGGGCGATTGCATCATGGCTTTCTGGGGTGCGCCCTTGGATTGTGAGGATCATGCTGAACGAGCCATGCTGACGGCTAGAGACATGTTACTTATCTTGGATGATCTCAATGCTCAGCTGGATGCGGAAGGATTGCCTCATCTCAACATCGGAGTAGGTATCAATACAGGGCAATGCGTGGTGGGGAACATGGGGAGTCAGAGTCGATTTGATTATTCTGTGCTCGGGGATGCCGTCAACGTAGGTTCAAGGCTCGAGGGCCAGACGCGCAATTACGAAGCTTGGATTCTGATTGGGGAATCTACGGTACAATATCGCCCCGATTGGGCCGAGTATGTGGATTCCATACAGGTCAAGGGAAAATCGGAACCACTTAAAGTGTATACCTTAAAAGATGGGATTTAAGTTATCCGCAGTTTTGCTCCTTGTCATCGCTGGGATGGGAGGGGCTTTCAAGTTGTACTATGACAAGTCAGAAGCTGAGAAAGAGGCTATGGCTACGCAGTTGCAACAGGCGATGAACAACCAAGAGCTACTGGAAAGCACCATCTCTACCCAGAACACTCGAATAGAAGAGCAGTTACAGAAGCAGCAGGAGAGTCAGGCTCGTATTACTCAACTCTCTACCGCCAGTTCTGAAGCACAAGAAGAGATAACTGAACTCCGTGGGAAGTTTGCGAAGCACGATCTCAACATGCTGAGCATGACCAAGCCTGAATTACTGGAGAAAATGATCAATCGAGGGACCGCAAGAGTAGGTGATGACCTAGAAAGAATCAGTGATCCACACCAATTTGATGAAGACGATACTACCGATACTCCTGCTACTGAGTAGCGGCTGCTCCTTTATGGGTGGCTCGCGCTTTACCCCGCCAGAGGTCAAGCCTGTGGAGGTGGTGACCATTGAAAGACCTGCACCCATGTACCATCCGCCGCTTCCTAACCAGATCAAAGCGCTTCCAGTGGAGTGGAAGGTCTTGACACCGGACACCATGGAGGAATATTTAAATGACCTGAGAGAGGGGGAAGCACCCTCTCATGCATGGTATGGCCTGACCACTAAGGGCTATGAGAACTTGTCGAATAACATGGCAGAGGTTAAAAGGTACATACGGCAGGTGATATCGGTCATTGAGTACTATCGAAAGGCCGATGACGCGAGACAGAATGAAGAGTGATATGCTACGAGATGCCTGTAACTTCGTGCGGATGAAGCATTAATGGCGGTTGATCCCCAAGTCTATGATGACAAGCTGCTGGAGATTATTAATTCTCTCCAGATCCCTCCTAGTCTAGAAGAACAACTTAGCATTGGGGCCACGGATTTATTGGCGCCTTCATGGAATTTACCAGGTGGCCCTGAAGGCGGTATTTACCCGCTAATGCCAGGGATGGAATACGCCCCCACCATGGCTACAGCGCCCATCATTGCTCCACCCAAGGGTGGGCCTGAGCCACCTCCAGAAGTTGTTACTGATCCTGGCCCCAGTGATCCTGGCCCCATAAGCTCTGCCCCAAGTGATGGTATTCCCCCTGCAGCGGGGGGTACTGGACCACCTTCTATCCCTGGTTATAACTGGGATGAAGGGTTCTGGACGCCTGAACTTATGGACAAAGTTCTAGCTGGTGAAATTGATTTAACTGACCCAGGTTTTCAACATCACGTACCTCCTGGGACAGGTCCAGGCGCTATTGGAAATCTTCTCAATTGGATGAGAAATAGACGAGGTGGTTCTGATATTGAATTGCCTGAATTAACGCCAGATTTTTCCAATATTCTTGATGATGTGGAGGGATCTATTCCTGATTTCTCCACTGACAGAGAATCATTGGATGCTTTAATTGATGACCTTGCTGCTAATGGTCTTAATGTTCCTGATGATCTTTTCGAAGGTGTAGATGAGGCAGATTGGAAGACCAAGCTTGGAGATTGGTTGGGAAAGACTTCTGGGTTACCACCTGGGTTAGGTGGTGAATTTCTTGGAAACTTAGTAACCAGTGGCCTTGGGGGCATACAAAATTTACTAGGTGCCATCCCTGGCATTGGAGATCTCTTTGGTCCTGAAGGGGGCATTGCTAATTTACTTGACCGAGGCGGTGATTTTCTTGGGAATATTCGAGGAGGCATAGGAAATCTTTTAGGCTTAGGCAACTTGCCATTTTTTGGAGGGTCAGGCCGAGGCATTGGCGGGTTCTTAAGAGATTTGTTTGATAGAGAGGAAGATAAGCCAGAGCCAGAAACAGACGTGAGTTTGGCAGTGGGTGGCATTGCTGGATACCCTCGTGTTAATGCTCTCATTGAAGGTCCAGGCACAGAGAAAAGTGATGACATTAAAGCCATGTTAAGTGATGGCGAGTTCGTGACGAATGCTGCAGCATTGCGTGGCATTGGTCGATTGAATGGGGCTGATCCTAAAGATAAGGCAGAGCAGCGCCGCATAGGTGCTAGAGAAATGTATCGTCTTCAACGAGCGGGTGAAAAAGCCGCAGGAGTCACAACGTAATGGGTTGGTTCACTGATCTTTTTGGATCTAAAAAGCAAGAGTCCAGTACGACACAGCCAATGCCCATGCCTTCATACACCACGGCGGGCGTGGCTCCATGGGGTGAAAAATTAGCACGTCAGATGGGTGGCGCTTATTTTGGGGTACCTGGCCAGTCTTCTGGCATGATCAACCAACCGATCCCTATTCCTATTCGTCGAGCAGGAGGACTTTCCCCTCTTGAGATTCAAGCACGTAACTTAGCTGGCGGGTTAGGTGGTTTTGGCGGTCAACTTTCAGAAGCGCAAGGACTCATGCGTCGAAGCACAGGGGAATACAACCCATGGATGACGCAACAGTATTACAACCCCTATGAACAAGATGTTGTCCAGCAAACCATTCGCGATGCTCAGGAAGCACAACAACGTTCAGGTATTCAACGACGCCAGCAAGCATTAAGTTCTGGGGCTTTCGGTGGTTCTCGAGGGCGCATGCTTGCTGAAGAAGCTCAGCGTGGATTTGGCAGAGGTCTTGGCGAAACTTTAGGTGGTATTCGTCAACGAGGTTATGAAGGTGCCCAACGGGCAGGCATGGGAGAATTTGGACGTTCACGCGCTGCTGAGCGTGCAGCGGCTCAAGGAATCGCAGGATTAGGCCAGCAAGGTTACAACATGTTGACGGGTCAGATTGGTACGTTAGGTGGCTTGGGTGAAATAGGTCGAGGTATTGGAGACGCAAATCAACTTTATCGTTATCAAGCTGCCACACAGATGGCTGATGAACCTTGGATGCGTATGCAACGTGGGATGACAATGCTAGGTGGTCTTCAACCGTACATGGCGCGTACTACACGAGGCATGTCAACTGGCCTTGGCGGCATGGGTTACAACCAAACGCCTTCTGGATTTATGCAAGCGTTGGGGAACATAGGCAACATATACAGCCTCTTTAGCGGCAGAGGAGGGGATTAATGTACGACGATGCTCTTAGTCGGCCTATGTTTCAAACTCCTGGTGAGCGTGCTGGGTCTGGCATCATGAGTGGTGTAGCTCCCATCAATATGCAGGAGGGTGGTTGGCTGGAGGACATAGGTGATATGGCCTCATCGGGTATTGCTGCATTAAAAGATTGGGGTGGTGCTGCCGGTGAATTTGCAGGCGATATTGCTGATTACGCTAGCGGGTTAGAAATGGCTGATGATTTCTTTTCATTAGATAAATCTGCTGAAGGCACTGTCAATCTTAGAGATATTACTGACTTCCTTATTGCTGATCCTAATGATCCTGTAGATGTGGCCATTGCAGCAGCGACAGCTCCCTTATGGTTATTTCCTCCTGCTGCTATAGCCGCTCGATTAGCAGCGCTTGGATACAAAGGATCTAAGGTTGCAAAAGTTTTAAAGAAAGTTGCAGATGTACAAGAAAAAGTACCTGTAGCAAAAGGGGCCGGAAGAACAGCGGGGTATGCCCAATCTCAAATAGCTAGAGAAATGCCTGCTGCTGCAGCGCTTGCTCAAGAACTAGCGGGTGAGCCTGATATGGATGAAGTATCTGTCCAAGAAAAAGTATCAGAGCAAACAACCGCCGATGGTGATGATGTCATTACAGACAAGGATGTTATTACTGCAACCACAATGCCTGCTGTTGTAGCTGGTGTCCTTCAACCGCCCAAGCCTCCAGTAGTGACACGCAGTTCAACCACAAAGAAAGATAAAGATTCCAAGAAGAAAAAGCGTAAGGCTTTAGATTTATCTAAAGAATCTGGGTGGTTCCCAGGCAAGAACATTCTGAAAGGCATTAAAGATATTGGTGATGACGAACGTTGGCTTGCTGCAGCAGGTGGTGAGATCTCTACAGAGCGTCGTGCTGGTGCAGCTGAGAAAGGATTTGGTCCAGTTCAAAAATACGGACTAGGTTCTTTAGTTATGAAGGGAGTTAAAGCAGCTGGGAAAGGAATTAAAGGGGGTGCGGAAACTGCAAAGAAAGTACCAGTGCTTGGAGCTCTAGCAAGAAACCCTGGTAAATCTGCAGCGTTGGGACTTACGGGTGCTGGATTAGGAGCGGCTCTTTTAGGGGGAGGAGAAGAAGAAGAGGTCATTACTGAAGAAGTTATTCCCAAAGACGATCCAGATGATGATCCAAGCTTCTGGAGGTCATTGCTTCAGAACATAGGAGATCTCCCCTTAGAGGCAGGTCAAACCATCATAAATTCTATGGATCGGATCAAGACAGATCCTGAATATCGTCGAGCGATGCAAGCAGCTTTCTCTGCAATGACTCAACCAGTTGAGGGTGCTGCCCCTGTAAATTTTCTAGGTAAAAGTGTTGAAGCTTTCCATGATGAAATGGATAAGATCAAAGCGGGTAAATCAAAAACAGAAGAAATGATAGAAACGCTGGCGGTAGCTTATCCAGATGCTTCAGAAGAAGAACTTGTGAAGATGGCTTTGGGTAAAAGCAAAAGCGATTACATCAAAGAACAACTCACTGCATTAGTGAAGGGTGGCACTCCAGCCCAAAGCTTATTTGTTAAACAAGAAAGAATAGTGACTGATGCAGATGGTAAAGAAACAACCATCCAATCTAGTGCCTATGATGAGATTGTAAAAACCGCGATAGCTCTCCAAGAGAGAGGCGTTTTGTAAGTCATGCTTGTTGACTTAGGAAGCGGTGCTTCCATTGAAGTTGACACCGATGATCCCGAAGAAGCACGGCGAATTATTGAAAGCTCATTGGGGGATATAGGCGGAGTTGACGCTGCATCTGAAAGTTTCATGACCACGGGCGATTTAGTTCGTGGTGGTGCGGCAGGTCTTGTTAAAGCTGTCGAAGGTGTCTCTACATTAGCTGCTGCTCCCATTGAACTTTTACTTGATGACCCTGGTTATACAGATCGGGTGCGTGCGTTCTATGAAAATATTACGCCGAAGGTCTATACCCAAGGCGGTCAATTTGCCAAGTTGATCACGCAATTTGCTGTTCCAGGGACAGCGGCTGCTAAAATTGCTAAAGCTAAAAATTTAGGAGACACGGCTCAAGTTGCTGCATTGATGGGTGCAGATTTTGCTGTGGCCACACAGGATGTAGAGTCTTTCTTGGGAGATTTCTTCGACATTGAGCCGATGAAGGCCACTAAAACTGAAGACCTTGAAGGTATTGAGAAAGCTACAGCAGAACTTGGTAATCGATTGAAGGTAGCTGGTGAAGGCGCTGCATTGATTCTTGGAATTCCTCAGTTGCTTAAAGGTATAGGCAAAGGGGGTGTGTATGCCATGGATAGGGCGGCAACTTCTAAGACGATGCAGAAGATTTCTGATTCTCAAGCGGCTCAATACATTCGTGAAACTGACTCGCCTCTCAAATTTTTAAATCGTCCTGAAGATTTAGAAAGTCCCAGCATGCTTAGGCGAGCTATTCAAAGAGCGAATAATCAACGCAAGAAATGGTTTACGTTTCAGGGAGAAATGCCTTTCAGGGAACTGGCAGATATCAAAGCCACGCAAGTTGCTGCAGCTAATGCTGTTGATAACTTAATGGGCAAACAGTTCGATCAAATTGACCGTGGCTTTAGGATCTTGGCAAAGTCAGGTGCTCTCAACAAGGGTCTTCAGGATGATGCAATTGAAGCGCTGAACAACAGTCTTTTTAAGGAAGATCCAGGGAATTCGATAGCTGCACTAAAAAAGTTGGATGAAAAAATTGGGGATTTGGCTGCAGGTCGTGTCTCTCTTGCAGGCACTAAACACGTCAAGTTAGCTGAGGCTTCTCAAAACATACGCAAATTAATTGACGAGCAATCCAAGCTTCTAACGAGTGGTGAGCGAGGTATTTTAAACCCAGAGTTGCATACACAATTGATTGAACAGATTAATAATCAACGACAGTACTATGGCACACGCGCTTATCGCATGCTGCATGATGTTGATTACAAACCACCCCCTAAAAGTTTTGATAACGCTAAGAAGGAATTGAAAGAAGCGTTACAAGATACAGGAAAGTACGATTCAGAAGCTGCACTAGAGAAAGAAGCCATTGATATCTTAGATCAATTGCGCTCACGCACTACCTTTGATTCTGCTGGCATGGAAACACGAATGCAGTTTGATGAGGATGTTATTCGAGCCGCCGGTCAAGGCCCGTTGAAGGGACGTACTTTAGATAACTTACACGCTGTCCGTGAGTGGATGGGTGAGTACACGGGTGATGCCGATGTGTTCATGCGAGCAAGACAAGCGGATGGGACTTTTAAAGATATTAAAACAGGTAAACGAGGATTTGAGGATCGTAAAGAAGGCTTGCTGACTAAGGCAAAAGAAACCATTGAGGGGCAAGCTAAGCTCCTAACGAAAGGTAAATACTTTCGAGACATTACTGGCTTTAACGATTTGCTTCCTGCTGAACAAAAGTTTTTGAAAACAGCAAATGAAGTAGGTGAAACGGGCGACATTCAAGGGTGGACCAAGATCGGTGGTGACAGCGATGCGGAACGTCTGAAGTTTGGCCCTCTTGCTGATAAGTGGGCAAAGACAGAGCATGCTCGAGCGTTTCAAGATGTCCCTGCTGCTTTACAAAGTCTTGCAGAGAACAAGTACTACGCTACTTTCTTGGGCTTAAAAGGTATGTCGCAGATGGCGAAGACCGTATATAGCCCCATTACCCAAATACGTAACGGTACCACGGCCTCTTTTTTTGCTATCGCCAATGGCAATTTAGGCAGAGGAAAAGAACTTACTGAGTCTGCGCTCACTGTATTCAACGATATCTTTGATAAGTACAAGCTTGCTGAAAAAGCTGGGGCTATTAGACCTGGGGAAATTAAAGCTGTTCGTGACGCAGAGTTCCAAAAGTATTTGGACTTAGGCTTAGTAGATACAGGCGCACGCAAAGGAGAGTGGGAACAACTGATTCGTGAAGCGAATCAAGCTTCGCTCTTAGGCTCAACCAAGTTAGGCAAGGATGCTATGCGTTTTATTAAAGGACGCCGCGATTCTTTTGCTAACAAACTTTATCAAGGCTCTGATGATGTCTGGAAGATCTATAGCTACAAGATGGAATATGGGCGTCTTGAAAATGCTATTCAGACAGCAGCTAAAAGTAGAAGGCCGCTCAATATTCCAGCAACAGATGCTCAGAACATATTGGAGTTTGGACGAGGAGCAAATATTGCAGCACTCACTGACAAAGCTCTAACTAGGGCTCTGGAACGAGAAGCTGCCGCCATCGTTAGGGACACTGTCCCTAACTACGCTCGTATCCCTCCAGCTATCCAAGCTTTACGTCGGTTGCCTTTAGGTAACTTCATTGCATTTCCTGCAGAAATTCTTCGTACCAGTGGCAATATCCTGACTCGAGCCGTCAAAGAACTGGCAAGTGAATCTCCAGAGATTCGCTCTATAGGGATGCGTCGGCTCGTAGGATTAAGTGCAGTTCAGTTTGGATTGAATACTGGGCTTTACAACATGGGGTTGTGGCTTACAGGTAGTGATAGAGAGCAAGTCGATGCATACAAACGCTCCTTTGCTGCACCATGGGATCGTCATAGTGAATTGATTCCTATCGCTTCCGATAAAAAAGGCAACCCCACTGAGTTTTATAATTTCTCTTACACCAACCCTTACGACTACATGCGTAGGCCCATCACGGCGTTGTGGAATACCGTTAATAAAGGCATTGATAACGAAGAGGAGATGCTTAGCATTGTTTATGATTCTCTGAATGAAAGTGTCGGTGAGTTTCTTTCACCCTTCGTTTCGGAATCCATGATCACGCAAAAGATGCTGGATGTTGCAAGAAATCAAACAGAGTTTGGGCGTCCCATTTGGAATGAAGCTGACCCTGAGTCCATGAAATGGGGGAAAAGACTATCTCACCTACTGGAATCTCTTACTCCTGGCATCTCTCCCATTGAGATTCGGGCGGGTGCAGATTCCCCATTGGGTGGCGGGTTGCTGTATCTGGATGTAAAGGCAAGAGATTTTCCAAAAGCCATTGGCCTTGCGTTTGGTGCTGATCCTGCTACCAATCGGAAACGTACAGGTGAACGCTTAGATGCTCTTGGGACAATGGTGGAATCTTTAAGCGGTGCAAAAACCATCAAGCCTCAGATAGAAAACACATTGTTTTATCGAGGTATTGAAGCAAGCCAACAAGTGCGTGAAGCCGCCAGAATATTTAACAGGGTGGCCCGTAGTCGAGACGCTAAGTCGGCTGAAGATATAACTAAAGCGTATGTCTTAAGTAACGAGCAACGCTTCAAAGGATTACGCGATTTGTCTATGGCGGTGGAAGATGCTCGACTGTTGGGGATTTCTGATGCAGACATCGTTGCTCCACTGAAGCGTGCCAAGACACCTAAGTACCAAGCAATCATGAATGGAACCTTTGTTCCTTTCTTCCCCTCCAAAGAAACAATTGCCGAGGCTCAGTTGGCTAGACGCAATAAAGTTTCAAACCCAATTGATATGGGGCTTATCTCTCAAGCGTACGCTCAGCAAGCGCAACGTCGATTCCCTGACCTCACGCCAGCAAGAGGGGTGAGCTTTAGCCCTCCAGCACCTACTGCTCCTGGCGCACCACCCTTATCACTATTCAATCAGCAACCTGCGGCCCAACAACCAGCAGCACCCACCCAAGGCACTCAGGCTCTACGCCAAGCTGAGATCAATAAGTTACTTGGTATTGGTGAGCCATGAGACGCCGCTACCGCAACAAGTACAAAGCCATCAAGGTAACTTACGATGGCATTACATTTGATTCCAAGCTTGAGGGAGCACGTTACAAAGTTCTGAAGATGCTGCAGGAGGCAGGCGAGATCAGTGATCTTGAGACCCAGGTGCCGTATCGATGTGACGTGAATGGTAAGTTGATCTGTCGTTACTACGCTGACTTTCGCTACAAGGTGAATGAGCGTGTGATCGTGGAAGATACCAAGGGTGTGCTCACCCATGTCTTCAACCTCAAAAAGAAACTAGTCGAGGCGTTGTACCCTGACGTGAGCATTGAGATCGTCACCAACCCAAACGCTGACGTTCTACCCAAGGAAGCAGCATGAGTGACCCCTTTTATTACAACGCAACGCTGGTACGGGTAATAGATGGTGACACCATTGATGTGGACAT
>Ga0208180_1001601_pt1 | contig 12832 bp, 15 predicted proteins | sample MalvireepMed_s16_FD_184241 | JGI IMG/M metagenome (GOLD analysis project Ga0208180, IMG submission 184241) | Marine viral communities from the Global Malaspina Expedition - Malaspina viral metaG DeepMed_s16 (SPAdes) (version 2) | ecosystem: Environmental > Aquatic > Marine > Oceanic | place...
CCTGTTGCCGCACCGGTAGCACCACCTGTTGCCGCACCCTTAGCACCTCCGCCACCTGTTACGCAAGGATTACTCGCTGAACACGTTACACCTCTACCGGCACCAGCAGCAGCACCATTGCCACCAGTAGAACCACCTGAAAGGCAGTCAATTATCGAAACCCTCGGGGGTTCTCCACCTGTTACGCGTGGTGGTATGCAGCCAATTATCGAAACCGAAAGGCGTTATGTCAGTGGTGATGACGGTGGTGGTATGCAAATCGAACACGTTACACCTCCACTAAATGGGGGGCCACGGCTAGAGAATTGGGTTACAGAACCACCGGGGGCACTACAAACCGGAATAGGGGGGTTAGAATCCGTTCAGAATATATTAGGGCCACAACAGGTTGGTTTAGGCCCTAGGGACTTATGGACGTTCAGAAATCGTAGAATTCCCACCGAAACCGGAGGTAGATTGGGTTCTCCACCGCTTGGGCCTAATATGGTGCCTCCAATTGGGCGGCCAGATCCGTTTAGCTCAATCATGGAACCCAGAGAGCCTCAACCGATGCCAGAAGGGCCAGCACCTTGGCGACATGAGCCAATACCAGAAGTGACATTCCAACATGAGCCGAGGCCTAGGCAAGATCCGAGGACAATAGATCCAAGGATGCCGCAACCGGTTCGGGAAATACCTCATAGGCAAGATCCGAGGATGCCGTGGCCGCCAGGGCCGGAACGACCGACGCCTCCGCCTCCACGGATGCCGTGGCCGCCAGGGCCGGAACGACCGACGCCTCCGCCTCCACGGATGCCAGACCCAAGGCTACCGTCACCAGTGCCTCCGCCTACGCCTACGCCTATACCCCCACCACCGGATTACTCCCAGTGGGATAATTACCTGACGAGTAACTATGCCGGGGGCGGCCCTGTCCAGCATTTTCAAACAGGTGCAGGCGTTGAAGCTGAAAGGTTTGCTAAAGAAAAAGAAGCAGGGGCTATTCCCTTTGAAGATGACCCTGATTTAGATGCACAATTATCACGTTTCTTACGTAATTCGACAGAACCTGAAACATTATCAGGGGTGTTAAGTAAAGAAGCCGAAGAATATAGAAGAGGTATGGAGCCGAAGCCGGGACTGATTTCAGAAGAAGGTTTCTGGAATCCTGCGCGTAATAAACCGGGTTTTGACATAAGGGATATAACCGACATTGTTTTTGATCCTTCTAACCCGGTGGACTATGCCTTACTTCCATTATTGGCAGTACCACCTGCGGCTGCCGCCTTAAAGTTGCTCCAAACTGGGTATAAAGGAGTAAAATTAGCGGTAGCTCTGGCAAAAATTGCCAAGGCCCAGCAAAAGTTACCGGGATGGGCTTTAGGTAATCCTCAGAATAAAGCGAGGCTTTTAGGTTCCCCTATTTCCGGAAGAAGAACTTATGCTCAGAGCCAAGCTATCTCAGAGATACCTGGAATAGCAGGGGGAGTTAAAGAGGTGTTTTTCCCCACACCAGAGACAATTGAAGATTTTTTTACTCCTCCTCCAATTCCTCGGGAATCAGAAGGGGTAACATTGAGTGATTTGGTAACAGGGGAATATTCTCCTGTTCCACAGCGACGGTCTGGCGGCGGCATCAGCAGCCTTTCTGTAGGAGCCTGACATGGCAGAAAAGCTACCACCTGTTTCCCTGATTGAACGCGAAGGCATGGAGCTTGATCCGGAAGAGAAATCTGCGGCTGAATTAGAAGCCCTTCTTAGTGGCATGGATTTACCGGTTGAAGATCAACTTGAAGAAGGAATTTCTCTTGAAATAGAACCGGTTGAAATCATAGAAGAAGAGGATGGTGGTGTAACACTGGACTTCGACCCGGGGGCCGAGGCCCGCGAATCAGGGGACTTTTACGGCAACCTTGCAGAAGACATGGACGACCGTGAGCTGGGCTCGATTGGCAGTGACCTTATTGCAGAATATGAATCCAACAAGTCGTCCCGTTCCGAATGGGAAGACGCCTATTCAAAGGGCCTTGAATTACTGGGCTTTAATTACGAAGACCGTACCAATCCTTTCCGTGGAGCCACAGGAGTAACCCATCCTGTTCTGGCAGAAGCTGCTGTACAGTTTCAGGCACAGGCATTTAATGAATTATTGCCTTCGGACGGCCCCGTCAGGACCGTAGTTATGGGTGATCCTACCCATAAGAAGGAAGAGCAGGCAAAACGGGTCCGTGGGTTTATGAACTATTACATTATGAATGTAATGGAAGAATACACGCCTGAATTTGACCAGATGCTGTTCCACTTGCCCTTGGCAGGGTCCACTTTCAAGAAAGTTTATTTTGATGATGGCCTAGACCGCGCAGTTTCCAAGTTCGTGCCTGCTGAGAACCTGATTATCCCTTATGAAGCGAATGATTTAGAGACATGCCCGAATATCACGCATATTGTGCGCGTGTCCCTCAATGATTTGCGTAAGAAGCAGGTTTCAGGGTTTTATCGTGATATTCCGGTCCTTCCGGCACAGGAAGGGTCAGACCGTATTTCAGAAGAAGTAGACCATATTTCAGGAACCGAACCTTCCAATATTGATTATGACTGTACCTTACTGGAATGCCACGTGGATCTGGATTTGCCGGGATATGAGGAAACCGATGAAGAAGGCGAACCCACGGGTATAAAAATCCCTTATATCGTCACCATTAGTGAGGATAATGGACAGGTCCTGTCAATACGCAGGAATTATAGGGAAGAGGATGAGCTTAAACTCAAGATACAGTATTTTATCCATTACAAGTTCCTGCCCGGGTTTGGTTTCTACGGGCTTGGGCTTATCCATACCATTGGCGGATTGTCCCGTACCGCGACCGCTGCACTGAGGCAATTAATTGATGCAGGGACGTTAAATAACCTTCCTGCCGGTTTCAAAGCCCGCGGGCTGCGGATCAGGGACGATGATGACCCGTTACAGCCCGGTGAATTCCGCGACGTGGACGCTCCCGGCGGGGCTATCCGAGACAGCCTGATGCCGTTGCCGTTCAAGGGGCCTGATCCCACTTTGTTCCAGTTACTGGGATTCGTGGTACAGGCTGCACAGCGGTTTGCCACGATTACCGATTTAAAGGTCGGTGACGGTAACCAGCAGGCGGCGGTGGGAACTACGATTGCCATGCTGGAGCAGGGCACGCGGGTAATGAGTGCAATCCATAAGCGGTTGCACTATGCCATGCGGGTGGAGTTCAAATTACTTGCCAAGGTCATGGCAGATTACCTGCCTTCGGAATACCCCTATACGGTAGCCGGTGCGGACCAGTCTGTGCGGAGTGAGGATTTCGATGACCGTGTGGATGTGGTGCCGGTATCCAATCCTAATGTCTTTTCCCAGGCTCAACGGATTACGCTGGCTCAGACAGAATTGCAGTTAGCTATGCAGGCACCTGAAATACATAATATTCCTGAAGTCTACCGCCGCATGTATGAGGCACTGGGCGTGCGGGATATAGACAAGATTCTTGCCTCGCAGGCCACGGACAAGATAGAGCCCCGTGATCCGGCACAGGAAAATATTGATGCGATGGAAAGTATTCCGTTGGAGGCTTTTCCCGGTCAGGATCATCAGGCGCATATCATGGCGCATTTGATTTTTGGTTCCTCTCCTATGGTAGGGCAGATGCCTAAAGTAGGGATGGAACTGCAGAAACACATTATGGAGCATGTCAGGGTACAGGCCGAAGAACAGGCTGAAATGGCCATGCAACAGCAACAACCTCCTGCGCAACAGGGGATGCCCGCGCAAGCTGGTATGAATGGTATGCCTCCACAACCTCCCGTAAACGGTGCGCAACCTCCTCCGACAGGGGGAATTCAACAGGTAGCTCCTGATGGTATGTTGCCACCGGAGGGTATGTTGCCTACTATGCAGGGGGGAGGGGAAGTTGAAATGCCACCAAGAAGTCTGGAATTTGAGGCAGTTAAAGCGCAGCTTATTGCACAGGGTATGCAGCAGGTGAAGCAACTTAGTCAGCAGATATCCGGTGGAGGTCAGGAACCGCCTGATCCGTTAATCGGGCTCAAGCAGCAGGAACTGGCTATCAAGGACCAGCAGGTAAAAGGAAATCTGGCACAGGACCAGCAGGAACTGGCGCTGGATAGGGAACGAATGGCGCAGAAAGCTACGGAGTTCCAGCAACGGATTTCCAGTCAGGAGAAACAGACGGCGGCACGGATTCAATCTGCAGAAGACCGTGAACGCATGAAACAACGAGGGTAAATAGCTATGAGTAAAGTACATATTATCAGTGGTCCCGCAAAGAGAACACCAACCGCAGTAGGAAAGGCCATTATAGACGGACAAGGTTCCGTTCCTTATCCGAGCCCGAAAGAATCAGCCGCTCCCAATACGGCAAAAGGGATTACGGTTACAGGAAAGAAGAAAGGAATGCGAAGCGCATTACGCGGGAGCAGATTCAAGAGTTGTTAAGATGCCTTTAAAAAAAGGCCGAGGGCGAAAAACAGTTAGCCGGAATATCAGTACGCTGGTACGGGAAGGTAGGCCCCAAAAACAGGCCATAGCTATTGCCTTGTCTACCTCAAAGAAAAAGCGCGGAGGGGCTATTAGGGGGAGACGTAAAAAATGACTACGGGACAATCTGTTCCACCCGGATACTATATTTCCAATTCCAAGAACGAAGATTGCTTTTATGTAAGTGGTAATGGCAACTTCTTTTTCAAGAAAGCCTTGGGAAAAAAGTGGGCCCATACCGACAAATGGAACTTCGACCATGTTTGTACAGTTACCACTGTTAATGAAGAGCAGGGCGTCAGTGCCGACGTAGATACCCATGACGGTCGCGGCCTTGAGGTAAAAGTCAGTGCCCATGTGGGGGTAACCGTATCTGAAGTAATGAAATGGCAATATGTGAGTCCGGATGGGGATCAGGCAAAAGTATGGGCCGGAGCCGGAGGAGGACCGGGAGCCGGAGCCGGTGTAGATGCCGGTGTCTGGTATGACAAGGACGGTGATCTGCATCTGAAACTATCCACTTCAGGGGTAATTCCTCATGTAGATTTCGGCGCTGCGGTAGTTATTAATCCCAAGACAATAGAAAATCTGGACAAACCGACACCGGAAGACACGGCCTTTGCCGAAGGTGTTACTGAAGGAGCTACACTCGGTATAGCCAAAAAACCTCCGAAAGTACTGGTCCGGACTGTGGCTACAGTCCATAAAGTGGCGGATACCGTGGCTGGATGGTTTAAATAAATGTTTGAAAGATTATTGCAGCCAGTCACCAAGATTCTTGACAAGCTGGTTGCGGATAAAGATTTAAAAACCAAACTTCAGCATGAGCTGGAAACCGCAATACATAGTGCTAATTTGGCCCAGATAGAGGTTAATAAAACAGAAGCAGCCCATAAGAGCGTTTTTGTTTCGGGGTGGCGGCCCTTCGTGGGCTGGACCTGTGGAATTTCGCTTGCCTACCACTTTATACTCGCTCCATTATTGCAATTTAGCTTTGCCCTAGCAGGATATGAGCAGGATTTACCTAATTTTGATTTTTCTCAACTATCTACGATTCTCATGGGTCTTTTAGGATTAGGCGGCCTAAGAACTTGGGAAAAAATGAATGGAGTAGCCCGAGACAGTTAGTGGAGCGGTACAGTATAAAAATTACTAGAAGCAATAGTGTCCCAGACGAAGGCAAGAAGGGGGAATGGTGGCAATATGAAATTTTTTTGGGGGATACGGCTACAGTCAGCGGACAACGGCATGGAAACAGAGAAGAAGTTGAGAAATTTTTGAAAAAAACGGTTCACCTCATTAATGGCCGGACAAATGGAAAGTCTTCCAAGGCACTACGATTGGCTAATTCAAGCCCAAAGAATATATCTATAGGAAAAACAGCTTCTACGTTTAACAGAAGACTTTGACCAGACTATGGGCCAAAAACTTGTTGAAATGCTTAAAAAGCATGAAGGGTCCGAAAAATTTTGCTATAAATGCCCTACGGGACATGAAACTATCGGGGTAGGTAGAAATATCAGTAAAAACGGTTTGGGCCTTTCTGACAATGAAATAGAGTACCTGCTTCAAAATGATATTAGTCGTATTACGACGGAGTTGACAGAAGAATATGCCTGGTTTGATGAACTGGATAGTGTGAGACGGGATGCCCTGATAGATATTAGTTTTAATCTGGGTCAGACAAAATTACGTTTATTTATTAAGGCTTTAAATGCGATGGCCAATGAGGAATGGGAGGAAGCCGCTGACCAGTTTATGGACAGCAGGTGGAGCCGACAGGTGGGTAATCGCGCTAAAGAGTTGACAGAAATGATTAGAACTGGGCACTATTAACAAAGGATATAAGACCTAGTAAGATTGTATTTGATGATGTAAGATCAAAATATGGATGAAATTGACGTTGCTCAATTTATTTTTACCGTAATTCGAGAAAGAAGAAGCCAGATAAAAGAGATTCTGGAGAATAACGGTATAAAAAATATGGAGCAATATCGAGAACTTATGGGGGAGCTTAACGGCCTGATCCTTATACGCCAAGAGCTTTCCTATATGCTGGAAAAACAGGAAAAACTAGATGCTTGAAGCGACTAAAAAAGATGATCTTTTAGATTCACTTTATGTAGAAGCCGCTGAAAAAACACTGGACCCTTCATTAATCGACGGGCCTATTTTAGAACGTCTCCCTGAACCTACAGGATGGAGAATCCTGATCCTTCCCTATCGGCCCCCTAAAGCAACTAAAGGCGGTATTTTAGTTTCTGAAAAAACTTTAGACGAGACGCAAATTCAAACTGTAGCTGGATATGTTCTAAAAATGGGTCCTTTGGCTTATGCTGACAAGGAAAAGTTTCCAAAAGGGCCTTGGTGCCAAGAAAAACAATGGGTTATCTTTGCTCGATATGCCGGTTCTCGTTTTAAAATTGAAGGTGGAGAAGTTAGAATTCTTAATGATGACGAGATTTTAGCTACTATTAAAAATCCTGACGATATTTTACATAATTAGGGAAGGGGATAAATATGGCAACAACAGAGATACAATCTGTGGAAACAGGTAAGGAGCAGGTTCCTCTGGATATTACTGAACCTGAAAAAACGATAGAGATAGAAGAGTCCAGTATCAAGGTATCTGGAGATGAAGAAAAAGAAGCCCCTCCTGTAGAAGTTGCCGAAGAAAGTGAACAGGAACAATACAGTAAAACTGTTCAAAAAAGAATTAATAAGTTAACTAAACGGGTCAAGGAAACTGAGCGTGAGAGGGAAGAAGCCATCCGATATGCACAAAATGTGCGGAATGAATCAGAAGAAGTTAAATCCCGATTACGGTCGTTGGACCAAAGTTATCTTTCTGAATACGGGGGCCGTATTTCTTCTGAGCAAACTCAGGCAGAGACTGAACTTAAACGTGCCGTAGAAACCGGCGATTCACAGGCTACTGTCGATGCACAAAGAAAATTAACCCATTTAGCGGTAGCTGCCGACCGTTATCAGCAAGCAAAGGTACAGCAGGAACAACAGCAGGCTACTTACGAGGCTTATTACAATCAACAAAGGGCGGCTTCTTCTGACGCAGTTCCACAGGCACCTTCCCAGCCCCAAAAAGCTGACCCAAAAGCTGAAAAATGGGCCACTAAAAATGAGTGGTTTGGGGAAGACTACACTATGACTTTTGCAGCTTTTGGTATTCATAAGAAGCTGGTTGAAGAAGATGGATTTGACCCTCAGTCAGATGACTACTATGATGAGCTAGACAAACGCATTAAAAATGAGTTTGCACACAAGTTTAAAGACGAGGCTGGCAAGAAAACCGCTCAGACCGTAGCCAGCGTATCTCGAGGAAGTAAATCTGGGCGCAAAAAGGTTAGACTCACCCCAAGCCAGGTAACTATTGCCAAAAAACTGGGTGTGCCACTGGAAGAATACGCTAAATACGTGAAGGAGTAGCTGAAGTGTCCAAGGAAACTAAAGAACCTAAAAATTCTGCAGAAGATTTGAAAGCCATTCAGCGTACCTCTCGCGCTAAAACAACTAGGAATGCCGCGACTCGGCGTAAGCCGTGGCAACCACCGTCCATGTTAGACGCACCTCCTGCACCGGATGGTTTTAAGCATCGTTGGATACGTGCTGAAGTTAGAGGATTTGACGACCGTCAAAATATCTCAGCTCGTATGCGAGAAGGCTATGAACTGGTCCGGAAGGATGAATATCCTGATTTTGAAGCTCCGGTTGTTGAATCGGGCAAACATGAGGGTGTGTTTGGAGTAGGCGGTTTGCTTCTTGCACGTATACCGTTAGAGACAGTAGACGAGCGTACTGAATACTTTCGTCAGCGTCATGCTGACCAACTCGAAGCTGTTGACCACGATATGATGCGCGAGAATGCTCACTCTACGATGGCGATCACTAAACCTGACCGTCAATCAAGGGTAACTTTTGGTGGTCCACGAAAACAATAACGTGTACCAGTTTTTTTAGGTTAAACGAGGGGACAATTCGATGGCAAATCAAGAAACTGCCTATGGTCTTCGTCCTGTTGGGCTTGTTGGAAGCGGAGCAAATTCTACCGGTACTACCGAGTATGAAATCGCTTCTGATAATACTAATGCTATCTACCAGTTTGGTATTTGCGTGCCGCTTGCGGCAGGCGTTATCGACTATGCTGGAGCCACTTCTGGTGGTACTACACAGGCATTAGGGGTCTTAACTGGCGTTATGTACCATGATTCGGTCAAGAAAAAGCCTACATGGCTTAATTACTGGCCCGGTTCCGGAAGTGTAAGCGTAGATACAAATTTTCCTGTAAAAGCGTATGTTGCTGATAATCCGAACCAACTGTTCCAAGTAGCTACAGATGCAACTATCACCAGTAGGGCTACCGCTCTTACGGCTGTATTTGCAAACGCTACACTTGGAACTTCAGCCCGTACCGGTTCCACGGATACGGGGCGTTCTAACTCAGCATTAAGTGTATCTTCAATCGCAACGACAGCCACACTGCCTTTGCGTGTTGTGGGTATCGTTGATGACGATGCGAATAGCGACTTTACGGCGGCAGGAATTCCGCTGTTAGTTCGGCTAAACGCCCACTTTAATGCCTCAACCCGTCGATTTGATTCGCAGACCACTGCGGATTCGACTGGCATTTAGGGGGGTGAAATAAATGGCTATTTCAAGAGCACAATTAGCGAAAGAGCTTGAACCCGGATTAAATGCTTTATTCGGGCTTGAGTATGATCGGTACGAGAAAGAGCACGCGGAAATCTACACCGAGGAATCTTCAGATCGGGCATTTGAGGAAGAGACAATGCTTTCGGGCTTCGGGACTGCTCCCGTTAAGGCTGAAGGTAGCGCCATTTCCTTTGATGACGCGCAGGAGACATTCACTGCACGTTATACGCACGAGACGATAGCTCTGGCTTTCTCAATAACAGAAGAAGCGATTGAGGACAATTTGTATGACCGTCTGGCAGCACGTTATACCCGTGCGCTGGCGCGATCCATGTCCCAGTCAAAGCAGATTAAGGCTGCTTCTGTGTTGAACAACGCCTTTTCTACGAGCTATCCGGTTGGAGACGGTGCAGCACTCTGTTCTTCTTCGCATCCATCCGTTAGCGGAAACCAACGGAATCTTTTGTCTACGGCATCAGATTTGAATGAAACTTCGTTGGAACAGATGCTGATTGATATTGCGGGATTGACAGATGAGCGCGGTTTGAAAATTGCAGTTCGGGGAATGAAATTGGTTATTCCGAAAGAATTGCAGTTCATAGCGGAGCGCACTCTTGCCTCAAACCTTCGGCCAGCTACGGCGGATAACGATATTAATGCAGTAAAGTCTATGGGTATGGTCCCTGATGGAGCGGTTGTTAACCACTTCTTGACCGATACCGATGCTTTCTTCATTAAGACGGATGCGCCAAATGGCTTTAAGTTGTTCCAGAGAACACCGATTCGCACGGCGATGGAAGGTGACTTTGATACTGGAAATTCTCGGTTTAAGGCCCGGGAAAGGTACAGTTTCGGGGTTTCTGACTGGCGTTGTGTCTTCGGCACACCTGGAGCATAGCTTTAGCGACAGGGATGAATAGGGCGACTCCTTGTCGCCCTATTCTTTTTACAGTAGTATCTTATGTTCCTGACTACTGCATAGCGCGGTAGACACTAGCCACGACAGGAGACTCACATGGCGAATTCAAGTTTTACTGGACCAGTCAGGTCCAAAAACGGTTTTATAACTTACCGTACAGATAGTTCAACAGGAACAGAAACTACTTATGGGACTAGCGAAGGTGGTGCGTACCAAATTGGTAGCGTAACTGGAACAAGTTCAATACTAGGTTTTGCACCTACGGACTTTTTCACTGGTAAGGGCTCTAACCCAGACTCAATTATTAACCCTTTCACAAGTGGCACAACTTCTGTAACAGACTCTTTAGGAAATGATATTCCTTTAGGGTCAGTTCTTTACTACGGTGACAGGGTGTTCAGATATGGTTTAGCAGGTGGTGTTGCATTAACAGCAGGAAAACTTGTTCAAACCATTGTTGGAACAAAAGCTGATCACCAAGATTTAGCACCAACAGCAGATGTCGCAGCAGGTGAGTATGAGATTTCAGTAGAAACAGCGGGAACTGACCTTACTTTGAACCAGTACGCAGGTGGTTATCTTTATGTAAATGATGCTGCTGGTGAAGGACAATGTTTAAAAATTAAGTCTAATCCAGTACATGATCATTCGGATGATCCTTCCGTTGTCATAACATGTCACGATGCGTTGGCTACAGCAATCACAAGTGCTGCATCTAAAGTTTCATTAATGTCAGACCCTTGGTCTGGACTTGTAGTTGCACCAGCAGCAGAAACAGGTGCAATAATGGGGTGCCCAGTAGTTGATATGGCGTTAAGTGCTTACGGTTGGTTCCAGACTTATGGGCCCGCCGCAGTATTAACCGAAGGAACCGTGGTTCTCGGACATAATGTAATGAGATCAGATACAACAGCCGGAGCAGTTGAACCTTCTTCTGGATCAACTCTTGATATCGTCGGTACGTGTATGCTGGTTGATGTAACCACTGATTACTCATTAATCAAACTAAACATATAAGTGTGGTAAATTATGTCAGGCTCTGATGTAAAAGCTGTCTTTATTACGGCAGATACACAAGCACTCGATGCTGATGGAATTTCTACCGCCGCCGCTGTTGGGGAAGATGCTGCTCTCACTATTGGAGGAGCTTTGGCTTCTGGAGGTTCCTGTACTTTTGACGCAGGTCGAGTAGTCACTATCCTGAGCGCAGGAGATGATTCCGGTATTTCGTTTACAGTAGCGGGGACAGACGTTAGCGGTGATTCCCAAACTGAGTCCATTACGGGAGCCAATGCAGGTACTGCCACGGGAAGCAAGTATTTTCTAACGGTTACGTCTATTACGGCGGTGGGTGATCCAGCAGGTAATGTCTCAGCAGGCATAAATGCGGCGGCTGGAGCCGTGATATTTGCCGGACGATCTCGGTTGGATGGTCTTTCTATTGTCTGTTCGGGGACAGCGGGGACATTGAGTTTTACTACCACGTCTCCCGCTGGTACGTCTCAACTGAAGGTTGGCTCCGTTGCTTCGGCTACGGCAACAAGGGATGTGACGATTCCGGACGAAGGATTACTTTTCACAGCCGGAATATTTGTCCAGTACACGGTTTCCACATTTGGCACAATGACGGTATTCCATGCTTAACAGGTGATCCATGCGCCCTATTTCTTCTTTCTATCCCGGATTGGAGCAGGAAATTTGTGGAGAAATCAGGGACTGGTCCCAACATGCACTCGAAGGTCCTAACGAGAAGTACGGTAGTTTGCCGGTATGCCCCTACGCAAAAAAGGCATGGGAAGAGGATAAAGTCGGCTTTTCCTTTAAATACGGGCCCAACTACCAACCCCTTTATACTCTAGTCTCTACTTTTGATGATGCCTATGATGTCATTATCTTGGTAGATTTGGCCTATGAGAAAGACCCTAAAAAATTCCATGAATACCTGCTTGATTTGAATAAAGCTGTTTCAAAAGAGTTTTTTATACAAAAAGATGTCTGGATAATGGGGTTTCATCCTGGGGATGATCCGAATGAAAACATAGATGACGGGACTTTTGAGCCGAGCGTGGATATGGAATATGCGATGATTTTTATCCAGCGATTATCCAAATTACAGGAATCAGCAGAGAAATTGAAGCATTCGGGGTATTATAGTCGTTACTTCGGGGACTATGAGACTCCCCACGTTTTTAAACTAAGGGCCAATTTTTACAATCAGTTAACAGGAGGCGCAGTTTATGGTAGCCAGACTAATTAAAGGTGCTGCAGCGGCGGCCAAAAATCGTGCTAAAGCGGCCAAAAATCGTGCTAAAGCGGCTGCAGATCGTGCGGCCAAAAAAGCGGCGGATGCTGCCAAAAAAGCGGCTACCTCTAAACCCGCCATAGCGGCTTATGGGGTAACAGGAGGCTATCAAGTAGGGACCGCTTCCACCCTTAAATCTAAAACATTTTCGCCACGTTCAAGAGTTAATCTTGGCAAAGGGTCCCCGGAATCTTCACCAGAATACGCGGCTAGAATAAGGAATATGCGTAGGGGCGGAAACGTAAACTAAAGAACAGGAGCTATTGATGGCTAGTAGAAAGGAAAAACTCGCGAAGGAAAAACTTGAAGAAGCAGCCAAAAAGAAGGCTGCTGCGAAAAAAGCTGCTGCTGCGAAAAAAGCTGCCAGTGAGGCTAAAGCTGCTGCTGCTAAAGCTGCCAGTAAGGCTAAAGCTGCTGCTGCTAAAGCTGCCAGTAAGGCTAAAGC
>Ga0208180_1001603_pt1 | contig 12810 bp, 10 predicted proteins | sample MalvireepMed_s16_FD_184241 | JGI IMG/M metagenome (GOLD analysis project Ga0208180, IMG submission 184241) | Marine viral communities from the Global Malaspina Expedition - Malaspina viral metaG DeepMed_s16 (SPAdes) (version 2) | ecosystem: Environmental > Aquatic > Marine > Oceanic | place...
CCGCCAAGTCATGCGTGGGTGATAGTACCAAGCGGCTCTCATACTCAAATAGCGGCTGATAGCTGATACCCTCAAGCGGTAAGTTACTGGTAGTAATCAATAAATCAATATCACCTTCCATCAGTAAATGATGCGGCTCAGGCTCAAAGCCAGTGGCAAAATCAAGCTCGACATCCGACCACTCGCGGCGATACTGGTTGAGTATCGGCATCAGCCAATCAAAGCAGCTGTGACATTCAGACGCTAAGCGCAGGCGACCGGCTTGCCCATGCGCTAAGCGCTTTAGATCGTTTTTGGTACGCGTGACTTGCGGCATGATATTATCCGCTAAGGCTAGCACAGCTTTACCTGCTGGGGTAAAGCTCAGCGGGCGCGTGCGGCGATTGACGAGGCTGATATCATAATAGTTTTCCAGCTCTTTGAGCTGATGGGATACCGCAGACGCCGTCACATGTAGCTCGTCAGCGGCGGCGGCTAGTGAGCCATGGGCTCTAAGCGCGGTTAAGGTATTGAGATGACGAAGCTCTAACATAAGATAACCTAAGCACTTGGGTGAGAAAAATTCATTATAAACAATCTATCGGTGAATTCCACTCAAATATTTTTGTCAAGTGCCTGTCATTAGCTAGCCTTCAATGTCTAGCGACGACGTAATAAGAGCTGCGAGATAATCACTAATACTAATGAAGCAGCTAGCAATAGCGTTCCGACAGCGTTGACCTCAGGTTTTAGTCCTGAGAAGCGTTAAAAAATTGCACTGCAATTTTAGCTTTGCAAGGGAAATTCTTTAAATAGAATTTCCAAGAAGCTTTTGTAAGGTTTTAAAGCTAGTCTAAAGGCGCCAGCCTACAACAGACCCTACTAACTTAACGCTTACGCAATAAGAGCTGCGACATAATCACTAATACTAATGAAGCAGCTAACAACAGCGTGCCGACGGCATTAACCTCAGGCTTAAGACCGACACGCACCATCGAATAAATCCGCAGCGGCAAAATCTCATAGCTAGGGCCAGTCACAAAGGTCGAGACCACCACATCATCGAGTGATAAGGTAAAAGCCAATAACCAACCGGCCATTACCGCAGGCAATATTACCGGAATCAGTACCGTACGGATCATCGTCGACTCAGATGCGCCCAAATCGCGCGCCGCCTCCATCAGCCGCTCATCTAAGCTGCTCAAACGCGCAAAGACAGTAATGACCACGAACGGCAGGCAAAAAGTAATATGCGCTATCAGTAAAGACACAAAGCCTAGCTGTAAGCCTATCAATAAAAATAGTGCCAGTAGTGAGATAGCTAGGACAATCTCAGGCGACATCATTAGTACAAACAATAGGCCATTTAATAGCCCTTTACCGCGAAAATCATAGCGATGTAGCGCCATAGCGGTCAAAGTACCGATCAAAGTAGAGACAGTCGCTGCGATGAGTCCTAAGACGATAGAGTGCCAAAAAGCATCGAGCATCGCTTGATTATTAAACAGCGACTCGTACCACTTTAGGCTAAAACCGCCCCAGTTATAGCCCGTCTTAGACTCATTAAAAGACATGACTACTAGGACAATAATGGGTAAATACAGCAGTAGATAGATTAAGCTTAGATAGCCCTTGGCAAACAAATTTCCTAGTTTTAGCGGTTTATTGGTTTTTGTCGAGGGTTGGTTCTTACTCATTGAGTTAGCAGAATTAGCAGACATCAGGCCACCTCATTGAAGTCAGTTTTGCCAATGCGTTTACTACTAGCGCGATAAGCTAAGAGTAATACCGCCATCGCAAGCGTCAATAGCACACTAGCCGCCGCGCCAAATGGCCAGTCGCGGGCATCTAAAAATTGATTTTTGATGATATTACCAACGAGTAGGTTGCGCGATCCGCCCAAGATATCAGCGACATAGAACATGCCCATTGCCGGTAGCAGCACGAGTAAGACACCGGAGATGATACCGGGCGTTGTAAGTGGCAACACTATGTGCCAAAAAGTCTGCCGCCTACTTGCACCCAAATCTTGTGACGCCAAGAGCATGTCATCACGCAAGTCAGTAAATACCGCGTACAACGGCAGCACCATAAAGGGGAAGAGGAGATAAGTTAGGCCAACGATCACCGCGCCTTGGGTGTAGAGCATATTGATAGGCGTCTCGATGATACCGATGGCAAGCAGTGCCTTATTAATAAGGCCATTCGTCGCTAGTAGCAGCTTGAGCGCATAGACCCGCACTAAGGAGTTGGTCCAAAACGGTAATATCAGCAGCAGCATAAGCAAAGGCTGCCAGCGCAGATGAACACGAGAGACCAGCCAAGCAAACGGATAACCGAGTAATAGGCACAGCACAGTAGTAATACCCGCCATCCATAACGAATGGGCAAACACCTCAAAATACAGCGGGTCAAGCAAGCGTAGATAGCTGTCAATAGTGACAGGTAAGCTGATAAAATCGCTCGTATCGCGTGTCAAAAAACTGACCGCAATGACTAAGATATTGGGCAGTAGCGCAAATATCAGCAGCCAGCCCCATATCAGCCATAAGGTAACCGTGCGAAAAGCGCCTTTACTAGTCAAGCTACTACCCGCCATTAGTCCATATCCTTTTGCATAGCGTTAGGGCCTCTCATAGTATCGGCGGTCACCGCTTCAGCGGCTGCATGATTGAAAGCCGCGTCATCAGCCGTACCATCGCTAGTAGAGGTGTCATTTGGTAATAGCCACTCCCAACCATCGACCCAAGAGACTTTTACCGCCTCATGCATTTTGTAATCAAAGCTTGGATCTTCTTCATCGAAGAACTCTGAGGCTTTAATGATATGGCCGTTTTCAAGCTCAATGATCGAGTCTAAAGTGCTACCTTTATAATTGCTTTCAATCACACGGCCTAGTAAGCCTGTATGCGTCTCATCTTTAGGATCATAAATCCGCAGATCCTCAGGTCGTAGTAGGAGGTTGACCTTGTCACCGACTTGCACGGCATTGGCAAAATCAGGACGGCGCAGATTGCGTAGATGAGGGGCGTCAGTTGTATGATCCTGCGCTTCACAGACCTCAACTTCGATACGGCCATTGGTGATCTGGCCATTGCGATCAGGCTGATCAGGATAGACGCCGTGTACTTTTGCTTCAAAGAGATTGGCCTCGCCGATGAATTTGGCGGTGAATAAATTGGCGGGGGTTTCATAAATCTCGATAGGCGTACCGATTTGTTGGAACGTGCCATCTTTCATCACCGCGATACGGTCTGACATCGATAGCGCCTCTTCTTGATCATGAGTGACAAAGACAAAGGTAATGCCAAGCTCGCGCTGCAAGCGCTTTAGCTCAGACTGCATTTGCAAACGCAGTTTGTGATCGAGCGCGGATAGTGGCTCGTCGAGCAAGAGTAGCTTGGGTCGATTGATTACGGCGCGCGCGATTGCCACGCGCTGCTGCTGACCACCAGACAGATCTTGCGGACGGCGATTGGCTAGATGCTCCATCTGCACCATAGCTAACATCTCACGCACGCGGGTTTGTATCTCCGCCTTAGGCACTTTTTTAATCTTTAGGCCATAAGCGACGTTTTGCGCGACTGTCATATGCGGAAATAAAGCGTACTGCTGAAATACAGTATTGACCGGACGCTTATCAGCGGGCAAACCTGCCATTTGCACACCATCGAGTTGAATCTTACCAACGCTTGGTTGCTCAAACCCTGCAATCAGACGCAGCAAGGTAGTTTTGCCGCAACCAGACGGCCCAAGCAGGGTCAAAAACTCGCCATGCTTGATGTCGAGCGTGATGTCCTTGAGGACTTCGGTCTGATCGTAAGACTTTTTGATACCTGTCAGTTGCAGTAGCGTCTTACCAGTAGCATCTGTGCTATTAGTCTGAGTGCTATCAGTCTGAGTGTTATTGGTTTGAGCAGTGGGCGCGGGCGAGTCAGTCATGAACGAAAGTCCTGATTATCCAAATCAATCTCATATATAGCGAGAGTCAAGTGCGGGTTATTATAACAAACCCGCTGCGCAAATAAGTGCAAGTTCAGTATCGATTGCAAGAGCTTGCTGGTTAGTCATTGTAATAAAAGAGCAAACCGCTCGTAACCATAAAAAGCAAATTTTCATTATTAATCGCTTTTTTATTGCTATACAATTATTACGATTACTGGTTGAATAAAGTCTTTACCAGTGACTACTTTATGATCTAAGTGAGCGGGTTTTGAAGCCTGTGCTCGTAGCCAATTATCTACCCATATCTACCCATATCTACCCAAAAGTTATTTAAGGATATCTTATGACAGCCGAGAACCGCCCAGCAACAGGCGCTGAAGCATTAGAGATGTTGAAGCAAGGTAACGCCCGCTACGTGGATAGTCTCACCAGTACCGATGAATATATGCAGCGTCGTCCAGAGTTGGTCAAAGATCAAAATCCATTAGCCATTATTTTGGGCTGCTCGGATGCACGAGTACCTGTTGAGATTGTCTTTGATCAAGGCTTGGGGGATTTGTTTGTCATACGTGTGGCGGGCAATGTGGTGGCGCCATCACAGATTGGCTCAATCGAATTTGCCGCCGAAGCCTTTGGCACACAGTTGGTGGTGGTCCTTGGACACTCAAAATGCGGCGCGGTCACGGCCTGCGTCGAGACCTTGATCAATCCTGAGCAGAACTATTCTCCTAATTTGCAATCGATCGTTGATCGCATTCGCCCAAGTGTCTATAACTTGCATGAGCTGGCAACGGCCAATGGTCAAGACGTCGATGCCGATGAGCTGGTTGATCGCTCTATCCGTGCCAATGTGCGTATGTCAGTGAGTCAGCTCAAACATGGATCGCGTGCACTAGAGGATTTGACTAACAGTGGTCAGCTACTTGTTGTCGGTGCTGAGTATGACCTAGAGACAGGTAAGGTGAGGTTCTTAGACAGCTAATATATATCTAAACATGAACATACTTTGTTCATATTCTTACAAAACCCTATCAAATATTTTGCCATTTTTTATTATGATGAAAGAGCCAAGCGAATTGCGATCATCGTGATTCGCTTATTTATAACTGCATTTTCTAAATTATATTGGGATAATTATGTCTACTCCATCTAGTAATAATAACGCAACCATCGCACAGCCTGCGAGCAGTATCAGTACAGATGGCGTCCAGTCAATCTCTACGCAAACGACAGGTTTTACGTTTAACCACACTATGCTACGCGTCAAAGATCCTGCCAAGTCATTGGCGTTTTATACTGGCGTGTTGGGTATGACACTGCTTGCGGTCAAAAAATTCCCTGATATGGAATTTGATCTGTATTTCTTGGCAAAGCTAACTGAGAGCGAGCGTGAGAACCTGCCTACTGGTGATGATTTAGAAATCTTTGCTTTCCGTCAGCGCGGTATCTTAGAGCTGACCCATAATTATGGCACTGAGACAAAAGCTGACTTTAGCTATCATGATGGCAACCAAGACCCTCAAGGCTTTGGGCATATCTGCTTTAGCGTACCGAACCTAGATGAAGCCATCGCTTGGTTTGATAAGAACGATGTTGAGTTCAAAAAACGTCCAGAAGATGGCAGCATGAAAAACATTGCCTTTATCAAGGATGTTGATGGCTACTGGATTGAAATCGTACAAGCTGATTTGATGTCATAACTGGCAAAACAGTAGTGAGATGTTCATTTATTTATCCCCTTAAACGCGCGCTAAGACAGCAATAGGAGCAACCCTTTATGCCCACCCCCGACGTGAGTCGCCTATCGAACACGCTAACCGATGGTGTAACCATCTATCAACAAGTGGTCTATACCACGCAAGACTTGGCAAGTGGCTTTATTGAGCGCATTCCATATTTTGTAGCGGCGCTCATTGTGTTGGGGATTTTTTGGCTGTTGTCGATTATTTTCAAAAAAGTCGTGCATAAAACCTTAGGCGCGCGCGTGCGTCATCAGAACTTAGTAAAAGTGTTTCAGCGCATAGGCGGGGCACTTATTCTGTTTATTGGCTTTATGATCGCCATGGTTGTCGCTATTCCAGGATTTACACCAGCCAAATTAATCGGCGCGCTGGGTATTGGTTCGGTGGCGATTGGTTTTGCCTTCAAAGACATCTTCCAAAACCTGCTCTCTGGTATTTTATTGCTGATCTCAGAGCCGTTTCGTATTGGTGATCAGATTGTCTCAGGCGACTACGAAGGCACCGTTGAAGACATTAAGATTCGTGCAACGACGATTAGAACCTATGATGGTCGGCAAGTAGTGATTCCAAACTCGGAGCTGTATACCTCGGCATTAACCGTCAATACCGCCTACAAACAGCGCCGCTTGCAAGTGGCGGTCGGTATTGGTTATGAGGATGATATCGAAACAGCAAAAGCTGAGATTCTACAAGCTTTGGATAAAGTTGATAGCGTATCGAGAAAAGCGACGCCAAGCGTAATTGCGACAGGGTTTGGCGGTTCTTCTATGGATCTGACAGTACGTTGGTTTATTGATAACGGCACTCAGGCTAATAAAGTCGCTTCTATTCATCAAGTCATTGTAGAAGTCAAAAAAGCGCTGGATGCAGCCGGTATCAATATTCCTTTCCCTATACGTACAATAGATTTGAGCGATCCTTCAGTGAAATCTATTGTTAAGCAGATAAATAAGCAGCAAGATGACAATGTTAATGATGATGATAATGCCAAAAAAGCAGAGACAGAGTAATTTGCTTAGAGCGTTATTTCAAAGAGCTGTCTTCACGTGATGTTTTTTGAGCAATAAAAAACCGCTATATCATCTGATATAGCGGTTTTATTTTCTGCTCTTAGCAGTAACGGATCGTCAGTCTTTAATCTTAGTCAGTTTTGACTTTAAAGTCGGTATGACATGACTTACAGCTAGCGCCTACTTTTTTAAAGGCAGGTGCAAAGTCATCGACGCTAGAGGCGCTCTGAGCGGCGTTATTCAATTCAGCGGTCACTTGTTGAAATTTCTCTGACTCAGCGACAAAGCTTGCATTATCGCTCCAAACGGCTTCGGTCGCATTACCAATGGCTTCTTGGTTTTCAAAATGTGCCCAAGGGTTTTGTGACGCTTCTGCCAAAAATGAGGTTTGGTCTTTTAAAAGCTCTGCATCAAAGGTATCTGGCGCTTTTACCATATCGCCTATAATACCCATCGCATCACCATAATCTTTCATAATATCTTGACGGGCTTTTACGTCGGGATCTACAGGGTCGCTACAAGCGGTTATGCTCAAGGCGACAGACATCAAAGCGATGCCAAAGATAGATTTTAGCGGGGTTTTGCGGTGAAGGGATAGCATATGCAAACTTCCTTATTTAATGGCTATTAAGTTAGGCGCATTATCTCATGCTTTGCCTAAATAGTGGCTGTTGTTAAAGGGTGATTCTCAACTAAAAAAAAGTAGTACAAATTAAAAGTATGATAAAAGCACCCTTATTTTTTATACTTATTGCCCTAAATATATAGGGTGCAGCGATGAGTTGTGTAGAGTATTTGTGTAATTGATCCGTTATAAAGGCTCTGTAACGATAAAGGTCAGCTATAAAAGCTGACCTAAAAGTGAGTCTTCACGTATAGCGGACTATACTGCTGATTACCATATTCACTGTCAATAGCATCGCGCTATAAACTGTACCATAAGTAGTGTATAAAACACTTGTCGGTAAAAGCAGCGTTCATTGTATCGTCAAAAGCTATAAATTCAACCAATCACGCGGCTTCAAATAATAATCAGTCAGCTCAAACTCAGCCGTGCCGGGGCTTGGCTCAAAACGATAGTGCCAACTGGCAAGCGGCGGCATACTCACTAAGATAGACTCAATACGGCCGTTGCTCTGTAGGCCAAATAGCGTACCACGATCATAAACTAAGTTATATTCGACGTAGCGACCGCGGCGATAGAGCTGAAATTGGCGCTGCTCATCGGTAAAGGGCGTGTCTTGACGCCGCTCAAAAATAGGCAAGATACCATCGAGATAGCCGTTGCTGACGGCTTTCATAAAGTCAAAGCATCTCTCAAAATCCCAGCCGCGACTCTCAAAGTTGACATCGTCATAGAACAGCCCGCCAATACCGCGCTGCTCATCACGATGACGCAGATGGAAGTACTCATCACACCACTGCTTAAAGTCAGGGTAGACAGTATCGCCAAAAGGCGCGCACAGATCGTGACAGACCTGATGCCAGTGTACACAGTCAGCAAGCACCGGATAAAACGGCGTCAGATCAAAGCCGCCACCGAACCACCAAATCGGATCTTCGCCTTCGGCCTCAGCGACAAACAGACGCACATTTGCGTGGCTGGTTGGGACATTTGGGTTTTTGGGATGTACCACTAAGGAGACGCCCATCGCTTGCGCACGGCGACCAGCAATATTAGGATGGCGCGCGGTCGCTGAGGCTGGCAGATTATGCACGTGAATATGGCTAAACATCACGCCTGCTTTTTCGATAACCTCACCATCTGCCAAAATACAAGAGCGGCCGCCGCCACCTTCAGGACGCTCCCAATCATCTGGAACAAAAGTAGCAGTGCCGCCACCCTTACGCTCTTGCGCTTCTAACGCTTGGCAAATACGTGCTTGCAAATCGACCAAAAACGCGCGGACGCGAGCGATGTCATTATCGTTTGGTATGGCAGGGTTTGCCGCATCTGCTTGTGCCTGAGCGACGTTTTTGTCTATGACGTTTTGGTCTATATTGGTATTAGCTGTATCTGGAATACTCATAACATATCTATTTATTTAGGTGTATGGCAGTATTAAAGTCTTTGTCGAGCAAATGCCCCATGCGGTCGCGTTTGGTGGCGAGGTAATCCGCATTCATATCGTTGACACCCACCAGCAAAGGCACGCGCTCCACCACATTGACACCGTGTTCGGTCAAATAGGCGACTTTATCTGGGTTGTTGGTGATGAGCCGTACCGCATCGACGCCGACATGGGCGAGCATGGGGCCACACATATCATAAATGCGCGCATCTGCGGGCAAGCCTAACATTAAATTGGCATCTAAAGTATCATGGCCCTGATCTTGTAGCGCGTAAGCACGTATCTTATTGGTCAAACCAATACCGCGGCCTTCTTGACGCAAATACAAAATCGCACCGCAACCTGACTCTTGGATGGCTTGCATGGCAGTATTGAGCTGTGGTCCGCAGTCACACTTTAATGAGCTAAACGCATCGCCTGTTAGGCACTCAGAATGAATCCGAACCAGCGGAATTGGTCTTTGCGACGACGTGTCATCTGAGTTAGGTGCTGTCATTGTGCCTGTCATTTGATCGACCACAGACAGACCGACGGTCAGCATGACATGCTCTTGACCATCTTCATTCTCAAAGATATGAATATCAAACTCGCCATGACGAGTGGGTAGTTTGGCACTAGTGATAAATTGATATGACATTACTGTCCTGCATAAGCCTATAATCGTGGCGGTGAAGGGTTTGTGATAATGCTATTAAACCCGCGATAACATTCTAGCCTGAACGGTAAGGCCAAGATGATAGCAGTATAACCCTTTCATAAAGAACGCGTGCTTATTGTATTTATTATAAAAACACACAAAGTTCACAGACGACGCACGATGATTAAAGCGACAATTAAAAAAAAATGCTATTATGCCATACTATTTTAACAGATACAGTGACAAGTCTTTGTGCTCAGGCTACTGCATCGTCAACATTGCTTGCTATAAATGCAAAGTAATGGGGTATGCTATCAGCGCGTGGCGAGACGGTAATGAGTGTATTAGGTCGATGTCGATAGCCACTGAGATAGCGCCTTCATCGCTTAATTGTGTTTTATACCGCTCGCAGAGTCACTTGTAACATATATAATATAACAGTATGGTAAGGCGATGCCTTGTCAGCAGATTGGTAGGTATAGTACGGTTTATGCAGCAATCCCCTCATTCCTCACAGTCTTATTTATCAGCTGATTCGTCTACGTTACCAGCTTCTCATTCGACTACGCCCGTATCCGCATTGCAGCAAACTTATGTGCAGATTCCGCGTGTGCGTCCAAGCACGCCACTGCTCGATGCTATTGACTCGCCCAAAGACATTAAATCATTAAACACAGCAGAGCTGATAACCTTAGCCGATGAGCTACGGCTGTTTTTGTTGTATTCAGCTGGACAAAGCGGCGGTCATTTCGGTGCCAATCTAGGCGTCATTGAGCTGACTATCGTGCTGCACTATTTATTAGACACGCCAAGCGACCAGATCGTGTGGGATGTGGGGCATCAAGCTTATGCTCATAAAGTCCTGACTGGCCGCCGTGAGCAGCTACATAGTATTCGGTCAAAAGATGGGCTAACTGCATTTCCTGAGCGCGTAGAGTCCGTATATGACACCTTTGGCGTTGGACATTCCTCTACATCGATTTCAGCCGGTTTAGGTATGAGCTTGGCGCTGCGTTACCAAGGCCTTGAGCAGACCGTCGCTTGTGTGATTGGTGATGGGGCGATGACGGGCGGTATGGCTTTTGAGGCGATGAATGATGCCGTACAACAAGATGCTAACTTGCTGGTCGTCTTAAATGATAATGATATGTCGATCTCTTGCTCTATTGGCGGATTTTCGCGTCATTTAGCGATGCTCTGGGAGTCGGGCTATCAAGTCGATATCTCAGATGCTGGCGAGCCTATTTTATGCCATCGCCCTTATATGCAAGGCTTTGATCGCCGTAAACGCCACAAAGAGCATCGTGACGTGCCGGTGATAGAAGACAATTTATTTAAAGCGATAGGCTTTACTTATTTTGGCCCTTTTGATGGTCATAATATCCCTGAACTGGTGCGTGTGTTATCACTGGCCAAGCAAGTGCCAGGCCCAGTACTGGTGCATATCTATACCACTAAAGGCAAAGGCTTTGCGCCAGCGGAAGCGGATCCTGTGGGTTATCACGCTATTAGCAAACTGCCTGTTGAAACCAGTGCTAAGACCGATGCTACGCAAAATAATAGCACCAATAGCCAACAAACTCATAGCGAAGACGCTTGTCGCGAAGAAACTCATAGCGAAGAAAAAAGTGCTGAACAAGCGCCTATTATTAATTGTGCCGCTACTTCTGCCTTAAAGTATTCGCAAGTTTTTGGACAGTTTTTGTGCGATAAAGCCGCTACCGATGAGCGTCTGCTGGCTATCACGCCGGCGATGGAGGAAGGTTCAGGCATGACTGACTTTGCGCGTCAGTTCCCAGAGCGATTTTTTGATGTGGCTATTGCCGAGCAGCATGCCGTCACTTTGGCTGCGGGTATGGCAACGCAAGACGTCAAACCGATCGTCGCTATCTATTCAACTTTTTTGCAGCGCGGCTATGATCAACTGATACACGACGTGGCACTACAAGATCTCGATGTTACCTTTGCTATCGATAGAGCTGGACTTGTCGGTGAAGATGGCGCGACTCATGCTGGAGTCTTTGATTTTGCGTTTTTACGCTGCGTACCCAACATAATAATCGCCGCGCCAAAAGACGAAAACGAGTGTTATCAGTTATTGAACACTTGTTATGAGTATAAAGGTGCCGCTGCAGTCCGTTATCCACGAGGAAATGGCATTGGTGCGGTCATCGAGCGCCCGCTGCAGCAATATAAAGTCGGGCAGGCGGTGGTAGAGTCTGTACTCGGAGATGATAATGCGCCCACTAAGCTTACGATTTTGGCTTTTGGTACTATGGTCGCGACAGCGCAAGAGGCCGCAGTCCGCATCATGGATCAAAGCCATAGCAGCGATGATACGCTACAAGTACAAGTGGTCAATATGCGCTGGGTCAAACCTTTAGATAGCGAGCTGATTGAGTCAATACTTGCGCAAGGAGTGACTCATATCGCAACTTTAGAGGAGCATATGCTTATGGGCGGCGCCGGCAGTGCGGTTAATGAGTATCTGCTTAATGACTCTGCCGCTTTTAGACAGCAGCGGCCTTTACTGCGCAACATTGGGATTACCGATCGGTTTATCGCTCATGGCTCGCAAGCTGAGCAGTGGGCTGATAGTGGTCTAGATGTCATGGGAGTCGTCAAGCAGCTCCAGCAGCTTTTATCATAGAGTTTTTATCTCTAAGTTTTTTTCAGTATTTTTTTTCTTCAATTTTTACATATTATTTTATCACTCAAGTAAATAGGTTATTTATGGAACCCATGGTCGTTATCGCAGCGCGTGCTGCCGAAAAAGTCGGTAAAGAGATACTATACGCGCATCAAAACCGTCACAAAGTCGAGCTAGATACTGAGTCAAAAGGGCTCGATGGTTTAGTGACTCGTATCGACCGCTATAGCGAAGAGTTAACGATTGCCACGCTCAAAGCCAGCTATCCTGACCACTCGTTTTTAGGTGAAGAGTTTGGCAGGCAAGACGGCCGCGGCGAAGATGCGGACTGGTGCTGGATTATCGATCCGTTAGATGGCACTAAGAACTTTGTCCACGGTGTACCGCAGTTTTGTGTGTCTATCGCTGTGCAGTACAAAGGCGTCACTGAGCATGGCGTCGTTTACGACCCAGTACGTGATGAGATGTTTTCAGCCAGCCGAGGCAAAGGTGCGCGTTTGAACAACCGCCGCATGCAAGTCACCGATCGCAAAACCTTAGAGGGCGGTCTATTCACTACCGGTCATCCTTTAGAGCGTCATCGTAACGGCGAAGTCGTCTCTTATGCCAAACAGCACTTTGAGAGCTTACAAAAAATCTCTGAGGCGGGCGGGCAAGTACGCCGTCTAGGCTCAGCGGCGCTAGATTTGTGCTACGTAGCTGCCGGTCGTTTTGATGGCTATTTTGAGATGTCTATCAAGCCTTGGGATATCGCTGCAGGCGAGCTGATTGTCAC
>Ga0208180_1001612_pt1 | contig 12750 bp, 11 predicted proteins | sample MalvireepMed_s16_FD_184241 | JGI IMG/M metagenome (GOLD analysis project Ga0208180, IMG submission 184241) | Marine viral communities from the Global Malaspina Expedition - Malaspina viral metaG DeepMed_s16 (SPAdes) (version 2) | ecosystem: Environmental > Aquatic > Marine > Oceanic | place...
CTCTCCTAGTCATACCTACTCCTTGCAGAGCAGCCAGTCTTTGCATTTGTGATTCTTCAGCTTGTCTTGACATACCAGCCATTCCCTGAAGTGCTTGTTGTCTTAACGCTCTGCTTCGTTGATCAGCTCCCAATCCTTCAAGACCTAATTCAGCTTTAGCCAAACGAGCTTGTCGATCTTGCAGGAAGCGATTGTAGGCATCTTCATAACCAGCCGCCTGTCCTCTAGCTTGTATATCTCCTAATTGTTGAGATAATTGTCTGCTCATACCCAACTCTTGTTGTCCGTGTCGATAACCACCAAAAGCACCTGCTTGAGCAGCTCTAGATTGCATTTTTTCTAATTGCATTGCAGCATCACGAGCCGCTTCACGTTTCTGTACATCCACGACATTTTGCGTATAAGGAGACATATATGAAGCTGCTATATCTGAAGTAAATTCTCCTGGATCAAAACCCTCTGCTATACCCATACCATATGGAGATGTTCTTACGCCTTCATCAGCGTAACCTTTAGTGGCATATTGTTCTTGAGCACTGGGACCACCTGCTCCGTAGCCACCCATTCTACTCATTGCTACCTGTTCTTCAGGAGTAAATCCTGCTAAACGCTGACCTGAATACGGGGTATATCCCCCTAAACTTTCATGTTGAGCACGAGATGCCATCGATTTAGCATACGGCTCAAAATACTCAGGTAATGTTGTTGTGTAACTGGTAGTAGTTCCAGTTTGGGTTGTATCCCCTCCGCCTCTACTCATAATTAAACCTCTTTTCAAATACTGTATAAGACCTGTCGAAACCTTTCTCTTTTAGCCAATGCCAGAAACCTGCACGACCAATGGCTTCAATCCCGATACATCCGTTATCTTTCGCCCAATTTTCCATCTTTTCTATACCCTCCCATACCCAACTTTCCATATTCTCTCCGCCAAGAAATTCTATGGAAAGCATTCTGGTATTTGGATAATCTATAAATGAAGTCGTTGCACAACCAATCATATGAAAAGGCTCTGGCTCATAGCATATCCACAAATGTTGTTGGTTGTTATAAATCTTTTGTCGTAAATTCTCTAGTGTCCACCTACCATGAGAACGTATGGTGGCTCGTTTTAAATGTCGGGAACAGTCTTCCCAACACGAATCCACAGCTTCTGGAGGTACAATGGAAATCTCAAAATAGTCTGAAACATTATCAGGATAAATATTATTTCTAGAAATATTTTCTCTCAACATTATATTTTACCTCCTTTCCACGCTAGATATTGATTCATGGAAGGCGGTTGTTCCTCTTGTCCGTATTTAAACTGACGCATCTCATCCACCGATGGTAAGGGTTCAGTGCCATGCATAATACGCTCTGCTCCTGCATCGGTATTGCCGTCACCTGCCATTGCTACATAATCTGCGGGTAATACAACTTCTCCTGGAGAAGCAGCTAATTGATTACCTGTATTACCTATAGGTCCCATCATCGTGTCATCCATACCACCACCTGCTCCTTGCAATAAACCTTGGGTCTGTACGGGTCCACCTGCTGCTCCCTCTAATACCTGTTGTCTAAAAGCTTCAAAAGCTTCGGGACCAAACATTACAATAAAAGCCTGTATAGCAGCATCAGGATCAGGATGCTCACCTAAAATTGCGGCTTGTGCTTCCATTATTATTTGCTCTTCATTTGGCTGTCCCTGTGGCTGTCCTTGTGGTAAAGCCATTCCTTCTTGGGCACTATAGGTATCTTGCATAACATGACTACGCATAGCGTCATCTTCATCTTCAAATTCAATAATATTCATATTACCGAATCTAGCTAGATTCCCCCCACCAGCTTTTCTGGATTTTATTTGACCTCCAATAAATCTTTCTTGAGTTTCCTCTTCGCCTGTTCCTCCTGTTTCTGATTCATCGGAAATATTAGCAGGATCATCCTCAGGATCAGTCCATTCATATTCATAACTAGGAGGATTAGACCAAGGGAAATAATTCCACTCAGGATCGACACCACCTCTATAACCTAACGGAGTTGGTAAAGTTGATAAAGACGTAGTCGCTGGTCCTTCTGGGTCTACAAGTGCAGGAAATTGTTCTCCGTATTCAGGCATACCAACAGGTATTCCTGAAATTCCTTCCACTCCACGCCTAGACACTTCATCCAGATAAGTTAAGTATTCATCAACAGTCATACCTGCTCGTAGTGCTCCAGGTCCATAAGTTTGAGCTAAATCTTCTGGAGTGTAACCCTGTCCAAAGTAACCCTCATAATCATACCTAGGAGATTCTGCAGGAGTAGTCCAACCTTCAGGTAAACCTCCAGCAACCCATCCTTGAGGAGCAGTCCAACCACCCGTAGGTGCATTAAAAGTCTCACCCGTAGTAGGATTATGAAACGGAGTGAAAACCTGTGTAGCTGCCTCTTCATCTGTTGGAGGAATAAAGCCTAACCATGTAATCGCATCTTGTACAGAAGCTGTAGAAGGAGGTGGTTGTCCCCCCTGATCAGGCATAAAACCAATCGTTTCTAAATAGTTTTGATACTGCTCTGGACTCATGCCTGCAGCATAAGCTTTAGCATCATAACCTCTATGGGTTAAGTCTGATGCACCAATATCTGCACCAACAGGAGTAATAGAAGGGTCTATCCACTCTGTTCCATCCCACATAAAAGTAATAGGAATATCAGGTCTAGTCCATCCTACTCCATCCCATTCCCAACCAGTATCAGGATTAATATCACCTACATTAAATGAAGGTTCTGGTTCAATTGGATTACCATCTGCATCCCACAAACCAGAATCAATAGCTTCTTGTAAAGTATTAAAGCCTTCATCTATCCACCAACCTCCTGTATCTGAAACTACAGGAGTACCATCTGCATTCCACAGACCAGAATCAATAGCTTCTTGTAGAGTATTAAAACCTTCAGTTACCCACCAGTCTTCTGGTGGTGTAATTGGATTACCATCTGCATCCCATAAACCAGAATCAACAGCCGCTTGTAAAGTGTCATAACCTTCTGTAATCCACCAGTCTACTGTAGGCTCAATAGGATTCCCATCTGCATCCCACAGACCTGTAGCAAGAGCATCTTGTAAAGTAGCGAAACCTTCAGTAATCCACCAATCTTCTATACCTGTATCTGGAGTTATAGGATTTCCGCTTGCATCCCATAAACCTGAATTAACAGCATCTTGTAAAGAACTAAAACCTTCAGTTACCCACCAGTCTTCTGTAGTATCTTCAGGCATTGCAACAGGATCACCATCGTCATCAAATACTATATTTCCATCCTCATCGAGTAGAAAATTCCCAGAAGCTATCGCATCTTCTAAAGAAGCATAATTGTAATCAGTTTCCCACCATTGTGGTGTTGTTGTTACAGGAGGATCATCTGGTAAAACTGATTCTGTAGCATCTTCAGATACAGTAGGCTGTGGTTCATCTTGATAGGGATCATCTATATCAATATAAGGTTGAGCAATTGCCTTCCCATCTGCATCCCATAAACCAGAAGCAAGAGCATCATCTAAAGAGGTATAACCTTTGATTGTCCACCAGTCTTCATCATCTATAACTTCATCATCTATAACTTCATCGTCTACAATCGAAACAGGCATTGGAGTAGGATTTCCATATTCGTCATATACTGGATTTCCAAACTCATCGAGTAGATAGTTATTAGAAGCAACAGCATCATCATAAGTAGCATACCCTTCTTTTCTCCACCATTCTGGAACTACTGTATCCACTACTGTCTCTGATATAGGCAGATAAGTATCAAGTTCAGAATCATATTCAAATTGACCTGAACCGATAGCGTCTAGTTCGGAATAATAACCATAATCAGTCCACCAACCTGTTTCTACAATTTCTTCATCACCTTCCGTTTCTACAATTTCTTCATCACCTTCCGTTTCTACAAGTTCATCTTCTTCGTCTTCTTCCGTTTCAAAAGTCTCTACAATCTCTTCAGGCATTGCGATAGGATTACCATCTACGTCATACATTATATTTCCATCCTCATCGAGTAGATAAAGTCCAGAAAGTGCTGCAGCCTCTTCAGAAGGATAATCCCCTTCCCACCATTGTGGTACTGTTGTTACAGGTGGAATATCGGGTAAAGTTGATTCTGTAGCGTCTTCAGATACAGTAAGTTGTGGTTCATCAAAATAGGGATTAGGATTGTTTATATCAATATAAGGTTCTTCTTCTATATACGGAGGTAAGCTTTCATCAGCTTGTACTGTTTCATCTACTTGAGAACGTCTTATTAATTCCTGAATCCTTTCCCAATTGATTTCGGGTGTTCCTGTTTCTAATATACCTTGTGTAATTGCAGCATCAGGTCCTGTTGTTACAGGAGGAGTTGTATCTACAATCTCTTCAGTAACATCAGGAGTTGTATCTACAATCTCTTCAGTAACATCAGGAGTTGTATCTACAATCTCTTCAGTAACATCAGGAGTTGTATCTACAATCTCTTCAGTAACATCAGGAGTTGTATCTACAATCTCTTCAGTAACATCAGGAGTTGTATCTACAATCTCTTCAGTAACATCAGGAGTTGTATCTACAATCTCTTCAGTAACATCAGGAGTTGTATCTACAATCTCTTCAGTAACATCAGGAGTTGTATCTACAATCTCTTCAGGCATTGGAGTAGGATTTCCTTCTACATCGTATATTATATTTCCTTCTGCATCGAGCATATAAAGTCCAGAAGCTGCAGCTTCCTCTTCAGAACTGAAACCCATTATTTCCCACCATTGTGGTACTGTTGTTACAGGTGGAATATCTGTGGATGCTGGTAATTCGGATGCTGTAGATACAGTAGGTTGTGCTTCACCTCCCGCATATGGATTAGGATTATTTACATCAATATAAGGAGTCGTATTAACTGGTTCAACTGGTTCAACTGTATAAAGTGGTTCTTTTGGAAGATATTGTTGTTTTAATAAAGCAGGATTAATATTTCCTAATAGAGTAGGATTGAGGGCACCTATACCCATACCCATACCACTTGGTAATCCTCCAAAACCTGCTTGTGCCCGTATTACTCCGCCTTGTGCTCCGTAACGAGGTTTGGTGCCGTAATAAGCACTGCTGGGTGGTGGTCTCTCTCGTGCTCCATATAAAAGTCCTGCATATTTCTCTTTTTTCTTTCTTTCATCTTCTTCTTTTTTTGCAGCTTGTGCATCCATGTAATATTCTTGTTCTAAACCAACTCCGCCCAAGGTAAGCGGAAGCATGACATCGTATTCCATACCTGCTTCAAGTATATTTTTAGGTGATGCATTTTCCCAAGCTCTACTTGTGAGAGACTGTTTATCCAAATAATCCTTCATAAAAGGACCAGTTTTTGTTGCTGCACCTGTTACTGGGTCGATTCCCGCTAATACATTTTCCCTAACACTCGCACCTCCGAAACCACCCGTAGCAGGATCGAATGCTTTATAGCCTCTAGCACCTACATTAGATAGCATATCTGCAGATATACCTGCTTCTTTAAATGGGTCTAAACCTCCTAATCTAGCAGTATAGGCATCTATTGCAGTGGGTGAGTCTAAACCAGTTAATTGACTTTGAAGTGCTAATCTCTCTGTCGTTGGCACTGTTGACCAATCCACTCCTGCTCCACTTATATAATCAGTTATTTCTTGTCCACCTGCTTGTGCTGCTAATGGATCAGCTACTTCAGTAACTTTATCTGCTATTACAGATTCAGTCCCTGCCAACTTATTCATCATATTACCTGCAGCCATTCCTGTTAGAGCACCATACATTCCTTTCTCTATATCACCGCTTTCTGCCCAAGTAGCCAAGCCACTACCGATTGCACTGGCTGTGGCTCCACTCAATCCAGTCGCACCTATAAGTCCTCCCAGACCTCCTGCAAATTGCCCTGCTAAAGCAGTAGTGCCCAACCAAGACCCCAGTAAAGGTGCCAAGAATGGTAGGAATGCTTCAGGTTGACCTGTTTGTGGGTTTGTCGTTAGTCCTGTTCCCGACATGGCTGCCAAACCCTGTACTTCCTGAGGATTCATGTGAACCAACATAGAATCACCAAAACGACCTTGATCGGCTACGTTTTGTACTTGTCTTTCTAGGTCTCTTGGTGGCATATCTATCTGTCCACCATGTGCTGCCCTTATACGCATAAGTCCACCTCTAGTCATATTTATTCCTTTGTTAATCATTTGTTGTTTCCACTCCAAATACATTAAAACTCATATCTACCGCACTGGCATAAACCTTTAAAACATCCGTCTGGTTTAAGGTAATGCCTATTACTATTGTTAAAGAATCATTGGCAGCAACTGATTTATCGTAATATAAGTACTGCTTATCATCGGCACTAGCACCAGCCACATGCACACTTAATCTAAACGTAATAGCGGAACCTGTTCTGTTAGCTACCACAATAGAGCTTATCGTAGTTACTGTCGCATCGGGTACAGTATATAAGGTTGTTACAGTCGTAGCAGCAGTGTCTACTTGACCTAAAACCTTTAGTACATCAGCCACCTTTAGCTCCCATTAAAAGAAATTGATGCCTTCTGAATGCCAGAGAAGAAAACTTTGTTTTCATTTTTTCTACCTGCAGAGCGTCATTATTCATCTCAGTATGAATCTGAGTAAGTGTTTGCCTAAATAAATTCTCATCCCCCTGATTGTATTCGGCAGGGGGTAAATTTAATGTTCTCGCTCCTCTTCCTGCCATTATCTTCTTCCGTCTGATCTTAATCCAAAACGCATATCGCCAAGTCTCCACCCCATATCTAGATTGGAACTTTCTATTCTTACGACAGTTTGCCTTGCTCTACCCCTAATAAAAGCCTGTTGAGTTGAATTAGTTATGGTTGATGTAGACATAGTAGATAAGGAATCAAAAGGATAATCCCTGCCCTTTATCGAAACACTAACCTCTTGAGTACCCGTTCCTGAAAAAGCCAAGTCTGGTATTATTCTATCAATAAATATAAATCGCTCTCCAATATCATCTAAATCAATATCACCTGATTCTATATAAGCCGTCATGGCAGCACCATCATCGTTTTTTGTAAACTCATGGTTGTATAGATACTTGACTGTATTACCTGCTGCAACGGGTGTATTTCTTGTTGGAGCTTCACTCCAAGCCGTTCTTACCATCGAACCCACTGACCACACATTTTCTTTGTAATTATAAATAACGTAACGATCTATTTCATCGGAAGAAGAAGATGGATAAAACCACCATACTTCTGAAAAATCTGCATTTGCTCCACCGAAAACTTTATAAGTTTGACCTAGATTTATATCACTAAATATATAGTCCAAAACAGTGCAATCTAAGATATGGTGAGCACCATCGTAGTACCAAAAATTACCACGATCCATCCAAAATATACGACTAGCTTCATTAACGGCAGCATTTGGTCCTATAAGGGAGGGACCTTCAGTTATCTGCCTAAAAGTAAATACAAAATCTCCACCTACATACTGCATCGAATGCATTCCTGCGTCAGTCCATATTATAATTTCACCTCTGGCTTTTGCGGCACCGACTATTTTTGATCCAGAACTAATTCTTTGCCCACCTGCACTATTAGTAGCCGTAGGAGTCCAATCCACTGCACTACTAGCCGTTGACCATCTAATTAGCATCTGATCTTGAGTAGTGGACCCAACTGGGTTAGAACCAAAAGCAATAACATGCCTAGCTTCTTCTGAAACCATAATTTGATTCACTAAAGTAGGCGTATCACTGGCACCACTAACAGCACTTAAAGCAATTGCTCTTGTGGTAACAAGAGCACTAGAATCCCAATAAAAAACCCCTCCTGATGCATTATCTGCCCTCGGTGCTAGTATTAAATCCTCACCATAATTATCGTGTGTCCAAAGTCTTAAATTAGCAGAAGTAACAGTAGTATCAACGCTACTACCCCAAGTTGATCTACCCCATGTTCCTGCACCCCAACCAGTACCAGGAACGTAAGTATCCAAGCCTGTATTTATTTGATATGTACCGACTACACTACTGCCACCATTACCACTGTCACTGCTATTAGCTGTTACTTCATCTCCATCGGTATCTTTGGCTTCTATCGTGTAAGTATTGGTACCAGACACTGTAACAATTTGATATTCCTGATTTAAAACTGCAGCAATAATATTGCCGCCTAATGAAGCAGCTCCACTAAAAGTAACGAAATCATTTTCTAAGGCTCCATGATTATTATCAGTAATAGTTACTGTAGAAGAACCATCAGTAGCCGCAAAGGTTACATCCCCTGCAGAAGTAGTGGCTCTAATAGGAGTTACATCATGGTATTGTGCTCCCAACTCTATGTAGTACTTTAGGTTAGTTCCTACCCCCATGTAATCAGTTCCTACCAAATCCTGCCAATTATGAAGTCCCCTACAAGACCCCAAAAAAGTGTCATTTGAAATCCTTTGCCAACCGCCAATCTTTTCAGGTTTACCACCCCTGAATCTCATCTTGTCCGAATCATACCAAGCGTTATTGTCGGAATACTGAGTACCTTCCTTATAAACTCCTGGATTAAATTTAAACTTGGCTAATGGCATTATGCTTTCCTTCTCCCGCTTCGTTTTTTGTTGTTGCTTCTGTTTTTACCGCTTGCAACAATTTTTAAATTGCTCGGTGCATTATTGCGTGGGTTACCATCTTTATGGTGTACATCCTGACCTTTCTTTACCTTTCCTGCCTTTTTCATTGCATAATTGGCTCGATTACGACCCATTCTATTCTTGACCTGTTCAGGCTTGCTGTGAAAGTCTTTGTATTCCTTTTCGTAATCCCTAGTTCTTTTATACGTCATGTAACATCCTGTCTCTAAGTCTTTTTGCTCGATCTCCTACTTGCGTAGCCCATTTTGAATCCATCATCTCTTTAGCAGCACGTTCCCAATCCGAAACTTGCATAGCATGAATAAAGTTTTTAAATTTACTTAAACGTGGATGACCAAGGTTGAAACACATATTGGCTACTATTCTTTGACGATTATCGTCAAGACTTCGCCACCAAGGTTCTTTCATATCCAATTCTTGGCAAACAATTTCTATGTCATTATCTAAACATTCCCTAATTCTTTGCTCAGAAATAGGAGTACCTACTGGTTTTCCGTACTCTTCATCTTTTTTAGTTATTAAATGTCCTACTCCTAAAGTCTCATAACCAAGATGATCTAAATAGATTTCATATTCAAATCCTTCATCAGCAATAAGCTCTTTCATTAGTTTCTCTTTATCCATCATCTTCTTCCTCATCATCAAGACTTCTGTAATACTCAACAATCGCCAAAATATCTCTCGTATAACGCTTAATTTCTGCCATATTATTACTAATATTTTCATAATCTTTAGTGGTAAGAGCATAATATGCTTGTCTTGGAGCCTTTCCTTCTTCTACTAGCTGTAGGTATTCTTTTAGAATTTCTGGTGTTAGTATCTCCCAATCCACAGTAACCAGTTGCATTTCCATTGGTAATGGTGGGTGAAACATGGGAGGTCTTTCTGCTATGTTTACTACCTCAACAGGTTTAGTTTTAGTTCCGCCAAACTGAAACATAGAACAGCTTGCCATTAAGACAGAAAGACTAACTACCAGTAGAACTTTCATCGTCTTTCTCATCAAATTGTCGAGGATCAGTTAACTTTATTAAACCATCAAATACACGCTTGGTAGCTTTATTAACCTTACCTTCTAATAATTTAGGTTTAGCCAAAGCTAAAGCATCTAAATCATGTCGGGCAAATGTCTGCTTTAAAGCATTAACTTCACGCATACTTTCTTGATTCTTCCTTGAAAGATTATCTATTTGAGCGTAAGTCTTTTTCTGCTCCTCTAATTGTTTTTTTATCTGCTCATTTTGTTTCTTAATCTCCCCTTCAAGGACAATGGCATTACTTTTTAAAATAACGATTTCATCATTGAGTTTGCCTATCCAAAAGTATGAACCAGTAGCTACCAAGATTAATGCTATGCCTAAACCTATTGATAATTTCATTTATGCTCCTTTTTTAAACCTTCCCCTGCCAATTTAGAGCAGGAGCAGACTGACTCCAAACCAACAGGGGTCGGCTAATTTAATATTAACTCCCCCATGTATAAACCTGTAATGGTTTCGCTTTTCCTTTAACTTCTATTGGCTCTAATAACCGCAAATTAAAATCAACATTTTTTGCAGTTTCTTCTCCGATTAATACGCCAACTCCTGCGATCTTCGTACTTGACTCCAATCTAGCAGCGACATTACATGGATCGCCAATTAAAGAGAAAGCAAATCTGTCTGTAGCTCCAAAGTTACCAGCTATACAGACTCCCGAATTAACTCCTATACCTATCGCTATTTCAGGTATACCTTCTTCTTTAAATCTAATGTTTAATTCTTCAATATTCTTTTCTATTTCTTGGGCTGCTTTTAAAGCCAAAGTATGATGATCGTCTTGTGGAATAATCGTATTCCAATGAAACATACCCGCATCACCAATAAATTTATCGGTGCAACCAAAGTATTTATTAGCTGCTTTAACCTGTACATCTAATACACTATTCATAATGTATGTAACCATTTCAGGCTCTACTGACTCTGAGAGACTTGTGAATCCCCTTAAATCAGTAAATATAATAGAACAGTCCACTCTTTTACCATTGACCTGACACAACTCAGGATTGTCTTGGAGTTTTTTAACCATTCTAGGATCGAGATACTTACCAAACTGAGCTTTTATCTGTTGTCTTAATTTATATTGTTCTCTAAAGCGTAGATAAAATGCTGTAGACGCTGTAATAAATTGTGATATTAAAGTCCAAGTAACATCTATAAGAAGTCCTTGTTGTATTAAGTAATATCCACTTCCTGCTGTTAATACAAATAATAGGCCACTAAAAGATATACCTAAAGTTATGCCGAAAATATTTATCAAACACCATGCTAAAAGAACTGTAACTACAAAACCTAAAACTTCTGCTGCTAAACCCCAATCAGGAACATATGGGCTGTCCTCAATTAATATACTTTCTGCGAGTGCTGCTTGTATCTTATGAGGCTCCAGATATCCAGAAGGAGTACTCAACTGAGGCATTATGCCTTTAGCCGTAAAGCCTACAAAGACAAACTTATCTTTAACCTGCATTTCCTGTAAATCAGTTTGTGGTGTATCTACCCAACTAATCCACTTACGACCTAATGAATCAACAGATACAGGATTTAATCCTCTAACCCGTATTTCCTCTACTCCATTCTCATTCGTTTTAATTAAATAAGTGTCTGCTCCAGCCAGTATTTTTAATACTTCAGTGCCATAAGCAGGAACCCAGCCATTAGGAGTTCTTAACAACAAAGGCAGTCTTCTCACTAAAGAATCAACCTCTGTTCTGGCTACGGCAATACCTTGATTGGCATTCTGTTTAAGAATATCAATGTTTTGAATAACCCCTTCTGCGTCAATTCCTCCGAAGTCTTCTCCCATAATCACAGTACCTGTGGTCGGTGGATAATCTCCGCTATCGTTTTCAAACATCGCTAATACAGTAGGAGCATAAGCTAGTGTTTCTGCAAATACGGAATCTCCACCAAACCGATCAGGTTGTGGAAAAGCCATAACCCAGCCAACTCCAATCGCTCCCTTGTTTAATAAATCAACCTGTATTTCAGCTAATCGTTGTCTAGGTAAGGGATAGCCTCCTTCACGTTCAATATCCTCTTCAGTTATATTAAGAATAGAAAAATAACCTGATGGCTCTTTTTCTGGGATTAAAGCATCAAAAGTTTTGAGCTTAATTATTTCTAAAGCACTCCAGCTAAATAATAAAGGCATCATTAAAGTGCCTGTAATTAGCACCCCAACCAGCCATTTGTTCATTGCTGAGTTATTGAAATAGTTTTGTTACAACCACTACCACTGCAATTAAACTGAGCTGAGTAAGATTGATTTGATGAACCTTTTTGAATTACTGTTACATCGTAGCTATCTGTATAGAACTTCATATTTGAACCATGAGCTCCATTTCCCTGTTGGGTTAAATTAACATCATTGTCGTCAGCACCACTATAAAAGAATATATCAGCATCTTTATTGCCTGATCCCTTTTGGATTAATCTAGTGGAATTATTATCTCCACCCGGATAGTTAAGAACATAAGCGTTATGATCTCCTGTGCCTTCTTGAGTTATCCAGACATCCGAATCATCTCCAAACGCATAGATTTTAGCGTAGTAGTCATCGCCTAATTGTTCTATTTTATAAACATTATCATCACCAGAACCCAATATCCACGCTTGATTATCATCGCCTGTCTGTGTAATTCGAGAGGTGCTGTCGTCTTCATCCATGTCTATAACTGCGTAGTTATCGTTGCCGTCAACAGTGGTTATCCAGCTTTGCCCTGTGTGGTTAGACCATACCGATTGTGAATAAACTATATTGGAATTACCTGTAACACTTGCAGTAATAGTGGCATTGTCGCAAGTATGAGTACCCACTAAGGAGTTATCAAAGCTTCCTAACCCACAATAAATACCTGTGGTATTACTATTTCCAGCTTGCTTAATAGTTATAGTTGATCCACTTCCTTTGGTTTGTAGTGTTATCAGGTTATCCCCTGCAAAAACACTACAACTAAGGAGACTGAAAAATAATAATCGTATTATCCCCTGCACCATTAACCTCTATTTCCATTATGATTCCAGCAGTATTTATATTCAAATAAGTTGCTGCATATTTATCCAACCCAATATCAAAT
>Ga0208180_1001618_pt1 | contig 12714 bp, 7 predicted proteins | sample MalvireepMed_s16_FD_184241 | JGI IMG/M metagenome (GOLD analysis project Ga0208180, IMG submission 184241) | Marine viral communities from the Global Malaspina Expedition - Malaspina viral metaG DeepMed_s16 (SPAdes) (version 2) | ecosystem: Environmental > Aquatic > Marine > Oceanic | place...
ACTATATAAAATATATCAGAAATAGAAAATAGAACATAGCTCGATCCTCGAACTTTTTGAGCAAGATCAGTATTTTCTATAATTCTTTCTGCACTTTGACGGCTAATTAATTCACTTCTATCTAATTTTTGCGAACAAGATATTAGCGATAAAAAAAATAACATTAGAAAAATTATTTGAGTCTTCATAAAATTAATTTTTTACAGTAGGTAATGCACTTGGATTCTCAATTTTACCTCCTGCATGATTAGAACCATCTCTCTGATCTTTAATATTCAGAATACGCCGTACTAAATTATCTGTTCGTATTGCATTAATATTATTAATAGTTGCACTTGATTTATTTGCACTAGGTATTCCATGACCAAAAATTTCATGAAAACTAGTTACAGCCCTATTACCTCCAGATTGTTTTACGTTTTCCCCTTCAATTATGATTGAATGCGACCCTCCTTCTGTTGGAACATTAAAACCTGCTCCTCCTAGTGCCTCTATTAAGGTAGCCTTTGCATTTTCAGAAGTAAACATTGCATTTCCAAATCCCGCTTGAACATTGTTCATATGTTCTTTTACAGATGAAGTACCTTCTTTTGATACTTCACCATCTATCGAAGCATACTCAACTTTATGCTTCGCATCAGAATTAATAGCACCTGCCACAGTCTCTGCTAAGGCCAAGTCATCCCCCTCTAATCCGACCAAAGCATCTTTTAATGCATCACCATCTATTTTATCAAATGTTTTACTCTTATTCTTTTTACCTCTTGTAAACAAAGCCCTTAGAGCTGAAAACTTTTCACCAGCAAAAACAGAATTTAAATCTTCGTGTACCTTTTCCGCATCATCCTCAGTAACTCCTATAACTTGCCGTCCATCTGGATCAATAAAATTAATTGGATTATTTAAAACATATGCATAAGGGGAGTCTGTATGATATATTTCAGATAACGGATCAATGCTCATCCATCTTCCAATTGTCGGGTCATAATTTCGAGCTCCATAATCATAAGAGTTCAGGCCTAATAATTCTTCTTTTTCTTTACTATTATACTTGTACTGATTCTCTGTTCCACTAACACCATCATTATACCCCTCGTGTTCCAATCCAAAAGGATAATAATTATTTTCATCTTCAATACTTAAATTGGGGCTTGAAGCAGTTCCTGTGTTTTTATAGGATAATCTAACGTTGCCTAAGTGGTCTTTATATTGATAAATGTAGTCAAAACCTAGTCCGCTAGGTTCGATATAGCCTTCTGGGGTAAAGATATATTGTAATGCTCCACCTTTGTAGATAAAGTTACCATCGTAGTCTGTAGTTACGTTTTGCACCGTTTTTCTAATCTTAATACCTGTAGCATCATAAATATAACTAAAAGTTCCTGTACCATCCCCCCTATTTAAAGATACATTAATAGATTCTGGTAGATTTAAATGATTGTAGGAGATCCCGTTGGTATTAATTCCTTTATTAAGATCCTTAGTCATATTTCCATTAGCATCATAGGCATAATCCGTAGAAGTATTCCAATTTCTAAATCCTTTAGAATTGTTACTGGCATCTCCTACACTATTTAATTTATTGGAACCAGTTAGATAATTATAGGACAAATTATCAATAAGTGTAGAAGTACCTTCATATCTTTTTAGTGTTTTAAGGTTTCCGTTTTTATCGTAAGAGATACTGTTCACATCATATCCAAATCCTCCGTCTGCTTCTGTAAGGCGATTTAGTGCATCATAAGTATACTTATAATACCTATTGGTATTGTCGTTGGCCGTGATCCATTCTGTCTCGCTGATGTTACCATTAAATAGCGCTGAAGCTCCGTGATCCGTATCATTATAACTTATCCCAAAGGCAAACAGGTCACTACCTAAAGAAGAAGGATCATTGATTTGCCTAAGCCATCCTCTTACATTATAGGTGTAGTCTACAGTTTGCAAACCATTACCGGTATATGTTCCTCCTACTTTTTTAGATACAAGCTGCCCGAGAGCATCATAGCTATTTTTTGCAATCAATTCTCGGTTTTCATTATTTATAACTTGTGAATGCTCAATTTGCCTCCCCATATGATCGTATTTGAAAAAATCGGTCATAGTGATGGTGTCATTACCTGGCCGTATATGAGTAGTTTTAGATTTGAGAACTTTTCCATCAAATTCAAGATTATATTCGACAAGATCAGTGGTTTGTAATAAATCATTATACGTCTTAACCCATACTGCCTGACCTTTATCATTGTAAGCTGTAGTTGTTGTTACCCACTTATTTGATTGTCCCAATATTTTAGTACGGGTCACCGTAGGAAGCCCTTTAGCATTTGGATTTATAATATCCCCCAGACTGTTTGTATTATTCGTAGGTAAAGCCATATAGCCTTGAGCATTTGAAGGTAAATAGGTATCATAATAATTGATGGTCAAAACCTCATTAATATTCTGCGGCTTGGCATTATTCGAATAATATACTTGTGTATTTTCACTTGAATAGGTAGCTGCACTGGTCTGACGCTGTTCGATATGAACACTAGCTCCATCAAAAGTATTTTGCAGAGAACTATGTGAGGAGGTACCTGACCATTTTCCCGTATAGGCAACCCTACCAAAAGCGTCATACTTGGTAAATAACCACTTGCTTTGTGTTTTTAAATTAGGGTCTCTTGTCATTGCCGGTTGATCGAGTTTAGTATATACAATCTCTTCCCAGTCGGTAGAGCTAGCTCCTTTACCCGGCAGTTTTTTAGCAATAAGTCTATTGCGATTATCATATTTATATTGGTAGCATAGTTCTTTAAGATCTGAACTGGATACCGAACCATCCTCAATTGCCAATGGAGGTATTACATAGGTCAGGTTACCATAATCATCATACACATAATAGGTATCGTGATCTCCATTATTATGGGTTCTTTTTAGCACCACCCGTCCTTGCTTATCTGTAAATTCTTCAGTGGTATAATTATTCGATGACCCCGTATGATTCTCATCCCGGGTAGTAGACTTATAAAGCTCAGCGGGTTGATAATAGCCATTCATAGATAAACTTGGGCTATAATCACCAGAAAGGCTTACGGTAAATAAGCGAACTTCATTAGTAGTATTTACTCCACGAGCAAATTCAATCTCGTGTCCTCCCCCGAGTTTCCAATCTTCACCAGGTTTGGCTTGTTTATCGACTCGGCTTAAAGGAGACGCTTCAAACTGTTTTTCGCTATATGGGTTGATGGTGCTTCCAAAGTCATCAGGAAACATCATATCATAAAAGTCCTTGGTATCCTGCTCTATATTTGATGATCTATACGAACCTCGCGTTCCCGTTTCTTTAAAAGGAAGCCATTCTTTAGCTGCTCTTCCATAATCATCATAATCGATGTGAGTAACTAGATCACTCCCATCTGGGCTGGCTCCAATAGCTACTTGCTGTTTAGCCCTTCCCAGCCCGTCAAAATAGGATACTGATTCTATTACTGTTTTAGCAGAATCACTTGTTGTTACGGCCGAGCCTTTTTCTTTATGGTAAGTTCTGGTAAACACGTAGTTTTCATTGCTGAGGCTAGGGGCTTGATAAAGCACTGGCGCTGGAGCGGAAACTGAACTACATACATCCGGAAAAGTCCAGTCGCCTCCTAAAATTGGAGTCCCAAATTTTGGACTGGTAGATTTTATTCCTACCACTGCATAAAATACTGTATTAGAGCCATCTGTATATTCATAGATTTTACCTACTTCAATTAATACTTCATTAGGTACTGAATATATTGATGTATTTCCCGGAAAATTCGACTGACAATATGTTTGAGCAGTGGATAAGTTATTTCCTAAATTATCAAAAATATAAGCAGTATGTCCTATTTGACTCCAACTGATAAAAGGAAAAAGAAGAAGGAGGTAACAAGGTATTAGAATTTTACTTTTCATAATATCAGTATTTATAATTATAGAGGTATTCTTCAATAAGTTTTAAGTCGTCATCTTTGATGTTCTTAAGCCTATTAAACTCATCATAGATGTAATTGGTTGCAATACCTCTTGGGTCTGTAACCGTTGTTGTTCCTACCAACGGAGTGTACGCATAGGTAGTCACCAAGGCTCCGGAAATAGTTCTTAGATTATTATTTTGGGTCGAAGTAAGCCCACCGCTACCCGCATTAAAGGACCCCCCTAAAGCAGATAACACTTGAGCATAAGAAGCGTTTTGAATCTTAGCAATAGGGTATTTATCACTGTATCCCCATAAATAAGTAGTTTTTGATCCCTCACTCATACTCACCTCTTTAGGATTTCCTGAAGGATAATAGCTGTGAATTTGAATTCTATTTAAAGGTGTTGATGATCCTTTTGAGGTCTTAATATATTCTGGTTTAAAAATATTGGTATACCATTCCTTAAAAGTAGTTTCCTTGGTAGCTAATGTGCTTCCATCATCATTTTCCAATTCGGTTTTTATAACTGTATTAAGTCTATTTTGATCAACCATATCATTATAGACTGTTGTATTATAATCCTTAGGATATTTGTATATAGTGGTAAGCGTATCTCCGATACTTGTAGTTGTTTTTGAGCTACGCATCAAATAATCTATAGCTGGATCATAATCGTAAAGCGTTTGTTTTTTAAATGCTTGACCATTGTAATATTGCAGGGATGTTTGGAGGTAAGGTGACCCCACTCTTCCTTGAGCATAGGTTTGGCGCGTTTCAAAAGTAGAATACTGGAGTTGTAAACAAGTACTATTGGGATCATTACAAATAGATGGTTTACCTGGATTAACTGCAGTTCCAGGTGCATAAGGTCCAAAAAAGCCACTTATTTCAGCTTCAACATATTCATAAACATATTGTCCATTTCCTGGATCGTAAATTCTAATAAAATTGTAATTGTGAGATGGATTATTAGTTAAGTAAATGGTAGAGGCTCCGTAATGAATTTTATCTTGATAGAGGGTTCCTTCTGTTCCCACAGAGTCTGTCGCTGAAAAATGACGTGTTCCTGTTTGCTTACCACTAGTTGCATATTTTGCATATAAATTTGCGTTTGGACTCACTCCAGAGGACCACACTCCAACATGCCCTTCTGCACTGAATTTATGGTTTATATAACCATTATTTTCAGTCGCTGATATTTGCTTTTCAAAAACGTTTTTATATGCCACATGAGGTCGGTCTCCTCCTGACCAAGAATCTCCACGACGCATCTGTGTGCGCGTATTCACCCCCATTGAAACCTGAGTTTGGGAATTATCTTCCGGAGACCACATGGTATAGACATGATTTGTGAAATACGTTGGTTTAAATAAAATTACTCCTGAAGAATTAGCTCCGTTTATCTCCGTTTTGTAGATGTACTGTTTTTGCGTTTCTAACTCATTGTTGGCACTATAATTTTTAATATTTTTTATTCGAAATCCTGCACGCTCAACTTCCCCTGTACCGACATTGTTAGTCGTTGTTATTTCTTCTCGATGTATATAAAGACTAATATTATTGGGAGTTTGATAATTAACTCCTTTGGCCAATGTGATTTGATAGGTCCCTACTTCAAAATAGGTTTCTTCTTCTCCAATACTATAATTACTTGACCAGAACATATCAACCAATTCATTACAGGTCAATTGATCTATAACTTGATCATAAGAAAGGTGCGAAGCCTGAGGTCTCAATTGATCTGACCTCTTGAAAATATAAGCTTCACCATTACTACCAAAGTCTTCCGAGAAATCAACTTTATACAACCCGGCTTCTTCTATGGTAAAAAGAACACTACTCATCTTAGGTGCATTCCCATATTGATCAATGCAACAAGCCCCGCAAGAAGACGAACTTACAGTTCCACCAGTAAGTGACAAATAACCATACGCGATGTCTTCCGTACTTGAATTAATATCATTCACGGTATAGGTCGTTTTATTGGGTTCAAACTCAAAGATGGAATATCCTCCGGTGGGATACACCATTTTAGATAATGTCCCTATTACGGCGTGATTGAAACTCGATGAACGGTCGGCACCATCAAAATCATAGCCATCAATACTAACTTCTGGGTATAAATACATCCCGTTATTTTTGCCGTTATAAAGTCCTATATAATCTACGGAGGAAGAACTAAGTGGTGGGACACTGGATGGAGAGAAGTATTCAAACTGATAGGAAGATTTTCTGTTGGATCCCGATTTAATTTGAATACTGTCCAGTTTTAAGCGTTTATGAAAATTATTGGAAGAGCCTGTATTTCCAAAATACGAATGGAAAAAAGCATATCTTTTTAATAGTGATCCATCTGGCTTTTTAAGATCAATTTTATCAATAGCTGAAGAAGCTCCGAAATCACTTCTAGATTTATGCGTTACGGTCAATACTGTGGTATTATTATGCTTAATACTGGTCAATGTTTTTGGTTTTACCAGTACTTCAGTTAAAAAGGTAGTTAAGTTGGTAGCAGTCTCTGGGTTAGAGTGGTTGAGCTCATTGGAAATTGATGATGCAATGATATCAGGTTGATTTTTGACATAAGCTGTAGGTGCTGTATAGATAAAATCATAAGTATCCATTTTGTTTGGTGATTCTATCTTAGTGAGCGCCCAAGAAGAATTATATTCTTGAACTACCGCTCCTGGACCATTATCGGCCGCCATAGTTTTTGAAGGTTCTGCAGCATTAAAATAAAATTTAGTGCCATCATCTGCTATAATAGTCCATCCAGTAATTGAATTGCTGGTATCTCTATGCGCCGTTACCTTGATTCTTGGGTTATCTAAAGCAATGAATTCTTGAGAGTTCATATCATAAACAAAAGTATCACTTAGACCTAGCGCATTAAAGCTGTAGTAATCCACTTGAGTATCCAAATAGTTATCTCCAATAGCTTTGAGGAATTTGAAGTAGTCTATTCCTGCCTGCAAGCTTGGAAATGTAGAGGGAGGATTAAGAAATTCCTGAATTTTTTCGGCTAGTGTCGCGCTGGTCTGATATTCTGGATTAGAAATCGGAGCGTGATCTGGTACAGCTTTGTAGGGTTTATTAGAAATAGAAAAGTAATCATCAACCAGACCGTTTGTAATTCTACTAATTCTACCGCCAACGTTAAGGTTCCAACTAAGCCCAGCACCAGTTGCTACTTGTCTTACCCTAACGCCGGAAGCGTCATAGGATAAGGATATAGGAAGGTCAATTTCTTTACCATCAACAGTGTAAATAGGTACTGAAACTGATGGTCTACCTGAATAAAGATCTACAGGAGTATTACCATATTGCTCGAAAGCTTCTGCTTCAGGAGATTTAGGAATTTCTACGATACGTCTAAATTCTTCTTCAAAATTATAACTCTGTCCAAAAGTTAGCGTAGAACCAAGTAATGCGGTAAGGATTAGAAATCTAAATGAAAGTAATTGATTTTTCATATGCATATTTATAAATGAACCTCAGTATGTAAAGCAGTATATAACAGTGCTTTTGTTCATTTAAAATGACGCGTTATTTCTTGATAAAACAAATGAAGTTACTCTAGAATCATAAAAAATTTATGATTCTAGAGTAGTTGTATATAAAAAGAAATAAAAAATTCAGGCTATCTATTAAAAATATCCTACAATAATAAAATTAGATCTTGCATAGTCAATTCTAGACTACTAGGTTTGAAAAACTATGAACTTGGAAGCTCATCCAGCAAGGATTTAAGATATCCACAAACCCTGTTTAAAAGTCTACAGTTAAAGTATTAGGACTATTTTATCGCTTATACTAAACCACCTAAGGGCACACCCTTGAGGCATTGCTTCTTGCAAACGAATTTTCAATTTCGAGGCAAGCCTCGGAGTATTACCCCCCTTTTGCGGTACCAATAAATATTTACTCTTGAAAAATGGCTCTGGTTTCAATATAAACTCGCTCAAAATTTGCTTTGAGATCTTCAGTAGAATACATTTGGGAATGTTCAGGAAGCCCGCGAATAATTTCAGGTAAGTAAAATTTCACCTTCTTGTCTTTACCATCCGCAAAACTGATAAACTCTCCCGGTTTAAGTTTAAAGAAAATTTCTGCTCTTCGTTTAGAGACTTCCCGTTCCCCTTTGGTTATTCGGGTGTCTGATTTAAAAAGATTAGCGGCCTTACTGATACTTTTGGTAGGATTTTTTATGATTTCAAAAAAGCGCTCATAGTACTTGGCGGTATCGGGGTCATTGACTTTGCCAAAAAACTGGTAGGAGAGGTTACTAAGTATGGCTCTACTCGCTTTATCTCCGTACATCATATCATTTTGGATCTTATCCTGCATCACATAGAGGGTAGCAATATCATAACTGCGTAAAGTGGCCGGGATTCGATGCATATTTAATAAGCGAATGGTTGGCGCTTCTTCCATCATTAAAAAGGAAGGGCGTTGTCCGCGCACACTCATTTGTTTGGTTATCGTATGTATGATCGTGGCGATAACCGGTGCATAGGCAGCCTCGTATTTTGGATTATTTACTACGGATAGCAAACAGGGATTTGATGGGCTATTAATATTAAGCGGTACTTCATCTTCAGACAATACCATAAAAATGCTTTGGGTACTGATGCGTTTAAGCGCATTGGCCAAAGTGCTCTTGACACCTGCTGTCTGCCGCTCCGAATCTTTCCCACTGATAAAGGCATCAGCCATTGCTCTTGAGGTTGTATTGGTTTTTAGAAATCCTATAAGACTCTCGGTATCTAAATATTGATACACTGCGATCAGATGCGGTAGGGTGCATAAGTTAGGATAATCCATTTTGAGTTTCCAGATGAGCCCACCGATCAAACCTTCCGCAGCATCATTAAAAAACTTAGTAGTTCCACTTACGCCGCTTTCTCGCTGTTCCAATAAATTTTCAATAAGCACTTTGGCCACTTCGTTCACACTTTCCTCATTTTCCAAATAGCGCGGAGCAATTGGATTAACCTTATGGAATATCCTATCGAATGCAATTATTTTGAATGGAATGGATCCATTTTTAAACAGCGGATAAGCCATTTCTGTAAGTTCAAAATTTTTATAATCGTGAATTACCCCGCAGAACTCTTCTTTTTGGAAATGCTGTAAAAATCCATATACTACACTTTCGGTTTTACCACTACCTGCAGCTCCAATAATTGAAACGCCCCGTTTGACATTATGCAATTGAAGTTTACCTTGATTCGTTTTGAAGGTCACGGTATAACACGGTGCTATTTTATGGGAATTTTCAGAAGCATCTAAATAAACATATAGTGCAGTATTGATCAGCATCAAAGGACAGCCTAAGTACATAACCAAATCAACCCACGGCACCTCGGAGGATAGATAATACAGTAAGGCAAGCACCAGCACAGCATTAATGCTAAAAGCATATTTGGTAAGCTTAAATAGCACTACAAAGCAAAGGCAAGTTCCCATACCAAAATAAAGGAACGACTGTAACTGATCGAATTCCATAGCCTTAGATTCCGATGGAACTTGATTTAATGGCTACTTCGGCCCCGCGTCTAAGCCTCTTAAATATACGCAGTGCTAGTTGCGCTTGAGAAACAGGTATGCCGGAGACCTTAGGCAGACCCGATTTCGACATAAGTTTAAATGCCAATGCCTTTTCATTAGCCGGTAATTTCAGAAGTGCAGCAAAATAGGCGTTGGTATTTTTAATAAAAGTTTTTCGCGCGTTATAGGATTCTGCATAATTACGTTGATAGGAAAACAGACTGTCAAAGGATTTTTCAGCTTTGGAATAAAATGCATCCCTGTCAAAACCACGTTTTATGAGTCTTCCATTAATTTTAGTTTGAGAAGCTTTGTATTTACTTCCCGGAGAAAGGCTGATGGTATTGGATGCATCTTTCCTACTCACTATAATATGAATATGACTTTGATTTCCGGCTTTAGGCATACCTTGAATGATACGCTTACCATTTTGCTGATGTGGGGCTTGTTGTTCCAGGCGTGCAATTTCCCTAGCTAGATCTCGAATCCTTCCCTGTGCACTCCCCTGCCTGATCTTTCGAATTTCCGAATGAAGCTTAAGAATTTTTGTAGCGTAGGGCTGATTCTCTCGAACTTGTATATCTGTACCTTTATAGGTACGCTGATGTTCTACTTTAGCAAAATACATAATATCTTTAATGGCGATTGGACGCCCATTAAGCTCTCGATTAAAACAAGTCACATAATCCTTCATCACGGCACGCGTATATGCTTTTAGATCTTCACTACTGTTTTGAAGTTGACCAAGCTCACGTTGTGATGGACTTAGGGTAATAGAATAAAACTTGGGCTCTTTAGCTTTCAGTTTGGCTGTGTTTTGATCTATTGCTTGGACTACTTGATCCGGAGTGATATGCTCTTGGTCCTGATTAAAAAAGAACTCTTTTTGCATATTGATGTCTTCTTCATTTTCCTTTTCCAGATAAGCTACAAACCCACCAGAACTTTTCGGGTAATTGCTGCCTTGCTTTTGGGGTGATATGCTGATGTACATAGGAATCGTTTTTAGGTTAATCTTCTTTTTGTTTTTCTCGAAACCGAGGTTGCTCTGAATCCTGAGCATATTTCTTTTCTACAATCAGGGGCTTTTCCTTTTGCGGCTCCAATTCAAAAAGGGACTGCAGCATGGCGTTGGTAGGTTTAGTTTGTGTCTTTTCGATATCGCGTATAATGGCAATAACCGCATTAATACGCTTTTTAAGGTTGGCCTCCATAGTTCTTCCTGAGGGACCTAAACGCTCGCTTGGCGAGAGTTCATTGACTTGAAAAAAATCAAGCATTTCTCGTAAGGCCATCGACTGCGATCTGGATAACTTTTTACTGAAGACTCGAAAATCTCGTGCTACAGATTCTTTGATGCTCAAGTTGACAAACCGCTCTTTTTCATATCCTTTGTCCATTTTTCCGTGAATTTTTTGTGATGTTTATTGGGGTCACTGCATTTTTCCATTAAAAACACCCGGTTGATATTTAGAATACAACGCTAAAAAAACACGCTTACCTCCTATTTTCATTGGGGTTGGCGCAGATAAGAATGACTTGTAACCTCGCGTAGCGGGTTACCCTCTTGCTTTTCCTTTTCGTTCGCCCCAGGCGAACAAAATTTCAAACTAACGGCTTCCATTTTCGATTGCATTAAAATGGTCCATTGCTTGCGTTGAGGAAATAATTCCAGGTATGTAAAATGGTATAGGTAGGTTATCAGCGAAAGTCAAAAAAGGGATATACCTACATAATTTAGTTGCTATGATTCAGCCTTTTAAAGATACTTTATTTTTAAAAAACTCTTATCGATATTTCATAAAAAAAGGCCTCTAACTAGTTAGAGGCCTTTGATACGGTGAGCTTTTTTACAAAATCCCTTCATCAGCAAAACTGTAGTAGTCTCCTTTGGGATTGATGATGATATGATCTAAAATTTTGATGTCTAAAAAGTCGGCACCTGCTTTTATTTTACGGGTCAGCTGCTTATCGGCTTCACTAGGTCTTAGGGTTCCACTCGGGTGGTTGTGTACTAAGATTAGTGCGACGGATAAAGATTTCAAGGCTACTGCAAAAAGCAATCTAAGATCCACTAAGGTGCCTGTGATTCCTCCTGCAGATATCTGATAAATACCTTTTACTTTGTTGCTATTATTAAGCAATACGATTTTAAAGGATTCATAAACGGCAATAGTGTTTTGGTCCCAGTTCTGATAAATCACGTGGGCGGCCAGTGAAGAAGAACTAATTTGTGGCCAATGCTCCGCCTTGCGCTTTGGTCGGTAACTAAGACTTATTTCATTGATACGTGTTTCCATAGTTTCTAGGATTTAATATTCGTTAGGAAGCATCAGCATATCGTCTGTATAAAACAGCCGTAATTCATCCAAAGGAAAGTCGGTGTACTCGTATTCCTGTTCCAATAGAATGATTCCGTTGCCATCAGCATAGGTGATCTTCGCCTCTTTACGAGTCCGCTCTTGTACGCTCGTTGAATTACGTTTAAAAAGAATTACAATAAAGTTGCTCTTGTTTTTAAGGCTTTTACACACAACTGCGGTGTCCGTAACTAGCCAGTGACACTGAGCTTGTTCTGCGAGGTATTTAACCCCCTCGGTATATCGTGCTTTTACAAGGGGTATTTTAAAGCAGGTAGTACTCCCACAAAATCCTTGGAGCTGATCGATTAATTGTTTACTTTTAAAATTCATTTTAATCAAAGTTTAAAGTGAATAATTAGAGGGCGTTAATAGTGGAACATCTTCGCCCTCTTTTTTAAGTGATTTACTCGGATTTGCTACCCAGTAATACAATTTCGGAAGCTTCTACTTCAGTAACATAGCGCTTAAGCCCTGCACTATCGGTATAGCTTCTGGATTTCAGTTTTCCGGTTAATGCCAGTTCTTTGCCCTTGGGTGCATAATTCTCAATAAGCTCGGCCGTTTTGCCCCACGCCACAATGTTGTGCCACTGGGTATCCTGTGTTTTTTCGCCCTTAGCATTTTTGTAAAATTCATTGGTCGCCAGTGAAAAGCGCACCACTTTTTTACCGCTTTCTAGGGTCGTCAGTGTAGGCTCTTGCCCTACGTTTCCGATTAACTGAACTTGATTTCTTAGTGTACTCATAACTCTAAAATTTAGATGATTAAAAATGCTGCCCAAACCCTTTGGACAGTTTGCGTTTATACCTTCAAAAAATGATTTACTTATGTTATCCTGAGCGTTTCCCTTTTTTGTTTTTAAGGTTTTTGAT
>Ga0208180_1001621_pt1 | contig 12687 bp, 24 predicted proteins | sample MalvireepMed_s16_FD_184241 | JGI IMG/M metagenome (GOLD analysis project Ga0208180, IMG submission 184241) | Marine viral communities from the Global Malaspina Expedition - Malaspina viral metaG DeepMed_s16 (SPAdes) (version 2) | ecosystem: Environmental > Aquatic > Marine > Oceanic | place...
GGTCTGGCTGTTGTTACAACCGTTCAGATTAAGTTGGATACGATACAGGTTGAAATTGATGACCGAGGGGAAGTTTGTGCGTGGATCTACGAAATCCCTACAATCTAAGGGGGATATGAACAACACGCCGGTCCTGGAGCCGGAGTCCTAGATGGAAGACCTGGCAGGGCTGGCCGAGATCGTCGGACCCATCGGCGTCCTGGTCGTGGTCGTGGCCTGGGCTATCATCAGCCGGCGCCACGGCAACGGCAGCTCCGACCGTTACCAGGTCGTTGTGGCCAAGTTGGACGGCCTCCGGGACGACGTTGGAGAGATTAAGGACGATGTCCGGGAATTACAACGGCAGATGATCCATCACCTGGAAGACCACGCCAAGACCTAGCATTACTCCATCTCAATCCCCCTCTTGGTAGCGACCCCGGCGAGACCACCTCCCGCCGGGGTCGTTGCTATCTGGCGTTATCCAATATCAACGAGTTTTGCGGATTGGTATACAAAACGCTTGACAGTTTATAGCGGCGTCCCTTATAATATACATAGTAAAGCAAGAGAGGAGGAAACGAGATGAACAACAAGATCACAGCCACCCACGAATCCGGCCAGGTTATCACCATCAACAAAGCCGACAAAGACATCGAGTACACCATCGACCTGATGAAGCATTGCGGATACATCGACATCAGGGTCGAGGCAATCAGCAAATAAGGTGAGCCAGCCCTTCGGGGCCGTAACCCACAAGAGCCGGTGGCAAGTCCGGCCAAGGGTAAATAAAAGGAGGGAACGAGATGGAACTGGAAACACTAGCAACCCAACTGAACGGCGAGGTCTGGCATACGGGCGGCGGCATCATGTGCGTCAGAGTTTGTCGTGGACGCTGGACGTTGACCATTGGACTCGCCCAATCAGAGAACGGTTTCGTTGAAGCCGATAACGACGGTTGGGACTTCGACTTTGACGATGAATACGTGGATAGCGAATACTTCGACAATCGGGAAGACTTCGATGGCTCCAACTATGCGGCGGTTATCGAGGCCGAATTTGTCAGGCTTAACGATGAATTGTCTCGCAAGGCGATGGGATTGCAGGAGAACTAGATGACAACCCGCGACAAGGTTCTGGCGATACGGGCCGAGCAACCCAACGCCCACGCCGCCCAGATAGCCCGTACCATCGGCGTCACCAGTGGGCGGGTCTACCAGATACTCCAGGAGCTAGGTCTAGCCACGACCATCCCCGGAGCGAAAGGACGCCCACGCCAGAAGGCCACGCTCTGGGTGACCCGGAAGCGTAAAGCATTCCGCATCAGGAAGCGGCTGGAGTCGGGACAGGCATACACCGAGGCCGATGGGACGACTTGGTGGTATGTTACCGACCTGACGCCTCAGTGGGGCCAGGTGGTCGTCTCCACTTGGTCCGGCACCGTCAAGACCGGCGAGAGGATATATCCCGGCATCGACGCCGCCCTGGAAGCGGAGGTATAGAGGACAACACATGGCTAAGATTATCCAAACCAAGCGATATGTTATAGGGACAGCGGACGATTTAGGATGTGACCCAGAGGGCGGTAAATGGGTGAGGATTTGCCGTATCCATCAAACCATCACGAATTTTCTGACCCAACGAAGCGCTCAATACCACTCAGTGCCATCTAATGACGGCTGTACGGCATGTGAGCAAAACTGGAACCATTATCAGAAACAGTTAGCCATCATTATGCGACCCGACAGGTTGTACCGTAGAACCCTGGAAGCGGAGGTATAGAGATGGCACCTGAGAGATACGCCATATTGGTCAAACCTTACCAGTGTGATGACTTTGTTCCGGTCCGGTTCCCTAAGAACATAATGCCCGAAGGCGGTTATTTTGAGTGGGCCAAGGCCGTGGAGGTGCTGGACCGGATACGCCACACTGATCCCTTCCATGAGTACATGATCACGCCCGTTATAGCAGACCCGATCTAAAGGAGAAGGAGGAGATGATGGAATCTACGGTCACATATCGGGATGCGTCAGGTGATCCAACGCCGTGGCCCCTGCCGCTCGACATATCGCTTGCCAATATATCGACCAGTAAAACCGCTTGCGAAATAGGTAATGGCGACCATCTTTGCCTCCTGGCATTGGCCCATGATGGTGAGCATCAATGCTACACTTGCAAAGGATATTGGGGGAGTTGATGGTCTGCCGACATGAACCAGCCTCCAACGAGACTACGGGCGGAATGTGTCTCCGGTGTCTCCTGGAGGACTTCTGCGAGGAGGAAGGACTCCCGATCAGTGAATGCCCCAACTGTGGGGGAATAATCATCCTGGAGCCGATAGGCTACGGCGTCTGTCATGGATGCGAGAAGCTGACAAAGGAAGAAGCCTGACGACCTTTAAAGAACTCCGCGCCCACCGCGACCTAGCCCTCGGCCCTGCCGGGGGTTTTTCTTTTGGGTCAGCTTGTCGGCGGGGCTGATCTCCCGGTGGACCCGCGCCACATCCTCGGCGCCCAGCGTCCGGAGGTAAGTGTCCGGGATGCGCTTCCATCCGCCGGCAAGCTGGAGGATGCGCTCCGGCATCCCGGCCCGGAGGGCGTTGACCGCGTATGTGTGGCGGAAGCGGTGCGGGTGGAGGTTGGCGACTCCGGCCCGTTTGCCGAGGCGCTTCAGCATGGACTTCAACCAATCGGGCCACATCCCGGCGCCGTTATTGTCCACCCATAGGCTGGGCGACTCCGACTGGCGGACGCTCAGATAGTCCCAGAGCGCGGCCTGGGCCGAGTGGCCGAGTGGCATCCAGCGTTGCTTCCTACCCTTGCCGGTGACCAGTACCGCCGAGGCGTCATCGGTGACGTTGTCCATCGTGATCTCGCCCAGCTCGGCCTTCCGTCCGGGAGTGTCCACCAGCATCAAGAGCGCGGCCCGGTTGCGTATCAATCGGAACCGCTCCTTGGGAGTCCTGGCGATGGCCGGGTCCAGGAGCCGGAGGAGGTCGATGATCTCCTGGTCGGTGACCGTGGCGATGACCTTCTCGTCGATGTGGGGATGGGGGATGAGCCGGAGGGGATTGGAGTCGATATGGTCCCGCTCGACTAGCCAGTTGAAGAACCGCTTCAACCGCCGGTACTGGCTGGCGATGTAGGACTGGGAGATCGTCCCGAATCTGGCCTCCCCGTAACGGGGCGCGGTCTGGAGGGCGGTCAGGTATTCTTCGATATGGCCGACCGTTATCCGGGCGACCTCCGGCCAGCCGTTAGCCTCGGCGTGGTGGGCAAGGAACGCCAGGGACCGGGACAGGGTTTCCAGGTAGGCCGGGGAGTACCTATTGGACGCCTTGAGCGAGATGATGAAGCCCCGGCTGGCCTCTCTTAAAGATAGGCCAAGGTCGCGGTCAGGCTCGACCGGCTTGACCTCTGCCCGGGTAGGCAGAGGTTGGTCAGTCACGACTAGGCAGAGGTCAGGAACCTTTTTGACGGTCATCCATTCAGCGCCACCGGGGGACAAAGGCCGTCTGATTCGTGCCTGGGAAGCCTCGATTTTAGGAAATGGTACGCTTGGTGGGATTCGAACCCACGACCTCTGCCTCCGCAGACCGGATGTCAAAAACCACCTAAAACCGGCCCTTCCAGGCACGGATCGACCCGGTGACTCCCTCCTGTTTATGAAATAGGCAGAGGTCGCGTTAATGCTCCCGGAATGACCACCGGATGCGTCCGATGACCGTCACCTGAGAGCGGGTCAACTCCAGAACGTCCCCATCTCCGGACACCACCTTGAACCGCCGCCCGACGATGAATAGCCTCCTGGCGGCGATCTCCCCACCATCCCTCCGGATCGCGTATATCTTGCCGTCTTCCACCGGGGCGTCCGGGTCAACCACTACCATCGCGCCGTCCCAGATGCCCTCCGACGCCAAGGAATTACCGCTGACCCGCAGGGCGAAAGCTCTCGGTGAAGCCTCCAGGACCGAGGCGGGGACATCCATCGTCCCCAGGTCGTCTTGCCATGACTCCACGAACCCGCCGGCAGAGATGGCGCCGATGACGTTGATAGGTCGGACGGTATCCACCGGGACGCTGATCGGTCTCCCATCGGGATGGGTCATCCCCAGTTCAATCAAGGCTTCCGCCGCCGGTGATAGCTCCTCTCCGTAGAACCACTCCACAGGGCGCCGGTATACCTTCGCCAGGGCGTAGACAACGTGGGCCATCGGCTCCCGCTGACCGGCCTCGTAACGCCAGACGCTGGTCAGTTCTATACCAGCTCTCCGGGCTGCATCGGTCAAGGTGAGTCCAGCTTCCAACCGGGCTTCCTTGAGACGTTGGGGGAACCCGGACGCCGTGTCTCCCGCTTCTACCAACTGGCTACTCCCATCAGGCGTGACAGTGTCTAAATAATGCTTGTAATAGTACTTGTACCAATTGACAATGACAACCGACATTGGTAAAATATAAGCACGATTTATATAGGGGAATTGGTAAAGGAGGCCCATGAAAACACCGACGATGGAGCTGTTAGAACTCCAGCGCCACCGGGAGATAAAAGACATCCTGATCTCGTCCTTGGAGCAATACCGGGGACGCCGTAACTCCGATGTTTTGATCGCGGCGGACCTGGGAGTCAGCATCGGAACATTCAAGAATTGGTGCCGCGATCTGGAGATCGACGTCGCCAGCTACCGGCTGGTCCGGTCGTAAATGACCTCCCGGATGCACCTGGTCGAATGCCTGGATTGCGGCAAGGTCGCCGTCCGGCTGATACCCATCGACATCCCGGTCTATTGCGGGAGATGCGGGTCCGCGGCCCTGATGTGGAAGCCGACCGCATGACCACGCCCATCGCCCGGACGACCGACCCTTGGACTTCTCATGTCGGCGCGGTGGAGGTCACCGATTCCGGTCGGCGCCGGACCCAGTCCGAGAAGTGCCTTGACGTTGTCCAGACCCGTCCCGGCCTGACCGCCGGGGAGATCGGAGAACTGACCGGCCTTGGCCATGTCCCGGCCCAACGTAGACTCTCAGACCTCAAAGCCGCCGGGAAGGTCGGCGTCGGGATGGCCCGTCAATTCCAGGGCCGTCCTCAAGTGACATGGTGGCCGACCGACCGGCAGGGGACGCTTTTATGAGCGCATCCGAGAGCGCGAAACGCCGGTGGCACCGGGAGTCCGAGGAGCGGTGTCCCCATTGCGCCGGGTCGGGCCGAGTGATGACAACAAACGCCCAGACAAGGGCGAGGGCTGGCGGGAACGCCGCCTATCTAAACAGCCTCAAAGTTGGAGCCTTGTCGATGGAGGAGCGTGGGAAGTTGGGAGGCCGACCGAAGGCTCTGACGTTGGAGGACTTGGACGCCGGTGCGCCAGTAGGAGGTTCAGCGCCACCGGAGGACACCGGCGCCCAGGTTACTAAACAGCCCCGCCGGACGAGAGGACGGGGCCGACCGATAAGGAGGTGGAACTATGCAGACGATGCCGATCGTCAAAGTTAAAGACCTACTCGTCGCCCTGGAGGCGTACATCGCCCAGAAAAGGAGGAACGGATGACAACCTCGGAGACGATAGAGAACCACTACGGCGCGGCCCACGCCCATCTTTCCGACGATGAACTCCTGGCTGAGATGGAACACATCGGGGCCGTCCTGGACGGCTTCAAGGCGACACTTGGCCGGCTGGAGATGACCGCCATCCACCGGATGGAGGAGAAGAAAGCGACCTCCATCCCGTCCGAGACTTACATCTGCGAGATGGAGACATCGTACCGATACGACCAGATGTCCTTCGGGCCGCTCAAGGAAATATTCAACGAAGTTGACCTCAAGAAATGCCTGACTCCGGCCCACACCGAGGAGGTCAAGGTCGCGGACAAATGGGCGACCGGGACCGTCAAGAGTCTGGCGACCAAGTACGGCGCCGAAGCTCTCCGCATAGTTGAGAACGCCCGGACGGAGAGTCGAGGTCGGCTGAAGTTCGCCCGGAGGGAGGTCCGATGACCACCGCCATCGAGAGTCAATATCACTTCACCGCCGCGATCCAATCCAAAGGCAAACAGCAGAACCGGGACGGCTGGGCCATGGTGGTGGACTGGAAGCTCCCCGGCTCCAAGTTTGACCTGACGTTATACGGTCAGGACTGGGAGACCATCGAGGCCCATGACGTTGGAGACACGGCCATCATCACGATCAATCAAGGCAACCTCAAGGCCAACAAAGACGGCAGATATTCAACCGATTACTTCTGGGACATGGTGTCCATCAAGCCGACGTGGATCGCCGGCGATGGGGAGAGGGTGGCGTCCGACGAGGCGCCGCCAGTCCAGGCACCGCCGAAGCCCAGACCCGACCCGGCTCCACCGGCCCGGACTCCGGCGCCCAGCATGGACCCGCCTCCCAACCCGGCGGCGCTGGGCGCTTGCCACAACCACGCGGTTGATTTCATCGTCCGCGGCGTCCTCCCGGTCCCGGAAGGGCGGGAGCTATTCGGTTGGATACGGGAACTCAGGGACCGCTTTTACAGGGAGATCAACCAGGCTCCGGTGGCGCCGCTCCATTACTGCTACCAGCACGACCAGGAACGGCGGCAGGGCAAGACCGGGGCATGGGGACATCTGCTACCGAAAGAAGCGGACGACGCCGCGGTCGGTCTCCCTGACGAGGACTCCTACTGCATCGAGGGACGGGAAGGCTGGAGGGTATTCGATGCAAACCAATAAGCCGGAACGCTAGACGATTGCCGGTCTGGGCCGAGCGTATCGGCCCACTCCGAGAATCATTTAACGAGTGGAGGAGAGAGATGTGGCACATGGATATATAGGGCACGGAGTAGAGACAGACGACAAGCTGGTCCATTTCGAGGGCATCATGGAATGGACTGTCGGGATGTGCGCCGGTAAGCACCGAGAGACGCCTTTTTACTATATCGACTTGAACGCCGGAAACGGTCAACCCATCCCAGGGCGCGACTTGATCGGAAGCCCATTACTCGCCGCCGAGATACTACACCGACGTTATGGTGACGCCTCCTATCGGATGGTGTGCGTGGAACAAAACAGAGCGAACCTGGAGGAACTGGACCAAACACTCCAGACCTATCAGGATTCCGGGGATGCGAATCGGAACCGAATCCAGATGATCCACGGCGATAACAGACAAGAGATAACCGGCATCATCCGGAGCATGGTCCGTGATGGCCGGGGCGTAGTATTCCACGACCCCAACGGGGTGCCTGACCACCTGGAGCTATTGCCTCAATTCCGGAAACTCCCCCGGCAAGTGGATGTCCTGTTATACGTCCAGGCTACCTCCGTAAAGCGGGTCCGTAACGCGTTTGATGATGGGCGACCCGACCTCCAACAACTGATGGACATCGTCGGGAAGAAGCAATGGCTTATCCGCGAACCGATAGGCAAGCATCAATGGACTTTCATGCTGGGGACCAACTGGAAAAAGTTCCCCGAATGGAAGAAAGAAGGATTCTATCGCATCGACACCGAGGAGGGCCAGCGGGTCTTTCGGCGATTGAACTGGACAGCGGGAGAGAGGGAGGGGACCGAATGACTCAACGAACTTGGGAAGACCTGGTGATGGCGGGGATGGAACTTGGCCGCGTCGAGGACCGATGTCAATGGGACTGGGGAGAGCTGGCGGAGGAAGTCGGCGGCGAGTCATTGAAGGACTACGCCGAGAAGGTCGGCAAGGAATATGGGACCCTCCGGAATTGCCGGATAGTTGTCCGAGCTTTTCCATCTGCACGCCGGCGTGAAGATTTAAGTTTTAAGCATCACCAGTTCGTGATGACCGTCCAAGACCCGGTCAAGCGTCAAGGCTGGCTCCAGTGGGCCGCTGAGAATAACAAGTCAGTGGCCGCGATGATGGCGGCGATCCGGGAACAACCGCCCGAAATCAAAGACGAGACGGCGCAAGAGATGCCGGCATCCCTTCCAAGCAACGGCGCATCACCTGGAAGGTCCATCGGCGATGAGGCTCTGAGCCTATACGTCCAACCGGCCACCGACCGGAAGCTCCCGGCTCAAGCGTCCGTTGAGGAATGGAAGGCGATGGACGAGGCCACCCGGCAAGCGATGCTGGGGCGCCGTAGCGATGCCGCAACCTTCAACCGCCAGGACAACGACTCGATAGAGTGGGCGCTCTGGTCCTGGAACCCGGTCACCGGGTGCCTCCACAATTGCTCCTATTGCTATGCACGGGACATCGCGGAGCGGTTCTATGCGTGGAAGTTTGCCCCGACGTTTCTCCCCTCCCGGCTGGATGCGCCGATGCACACCAAGGTCCCGCAGGGAAACAATATCGGAGGGAAGAACGTCTTCACCTGTTCGATGGCCGACCTTTTCGGGAAGTGGGTTCCGGCGGAATGGATCGAGGCGGTGCTGGACAGCGTCCGGCATAACCCGCAATGGAACTTCCTTTTCCTGACCAAGTTCCCCTCGCGGCTCCCCGACTTCGATTTCCCCGATAACGCCTGGATCGGCACAACCATAGACGCCCAGGCCAGGATCCCCCACGCCGAGGAATGTTTCGCTAATACCAAGGCCAGGGTCAAGTGGTTGTCGTGCGAACCGATGCTGGAACGGCTGACATTCGACCGCCTCGATCTGTTCGATTGGATAGTTGTCGGCGGGGCGAGTGCGTCAACCCAGACGCCGGAGTTCCGGCCTCCGCGGGAGTGGATCGAACACCTGGAGGGACAGGCCCGAAAGGCCGGCCTCAGGATATACGAGAAGACCAATCTACTCTCCCGGCTCCGAGAATATCCGGGCCAGGATGAACCGGACTCCATGAACGTCCATGACGCCTTTGATATGGGCTACATCCAACGGGACGTATTGGCGCCTCAGAATTACAACCCTGGAGAGGTCATCGATAAGGGCGTGGCCTTTCTGACGTAGGCCAGCAATAACCGGTGGAGGGGAGGAGGACGACGGGATGAGCGTCAAGATAATGTCCCAGGTCTGGGAACTGGAGATCGACCATAGCGAGATGATCGTTCTTCTGGCGATGGCCGACCACGCCGACGACGACGGCCAGAACTGCTACCCAAGCAACGCATACCTCGCCTGGAAGACCGGGTACTCCGACCGCCAGGTCCGCCGAGTCCTCCGGACCCTGGAATCAACCGGCATCATCACCAGGGTCGCCCATGAAGAAGGGGGCCGAGGACTCGCCACCGAATACCGCCTAAACCCGGAAAAGGGGGACAAAAAGTCCGCCTTTATGGCAAACAAAAGGCGGACATCTACGACACAAAAGGGGGACATCCTGTCCGAAAAGGCGGACATGGGTGTCCAAAAAGGCGGACATAGCTATGTCCCCCCAACCATCAGTAACCATCAACTAAACATCAAGGAACCATCAGAGGACGGCGCCACCACAACTTTTGATTATCCGGAATGGTTCCAACCGTTGACGGCGTTGAAGGGATTCAAGGCGACCGCCCACAAGACCGCCATCATCTCCGTCCGGGAGGGATGCGAGGAGGCTGGCGTCAACGAGGCCGAGATCGTCCGGGCCTTCGCGGACTATTACCGGGACGGCGGGAGGGCGTCTAACGGCTGGAGTGATCCGGTCGCCGCCCTGGTCAGGACTCTCCCGGTCCAGATCAACAAGACCCGAAAACCCACCAACCGTCCGCCGCCCAAGGTATTCTCGGTCAACTCTCAGGACTTCGTGGCGATGAAAGCCGAGCAAGACGCCCGGAAGGCGAGAGGGTAGACATGACGACACCGCCCGATGTCCTCCAACCGGGAGACAACGACTTCCACGCCTATCCTAAAGCGGTCAAGGGCGGCGGGATGACACCGCTGGGGGATGTATTCCAGCGGCTCCGGTCTGCCGGCGAACCGCTCCCCAACGACTCCCAATGCCCGGTCTGTGGATATTTCGACATAACCCATCCCGACCTCCGGCGCATCCTCCTCGACCGTGACCCGACGAAGAGGATATTCCAGCAGGCCCGATGCAAATGCCGGGGCCGGGAGGAGCAACAACGCCGGGACGAAGAACTCCGACACGCCCAGGCCGCGCTCCCGTCCGGCGGTATTCCGAGGACGTTTGAAAACTTCCGGGCCCGTCCGGGCACCGACGATATGCTGGGCGCGGCCCGAAAGTTCGCCGACCGGCAGGGGCCGAGGATGTTGGTCCTGGTGGGTCAGACCGGGACGGGCAAATCCCACTTACTGGAAGCCATCGGACGCCAAGCCCTGGCCTCCGGGCGGACGGTCCGTTATGACCTGGCCTCGACATTCCTCAACCGGCTCCGGCACACCTACGAGTCCGACTCCGGCGAGGATGTCCACGACCTGACGGCCTGGTATCAACGCCGGGACACCGTCCTCCTGGACGACATCGGGATGGAAGCGGCGACCGCCTGGGTGCGGGAGCAACTGACCGCGCTGGTCGAGGAGAGATTACATTCCGGCGGGTGGATGGTCTTGGCGACCAATCTCAACAAGGCGGCGATGTCCGACCGGATGGGAGACCGGCTGGCGTCCCGGTTATACGCCGGCAACCCGGAACTCCCGGAGGTGTCGGTCGTGGTCAACACCGCGGAGGACTATCGAGCATGATTACGATCCGCCGGACCTGTCCAAAATGCGGCGACGATATGGTCGTGGAGTTGCTACGCCCGGACCCGCACGATACGCCGGTCCCGTTCCTGGTCTGCCCTTGCGGGTATTGGGAAGCGGCGCCGGCGGACATCGAGGCCGAGTTGGAAGACCGTCCCCGGATGCCGGGATTCTGAGGAGATGGAAAAAATGACGACATACAACATCGGAGACCATATCCGCATCGCCGGTCGGTGTGGTTGCGTAGAGCCGGTCAAGTCTGCCAAGGGAGGCATCCCGGCCCTGGCCCTACGGGAGTCCATCGCATGTTGGCACGGACCGAGGACAAGGGTCATCCGGGTATTCGCAAGCGGCGACTACCTCCTGGAGAACGGAGGCGGCGATGTCCGGCTGGCCCGACCCGACGAGGTCTGCCGCTGATGTCCGCCCACGACAAACATCCGACCCGCGTCTCGGTGGAAGTGGACGGATTCACCTGGCGCATCCACGGCACCCGGCGGACGGGTCAGCGGTGGCATTGTCATCTGGTCGAGTTGGTCGGCCCTCTCCCGCTGGACGGCCCGGTCACCGAACCGCTCCGGGACAAGATACGGACGGCGTTGGCGAAAGCTCTGGCCCTGGACGAGTCCGAGATCGCCCGGATACCGGCGGACCTGATCCTGGCGTGACAGCTCAAGAACTCATCACCGAGAAGCAACTCCAGTCCACGGTTATCGGTTGGGCCGAGACTTACGGCTGGCTTGTGTATCACCAGGTGGACATGGGATTCCAAGACCCGACGACCGGGAGATGGAAACATTCCCGGCGCATCGGTCCGGGCTTTCCAGACCTGGTTCTGGTACATCCAAAGCGGGGCCGGCTGATCTTCGCAGAGTTGAAGGCCGAGAAGGGGAAGATCAAGCCCCATCAACAGAAGTGGCTGGACGCTCTAAACAACGCCCGGTCCAAGGACAAGCCGGGGCATACGCATATGGTCGCGGTCTGGCGTCCTAGCGACCTGGATGACATCGAGCGGATATTGAGAGGTGAGGATGCCTGACATCGGCGACATCTGCCGAGCTTTAGACCTGGGGATGGTCGGTGGCCGAAAGTACCGCTGGACCGAATGCCCCGACTGTCACCTCCAGCGGTGGGCGGTTATCAGGACGCTGGACCGGAGCCCCTACCGCCAATGCCAGGACTGCGTCCGGGCGAAGGCAAAGAGGGTCTTCAAGATAGGGAGGGCGCATACCATCGACCCGCCCTAACCTTCCCTCAGATATGGCCCTGGACGCTTCAGAGAAGCCCATAGGGGCGTTTTACTACCACTGGCAGTATACAAGACCGCCCACACTATGCGGTATGGTAGAATGGCAGCGCCACCTACGGGTGGACATTCATCCGTCACGGGGTGAAATGATCCGGGCGCTTGATTTACCGGGTGTCACCCTGTCACCTGGTCAGGCGTTCGGGTATGGAATGATATGACGATGAAAGACCGCGTCAAGGAACTCCGCCGCGTCCCGGCGTCCGAACTCCGGGCCAACCCGAAGAACTGGCGCCGCCATCCACCGTCCCAGGAAGCCGCCCTCCGGGGAATCCTGGAGGACATCGGCTTCGCGGACGCGGTCATCGCCAGGGAGACCGACGACGGCCTGGAGCTGATCGACGGCCATTTGCGCCAAGAGGTCATGGGCGACCAAGTCGTCCCGGTATTGATCGTGGACGTAACCGAGGAAGAAGCGGACAAGATGCTCCTCACTTACGACCCGCTGGCGATGATGGCCCACGCCGACCAGGACCAACTCCTCCACCTACTACGCGATACCCAGTTCGAGTCCAAAGCGGTCAACGATATGCTGGAAGCCCTGGTGAACGGGGAACGGGACGTGATGCCGGACCTGACCGAGCCGGCGGACGACCCAGGCCCACAGATAGACCGGGCCGACGAGTTGCAGGAGAAGTGGCAGACGGAACGGGGCCAGATCTGGGAGGTCGGACGGCATCGGCTGATGTGCGGGGATTGCACAAGCCCGGAAGATCGGAAGCTATTGAACGATGGAGTGGTCCCCGATTTTATCTTGACCGACCCGCCGTATTCCTCGGGAGGTTTTCAAGAAGCAGCGCGGGGGGGGGGAGCATTGGGACAGTA